>Ga0208048_1000415_pt1 | contig 22933 bp, 28 predicted proteins | sample Malawi_45m_30L_FD_184163 | JGI IMG/M metagenome (GOLD analysis project Ga0208048, IMG submission 184163) | Freshwater microbial communities from Lake Malawi, Central Region, Malawi to study Microbial Dark Matter (Phase II) - Malawi_45m_30L... | ecosystem: Environmental > Aquatic > Freshwater >...
AATTCGCCTGCCGGGACGCTAAATGGTGCACCCGCAGAGGGGGTGACGTTCGGGAAGTCCAGAGCGTTGTACGTGGGGACGGTGAATTGTGAGCGGCCGCTTTTCACTGCGAGTGACTCGGCTGTCGCCTCGAGGGTGATCTTTCCCTCGGGAAGAGAACGCACGATGTCGTTGAGCAACTTCGCACTGATGAGGCTGACACCGTCACGGTCGCCGCCGACCGGGAGCGTGGCCTGCAGGGTCATGTCGTTGTCGGTCGACGTGAGATGCAGCACATCACCCTTGACCTGTAGTCGCACACCCGACAGCGCCGGCAGTGCACCCACGCGACCCGAAGCGATGCGTGAGGCGAGCCCGAGTGCTTCGGCCAGTTGTTCACGTTCAGAGCGAAATTTCACGGGTGTCCTGCCTTGTGTGCGACCCGGCGCATTGCCCTGGTCGGATGGGTGATAAATCGATAATGCCTGTAATAAGGCCTGTGAATTGTGGATGAACCGCCTCGGCGCCAATATCGGCGCGCAAAGAGGCCAGCGCACGTTGTCCCCACGTTTCCACATCTGCGGGCGAACACATGATTGCCCCGGTGGACAACCCCGGGGTTGTGCCCAGCGCTGCGCAGGTTCTACCAGCGATGGGGAACATGTTGTCCCCAACGAAAACGAGACGCACAGCGTTCATTACCATCACCCCTTCTTCGAGCGACGGATGAGTTCGGTGACCTGGTCATAGACCTGTTTGCGCTCGGCCATCAGGCGCTGCACCTTCTCCACGGCGTGAATGACCGTGGTGTGATCGCGGCCGCCAAAGAGCCGGGCCAGCGAAGGGTAGCTGAGCTCGGTTTGCTCACGCATCACGTACATCGCGACCTGTCGGGCCATGACGAGCGGTCGCTGTCTGCTCTTGCCACGCAGCGCATCGACGCTGTAGCCGAGGTACGAGGCGATGTCCTGGAGCATTTCGGTATCGGTCTTTTGTCGTGACATCGACTCGGCGAGGAGATCACCCAACAGTTCCTGGGCGGTAGCGACCGTCATCTGGATGCGATTGAGGGCCGCATAGGCGGTGACGCGGATGAGGGCACCTTCGAGCTCACGAATGTTCGAGGTGATGTTCGCTGCGACGAACTCGAGTACGTCGTCGGGTACCTTCGAGCCATTGCGTTCGGCATAATTGCGTAGGATCGCGAGGCGCGTTTCGAGATCCGGGGGCTGGATGTCGGTGATCAGGCCCCAGCGGAACCGGCCCCGCAGGCGGTCTTCCAACGTCGGAATCGCGTCGGGCACACGGTCGGAGGAAATGACGATCTGCTTGTTCGCACCGTGCAAAGAGTTGAACGTGTGAAAGAACTCTTCCTGCAGACCCTCCTTGCCTTCCATGAATTGGATGTCGTCGATCAGCAGCACGTCCACCTCGCGGTAGCGACGCTTGAACGCAGTGGTCGTGTTGGTGCGGATCGCGTCGACGTATTCATTCATGAAGGTTTCCGTCGAGACGTAACGCACCTCATAGTGGGCGTAGTTCTGTTGCACATATTCACCGATGGCGTGCAACAAGTGCGTCTTGCCAAGACCCGCGGATCCGTAAATGAAAAGCGGGTTGTAGGAACGGGCCGGCGTTTCGGCCACGCGGTGCGCGGCGGCCAGCGCGAACTGGTTCGACGCACCTTTCACGAACGTGTCAAAGGTGTAGCGCGGGTTCAAACCGGTTGCCTGGCCACGGGTTTCGGTTTTCATTGCGACGCCACTCGGGGCATCGAGTGATGCTGTGCCTGAGGTCAGTCGAGCAAGTTCGGCGTCGAAATCGATGTCGGGAAGGTCGATGTCAATTTCGTTGTCGATCGGAGCAATGTCGACATGCAGCTGGCGTTCGCTCTCGTCGATCTCGGCGAGCGCGTCGAGCACGAGTTGTAGATAGCGCGTGAGAATGCGTTCGCGAACGTGGCCGTTGGGCACTTGTAGGTGCAGCATCGTGTCGTTCGACGCGAGCGCAGTCACGTCCTGAAAGGTCGACAGCCACACCGCCTCAGACACCTGAGCCCGCAAAAGTGTCGACACGGCCGTCCACACGGTCTCGTGTTCTGCCATTTCCGGCCCCCCCTTTCATTGTTCACTTTGAAGCACGCTTTTTAACTTTTGTTCTAAATTGCAGTGCTGTATCTCCAGTTGTTATCCACATAGTTATCCACAGGGTGTGGAAGGCACTCCGAGGTCTCGAAATCCCCCCAAAACCTTTGTATTACACGGCGGAGCGAGGACTGTAGCAGATTATCCACAGGCCGAAAAACTGACCGACACCAGAATCACCCACGGCGTGCAGATCGGATAAATCCCCTCTAGTCTTTGCCCGTCGGTCGACGTTTTTCTGGTCGCCTCGCTCTTTCGCCCCGGCCACCGACATCCAATCTGTCTCGAAGGATTCCCCATGAAGCGCACGTTCCAGCCCAACAATCGCCGCCGCGCCAAAAAGCACGGCTTCCGCGCCCGTATGAAGACCCGCGCCGGCCGCGCCGTCTTGAAGTCCCGCCGGGACAAGGGCCGCTACCGCCTGTCCGCTTGATCGGCCGTATTCACGAACGCAGCGTTTTCGCCCGCCTGAGGCGCGAGGGCTCGTTCTGTCGGTCCGGTCCCCTGTGGTGCTCCGTGCTTGTTGACCCAACCTTGACCCGTCCCCATGTGGCCTATGCCCTTGGTCGACCCCTCGGCTCGGCCGTGTCGCGCAACCGCCTGCGCCGCCGCCTGCGTGAAATCCTGGCCTCTCACGAATCATCCATGACACCCGGCTGGTACCTCTTTGGGGCCGACGCCCCCGCTTTGAGCATGAGCTTTGCCCAGTTGTCGGACGCAGTGCCCGCACTCGCGGTCCGCGCCTCGTCGCGCAACCACACCCGACGGGACGGTGCCCGATGAGCCGCACCGCAGGCGATGTCCGAGGGTCCCACCGGACATTCAACGATCGTTGCCTGTGCGCGATCGAGTGGTATCAGAAAGCCTTCGCCTACAAGCCGTCGCCCTGTCGGTTTTCGCCGTCGTGCTCGAACTACGCCCATGAGGCGTTCGCGAAGCATGGCACCGCACGCGGATTTCGCCTGACCCTGCGCCGCCTCTCGCGCTGCCGTCCCTTCGGGCCCTCGGGTTGGGACCCGGTGCCCGAACCCACCGATGTTTCCCCGCGGAGAAAGTAGGAACCGTGTTCCAAGCAGCAGCCTGGCTGGTAAGCCAGTTTTACAGTCTCGTCAACAGTTACGCCGGCGCGATCGCGCTCGTGGCTGTCACGATCATGCTGATTCTCACCCCGCTGACGCTCAAGAGCACGAAGGGCATGCTCGAGATGCAGCGTCTGCAACCCGAGATGAAGCGTCTGCAGCAGGCCCACCGCAATGACCGCCAAAAACTCAACGAAGAGATGATGAAGCTCTACCAAGAGCACAAGGTCAACCCGCTCTCCTCGTGCCTGCCGTTGCTGGCGCAGATGCCGGTGTTCATCATCATGTTCCGCGTCCTGATTGGTCTCACCCGCATCAAGGACGGGACGTTCAACCCCGGCTACATCTCGAAAACCTCCGACTTGTATCTGTCCCTCGACAACCGCAACGAAATGCTCTCGCTTGGTTTGGACCTGGCCAAGACGCCCGCCAACGTCATGGGGGAAGATTTTCTGCGCGGTGTCCCCTACGCGCTGCTCGTGGTTGCCCTGGCGGGTCTGTATTTCGTGCAGCAGCGCATGATCGCCTCGCGCACCGTCTCCCCGACGATGTCGCCCGTCCAGGCAAAAATCATGCAGTACCTGCCGGTCGCCTTTGCGGTGTTCCAAGTGTTCTTGCCGACGGGGCTCGTTGTGTACTACGCAACACAGGCGATCATTCGCATCGTCCAGCAGTGGTACATCACACGCCGCTTCTACGGCAACGACAATGCCATCGGCCGCCAGGCGATGGCGGCCAGTGAGACTGCGCGCCAAATGGCAAAAGAGGACAAAGCCAACAAAGGCAAGCCGGACAAGGGTTCGACCAAAAAGGACGAGACAGCAAGGGATTCTGCTCCTCCGATTCAAAGCCGCCGTGTCACACCGCCGAAGAATCGGCCGACACCATCGGGCAACCGCCCCGGCCGCCCCGTGCCGCCATCGAAGCGACCGAAGAAGTAATCATCCAATCAATTAATCCCCTCGACGAGTAAGGACACGAACCATGGAATGGGTTGAAACAACCGATCGCACGATCGAAGAAGCCAAGAACGCCGCCCTCGAGATGCTCGGCGTGGATGTTGAGGACGCCGAGTTCGAAATCATCGAAGAGCCCAAGCCGGGTCTGTTCGGTCGCACCCGCGGCGAGGCCCGCGTGCGTGCCCGCGTGCGCCCGACCCAGGTGCGCCCGAAGACCGAGCGCCGCGACCGCCGCCGCGAAGGTGGACGCGAGAACGATCGCAGTGAAGGCAACCGCAATGGTGGCCAGAAGCGCAATGGCGGCCGTGCCCAAGGCGGTGGCGAACGCAAGCCCCGGCCCGAGCGCGAAACCCGTCCCCCCCGTGAACCCCGCGAAGAGCGCCCCAAGGGCGACCCGGTCGACCCCGCTGTCGTCGGGGCCCAGGCTGTCAGTTTCCTCGAGGGTGTAACCGCGGCCTTTGGCCTATCGGGCGAGGTCGTGTTGGTGCGCGGGGACGGAGAGCTGGAAGTTCAGGTAAACGGTGAGGATCTGGGCCTGTTGGTGGGTCCGAAAGGCAACACTCTGCTCGCCCTCCAAGACCTGACCCGGGTTGTTGCCCAGCACCGCCTCGGCGACCACGATGCGCGGCTGCGCATCGACGTGGCCGGCTACCGCGAGCGCCGCCGCGATGCCCTGCGTCGCTTTGCATTGAAGGTCGCCAGCGATGTCGTGGAGAGCGGCAAGCCCCGCGTGCTCGAACCGATGGCCTCGGCAGATCGCAAGGTTGTCCACGACTCTCTGGCCGAAATCGACGGCGTCACCACCCGCTCGCGCGGTGAAGACCCCTATCGCCAGATCGTGGTCGAGCCCGTTGCGGACTGATCCATGCCGCGCTCGGTCCACGACGTCCTCGTCGAAGCCCAGCGCATAGGGGCCTTGGGGCCTCGCCCGGTCGTCGACGTCATCGCCCACGCCCAGGCATTTGTCAGCGCATTACCACCCGAGACCCGCCGCATTATCGATCTCGGGTCGGGGGCTGGGGTGCCGGGCCTCGTGGTGGCTGACGCATGTCGTGAGTCGTCCGTGGTCTTGGTCGACCGACGAGCCAAGCGCACCGATGCCCTGACCCTGGCTGTGGCCAGTCTCGGTTGGCGTGACCGCGTCAGCGTCATCTGCGGTGACGTTGAGAGCCTGCTTCGCGACCCCGTCCACGCCGCCTCATACGATGCAGTGATCTCTCGCGGGTTCGGACCTCATGAAACGACGCTGCGCCTTTCGGCTGGACTGGTGCGTCCCGGCGGGGTGGTGGTGGTCAGTGAACCCCCCGAAGGAGAGCCGAACCGCTGGACGGCCAACCTTGTGAAATCCCTCTCATTGACGGGCCCCGAACGTCTCGGCGCCGTGGCGAGATTCTGTCGGATTTGAACCGACAAAAAAAGCGGAGGGTCCGAGAACTTCTCTGTTTGTTCCACGTGGAACATCAAAACCAGCCGAAAACTGGACATTTTCGACGAAAATAGGCCAAAGTGGACCTCAAACGATGTTCCACGTGGAACATTTCGGCGGCGAACACCATCTGAGCATCCTCCGCCTTTTCAGACCCGGTGGCTAGGGTTGAGGCATGGACACCCCTCGAGGACCTCGCATTATTGCCGTCTCGAACAACAAGGGCGGCGTGGCCAAGACGACCAGCACCGTCAATCTAGGTGCCTGTTTTGCCGAGTTGGGATGTCGCACCCTCATTATCGACCTGGACCCCCAGGGCAATGCGTCGAGTTCGCTCGGCGTGGATACCCGGGACCTCGAGCACACTGTCTATGACGTCCTCATTCAAGAGACCCCCCTGGAAGACGCCATCGAGCCGACCGCAGTGAAGAATCTTTTCCTTGCACCCTCGAACATCAACCTGGCCGGGGCTGAGATCGAACTTGTGGCCTCCTTCGGCCGCGAAAGCCGCCTGCGGGCGGCCGTCGACCCCATCGCGGACCAGTGGGACTTCATTCTCATCGACTGTCCCCCGTCGGTGGGCCTGTTGACAGTCAATGCCCTCACAGCTGCATCAGAGGTTCTCACCCCCGTGCAAACCGAGTACATCCCACTTGAAGGCATCGACATCTTGTTGAAAAACCTGCACCTGATCCGCAAGAACCTGAACCCCTCCCTGCCCGACCCCACATTCCTGTGTGTGATGTACCAGCGCACGAACTTGGCCGACCAAGTGGTCGAAGAAATGAGGGCGAAGTTCGGCAAACGGGTTCTCCAGACGGTGATCCCACGCAATGTTCGCCTCAGTGAAGCCCCGTCGTTTGGTCAGCCGATCACCACTTTTGATTCGTCGTCGACGGGGGCACAGGCCTACCGAAAAGCAGCAAAGGAGATCCTCAATGGCACGCAAAAGCGGACTGGGTAAAGGCCTCGGAGCCCTCATCACGGCCGACCTGGTCGAGCGGGACGAGGTCACCTCGACGACTCTCGATGGCCCCATTCTGCGTGACCTGCCAGTGGGTTCAATCGAACCCAACCCCCATCAGCCCCGCGTTCATTTTGATGAGTCGACCCTGTCGGAACTGACCGATTCGGTCCGAGCGGTGGGCGTGTTGCAGCCGGTGCTCGTGCGGCCGATCGCCGACGGCAAGTTTCAGTTGATTGCCGGCGAGCGCCGTTGGCGTGCAGCCACACGTGCGGGCCTGCCCACAATTCCGGCTGTCGTACGGCCCACTCAAGACGTTGCTTCGGTCGAACAGGCATTGGTCGAGAACCTGCACCGCCAGGATCTGACACCGCTAGAAGAAGCAGCGGCCTATCAGCAGTTGCTTGAGGATTTTTCAATGACGCACGAGGAGGTGGCCTCTCGGGTCGGCAAGAGCCGCTCGGCGATCACCAACGCCCTGCGTCTTTTGACCCTGCCCCCGGCCATCCAGCACCTGCTGGCCGACGGGCGCCTGTCGGCGGGACACGCCAAGGCCATTCTGGGGACTCCCGATCGTGGGTTCCAGGAACATTTGGCCCGTCGCGCCGTCGAAGAAGGCTGGTCAGTACGCGCAGTCGAAGAGGCCGTGCGCGACCGGCAGGGTGGCAAACCGAAAGACGACGGTGCCAAAAAGCCGACCCCGAACCCGAAATTACCCCCGCCCGGTCTGCTCGAGCTCGAGAGTCTGCTCGCCGAGTTTCTGGCCACCAAGGTTCAGGTATCGATGAACGGCAAGCGCGGTCGCATTGGTGTGGAGTTCGCCGACCTGGAAGACCTCGAGCGGATCTACCGCCGGATGACCAGTTCTTTCTAGAAGAATTATCTGTAACTCTTATTCAAGGGTTGATTCTTGTCGACCATCGAGTTGATGTAGAGACCCTCAACAACCTGTGGATGAACATGGGGAAAACTATCAAACCCTTGTGAATACGGGGTGGTAGCGGTGGATAATACAAAAAATCTCAGTCCCCGCGCCCTGTGCCCTGCCAGGTGCCAAAGGCCCGGGCGATCGCAGATGCAACTTCGGGGGCATGATCGACGACCTCGCTGAAGGGCCCCAGTGAGCACAAAACGGCGGGCATCCGGGTTTCGCGGAGGATCGGCAAGCGCATTCCGCTGGCCGACAGGTTCACCCCGGGCAGTGCGACCGCCAACTCCTTGACGACCGCCGCGGCGAGCGCTTCGCCACGCACCGAGGTGAAGCCGGGAACCTGGTAGTAGGCAATCATGGACTCAGCCTCGCCGTGGCCTTCGAGGCCGATGTAGGCGTCGGCGGAAAAGTGATTCGCCGCACGCGAATGCGATGAGACATCGGGTTCGTCGACGAGCATGACGACGTCGTGCTGTTCCCGCAGGGCCCGCGACACCATGCGGGCGATGCCGCTCAGGCCACCGAACTGGCCGATGACAACGCGATGAAATCCGCGTTCTGTGGCGAGAACGTTCTCGGCCTCGCGGAGGGTCGCAATCCCCGGGCCTGAGCCGCTCTGCGATCCGAGCCGCAGGATCGCCGTCGCGGTCGACGTGGAACAAATGCCGTCCACCGACAGGCCGGCGTTGCTTTGGAACTCGCTGATGGCACGCGCAGTGCTGGGACCAAAAATTCCGTCGATGTGACCGGCGTCGAAGCCGAGCCGCGAGAGATGTGTTTGCAATTCGGTGACGTCCTCACCGCGCAGGTTGGGCGAGGTGAGGTACAGCATGCGGTCGCCGAACGACCACGATGCTTCGACCAGGGCCGCCCACGTGGCCACATCACACACCCCATCGCTGCGCAGTCCGCGCGAAGCCTGGAAATCAACGACTGCCTGTTCGGTGGCCGAACAGTAGAGGCCCTCCTCCTCGACGACGAGTTTGAGAAAACCCGCGGTGCGAAGGCGTCGTTGAAGGTCGCTGACGGTGGGCGAGCGGAGCCCGGTGGTCAGCGGGAAGGCGTCAGAAATTCTGACAACTCCTGAAGAAGGGCGCCCTTGCCTTTGGCGCCGACCATGCGCTTTTTCATCTCGCCCTTGTCGAAGACGAGCAGCGTCGGAATGCTCATGACACTGAAACGCTGTGCAATGTCACCGTGGTCGTCGACGTTCAACTTTGCGATGACGAGATTGTCCTTCTGCTCGGCCGCGATCTCTGTGAGGATCGGCGCGATCATCTTGCAGGGGCCGCACCATTCGGCCCAGAAGTCGACGAGGATCGGCTTGTCGGATGCGTTGACCGTTTCGTCGAAGGTGGAACTGGTGAGTGTCAGGATGCCGTCTGCCATGGGGACGAGTCTACGGTGCGGCCTCGAGGCTGAGGGAATCCGCAGTGTCGCTTGTCTGCGGTGTCAGTGTTGGTTTTCGAGCCAGCGCTCGCAGTCGATTGCCGCCATACAGCCCGAACTGGCAGCAGTGATTGCCTGACGGTAGGTGTGGTCCTGAACGTCGCCACAGGCGAACACGCCGGGGACGTTCGTGTACGACGATCCGGTGCGCGTGAGCAGGTAGCCGCTGTCTTCCATGTCGAGAACGCCGCTGAAGAGCCCCGTGTTCGGTTGATGGCCGATCGCGACGAAAAGACCGCTGACGTCGAGGTTCGACAATTCACCGGTGATCGTGTCTTTCAACACGATGCCTTCGAGTTGCGATTCGCCCTTCAACTCGGCGACCTGACTGTTCCACTTGAATTCGATCTTTTCGTTGGCCCGCGCACGGTCACGCATGATCTTGGAGGCACGCAGTTCGTCGCGACGATGGATCATCGTTACTTTCGATGCGAACTTGGTGAGGAACACTGCCTCTTCGACGGCACTGTCGCCACCGCCGACGACGGCGATCTCTTTGCCGCGGAAAAAGAACCCGTCACACGTGGCACACGTCGACACACCGTGGCCGATGAGGTCGGTTTCCCGCGGGAGACCGAGCATCAGCGACTGCGCACCCGTGGCGACGATGACCGAATCGGCGGTGAATTCCTTGTCATGTGTCCAGACGCGCAACGGTTTGGCCGTGAAATCGATGCGGGTGACTTTCTCGGTGAGATACGTGGCGCCAAAGCGGCCGGCCTGTTCGCGGAAGCGGGCCATTAGTTCGGGGCCCATGATGCCCTCGGGGAACCCGGGGAAGTTCTCGACATCGGTGGTCAGCATTAGTTGGCCACCCGGCTGGTCGGTGGTCGAGGATGGCTCGCCCTCGATGACGAGAGGGGCAAGGTTGGCACGGGCCGTGTAGATGGCGGCGGTCAGGCCGGCGGGGCCAGAGCCGATGATCAACACGTGGTGGTGGGGGACCGAGGGCATGTTGCTCCTGTCTAGATGTCGTTGTTCGAGCGCTGCTTGCGCGCAACGACGAGGCCGGCGAGAAAGAGAACGCCGCCGATGATCAGATATGAAGCCCAAACGGCGGCGTCACGCGACAGCCCCGCGTCGAGCGCGGCCTGCAGACCGCGGGTCGAGCCGATGAGGCCGAGAACCGCGACGAGTACGACGCCCGTGAGGATGAGAACCCCGAAAACGATGCCGCGGACGGCGGCGATCAGGGGCCGTGTGGTGCGGTCACGCACAAGGCCAACCCAACGGTCGATGACACCGACCGTTTTTGTCGCCCAGTCAGGGTCGGTCAGCGGGTTCGACGGCACCGCGCCAGCCTAACTGTGGGAAGCCGGTGCTCAGCCCCCGTCGAATGCAGGGAAAGCAACACGCGCCACGATCGTGCAGGCCGTGGTGTCGACCACGACAAGGCTGGCGGTGTCGTCATTGCCGGTGCGGTAGATCGCATAGCCACCAAATGTGGTGACAACTTCGCGCGGTGCACCGAGGGTCAGATCAGCGCATCCTTCGACCGCGGCGGTTTCGGCACCTGTGGGAGCGGTGCCGAGGGCGGCGTTTTTGACGGGGCTTGGGGTCTCGTCTCTGGGTGCACTGACGCGGCCGATGCCGAGGCCCACGAGGAATAGTCCGACAGCCGCCACCGCGCTGAGGGTGATCACCCGGCCGCGGCGGGAGACCAGCGACACGACATTGTCGGGGGCCTCCCCGAGCGCATCGAGTGCGGTGGCGATGTGCATCTCGCGGCGTGCGGGGTCGACGGCGGGCCGCACCATGCCGCGCAGGACAGTATCGAGGGCGTCGTCGCTCGGGCCGGTGGTGGGATCGGTCATGGTGAGTTGTCTGCCCTTTCTGACGTCGGGCCGTCCAAGTTTGGTTCCCCCGCGGCCCTTTGTCCCGTCACTGACGGGGGCGGGCCGAGATGCCCTGCGAGGGCCTCTTTGCCGCGGGCCAGCCGCGAGCGCACAGTGCCAACGGGAACTCCCAGCACCGCGGCAACCTCGGCATAGTCGAGGTCGGCGACGTAACGCAGCACGAGGGCGACACGAAAGTCGTGGGGCACCTTCGCCAATGCCCCTGCCAGGGCACCGAAGTCGTCGAGGTGCTCTACGAGATCGGCCGTCGGGTCGGATTCGGGACCCGCCGTCTGGGTTGCGGCAAGCACGACGGGGTCGGTAGCGCGTGGTGCGCGCTGCAAGCGGCGAATTTCGTCGATGGCTGCGTTGGTGGCGATGCGGTAGATCCATGTCGACAGCTTCGACCGTCCGTCAAAGCGCGGGAGTCCCCGCACGACTGCCAGAAGCGCGTTTTGCACCGCATCATCGGCGCACTCCGGCGACAGGACCATTCGATGGCACAGGGCATGAACCGTGTCGTAGTGAAGGCGCAACACTGACTCGACCGCGGCGCGTTCGCCCGACCGGGCCCGCCTGAGCAAGTCCGCCTGCTCGACGTCCACGGCGCCCACGTTCACGCCCGCAGGCTAGCCAACACCCTCACGGCGTCGCGGTGAAGGCCCGCCTACGGCGCGGCCAGAGACGCAGTGAACGCCGCGCCGGCGAGGACCCCCTGGAATGGGTTCTTCGTGCTGCAGGCCGAACTGACCCCGGCCTCGCGGAACCACACGAGCAGGTACTTGGCGGGGTCGGCGACAACGAACGTGGTCGCACCGACCTCGGTGCCGTAGTTCTTTGCCACGCGTGGGCCCCACTGGTCGAGCGTTGCGGGCACGACGTCGCTGGCTGTGTACACCTCGATGCCCCACGGTTTCGTTTGCGGGTTGACCATCAAGGTGCCCGCAGCAGGAGTGGAGAGTTCGAGAACGATACCGACGCCACCCTTCGAACCGAAGAACTTGTCGCCGTAACACACGGTCCGCCACTGCGTGCGCGGAGAACCGTCGAGAAGGAACGGCAACAGGTCGTCGTTCTCCATGCCGTCGTCACCGTTGGGGTCAAAGCTCAGCGCCCGCGTGATGATCACCGGACCCGCGGGGGCGACCGCTAGTGCTGGTGACGTCTCGACGACAACTTCGCCGGGAGCGATCGTCGTGTCGCTGGTGATGCTGCGCCATGTCAGGAAGCCGGCGAGAGCGACGATCAACACCATCGCCGCCGCCAGCATCGTCGACGGTGCGACGGAGAAGCGTCGCGGCGCAAGTTGTGTCGGTGTCGAATCGCTGCGCGTGACCGGGTTGCTGATCGTCGCTTCACCGGGAATGACGGGCCGGTCAGATCCCGAGATGGGTGATATTGGATGCGACCCACCGAAGCCGCCCTGGCCCCTCGCCGGCGTGAGTCCGGTGGGCGTTCCATCGGTGCCCGCCTCACGAATGCGATGCAGCATTTCATAGACGTGCAGACCGGTGTCAGGGCGGCGGCTGGGATCGCGTTGCAGCATGAGATGGATGAAGTTCGCGAGCGCCGGCGGCAAATTCGGGCGTTTTTTCAGGAGATTCGTGGGTTCCCGCTGCACACGCGCGAGTGCGGTGTCGACGTCGGATTCGCCGATGAACGGCACGCGGCCCACGAGGCATTCGTAGAGAACGAGACCGAGTGAATAGATGTCGGCGCGACCGTCGAGGGGTTTGCCGCGCACCTGTTCGGGGGACAGGTACTTGGCGGTGCCCATCATGATGTTCTGGTTGGTCAGATCAGACTCGGTTGTGTTGACCGCCTTTGCGATACCGAAGTCTGCGAGCATCACACGACCCGCTGGGGTGAGGAGAATGTTGCCCGGCTTGATGTCGCGGTGCACGATGCCCGAGTCGTGCGCCGCATCCAGTGCGCTTGCGATCGCCATGCCGATGTGAATGGTCAGCGACGGACTGATCCGTGTCTTTTGGTCGAGTACCTCGCGCAGAGTCATGCCCTCGACGTATTCCATGATCACCGCTTGCTGGCCGTCGTTCTCCACGACGTCGTACACCGTCACGATGTTCGGATGACTCAGGTTGCCGACGGCCTGCGCCTCACGGCGAAAACGCTCGACAACAACCGGATCGTTGTTGTGCTGGGTTTTCATCATCTTCACTGCGACTTTGCGCGACAATGAGATGTCGCTGGCGAGCCACACCTCGGCCATGCCCCCCTGGCCGAGTCGTCTTTCGAGCCGGTAACGCGCCCCGATGAGCGTGTTGGGTACGAGAGACGAGGCCATTACCTCACCGACGCTAGTTGTGGGCGCCATTCAAACTGAGGAATTACCCGGTGTCGAAGAACCCCTCTGTCTACGGCGCGTCAAAGAATGCGACACCGATGGTGCCGCGGCCGGCGTGCGTGCCGATGACGGCACCGATGTCACCGACCTCGATCGACCCTGAGTAGACGGTTCGCAACTGGGCGAGAAAAGTGTCGATGTCGTCGCACTCGGCGTGGAGGACAGCGAGGTCAGAGATGTTTCCGTGTTCCTTCACCTTCTGGATGAGAAAGGCAAGCGCCTTCGAACGCGTTCGCTGGCGACCACCCTCTTCGACCTTGCCCTCTCGAACGTCAATGATCGGCTTGATGGCAAGGGCCGAGGCGATCATCGCCTTGGCTCCGCCGATGCGACCACCCTTTTTCAGGTTTTCGAGCGTGTCGAGGGCCCCGTACACACGGACCCGTCCTGTTAGCGCCTTGCCCTTGGCTGCGATCTCGTCGAGGCCGGCACCGGCCTCCGCGGCCCGAGCGCAGGCGCGCACGATGATGCCCTGGCCCATCGAGACACTGCGGCTGTCGACGATCCGCACTGCGAGGTCGGCGGCAACGGCCTTGGCTGCGATTTCCGCACTCTGCATCGTGGCCGAAAGCGCTGACGACAGCGTGACAGCGACGATGCCGGTGGCGCCCTGGGCATGCAGGTTGCGGTAGGCGGTTTCAAACTGGCCGGGCGAAGGGGCCGCGGTTTCGGGCAAAACGGGCGATGCGGCGCACTTGGCCCAGAACTCCCGCGGACCGAAGGCTTCGCGGTCGATGTAGTCGGTGTCGCCGAAGCGGATGGTCAGGGGAACGACCACGATGCCGTACTGATCGATGATCGACTGCGGTAGGTCGCAGGCACTGTCAGTGACGACGCGGACTGTCATGGGCGAGAACCTAGTTGCTGGCGGCGGGACGGGCCTTGTCGCGGGACCGCGAGGGATGATCGGCCACCGCGAATGCGGCCTCGATGGCCCGCCTGCGCCTGCTGCGCCAGTTGTGGGCCCACCAGGTGAGCAAGATCAACAACGAGGTTGCGGTGACCACCTGGCCGAGGCCTGCGATCGCGCTGACGTTGGCCGTGATGGTGACGGGCTCTCCAAGTGACAGGTCCCCCCGGGGGGTCAGCAACTGCACCGTGACGGGGAAGCGTCCACTCGATCGCGCCTCGACGGCCATCACAACCTCGGCGCTCGCGTTCGCGGGAACCTCCACTACCTGGCGGGGCTTGGTGAACTTCAACTTCGCACTGCGGAACCGCACGACGGCGCGCAAAGCGCTATCCGATGAGTTGCGCACCTGCAGACGAAGCTCGGCCTTGCGGGAACTGAGCGTGAAGTTCGCCGCAGCGGGCAAGCCGAGCGAACCGAGCACCGCCCTCGTTGCCGCCCGCAAATTTTTCTCCAGTGCGGCCTCGAGCGCCGGGTCTGTGCGGCTCGAGAACATCGTCGTGAGCATCGCGGGCCAGTCGTCGCGACGCGGGTCGTTGTCACCGAGCATCGAAATCGTGTTGTTGACCCGCGGAGTGAGTGCGTCGACGAGGGTTTTGGTGCGTTCGAGTGTCGTGTCGGTACCCGTCGCCAAGTTGAGTACGTCACCCGTTGTTTCCGTTGCGGCGGGGCGGGGCGCCGACGCGATTTTCAGCACCAGACTCGACTCGACAAGGCGAAAAAGTTGCTGCAGCACGGCGGGGTCAGCCGGTCGCCCGTCCTTGGTGCCGAGGGCGACCATCACGAGGGTGAGATCCTTGCCCATGCCGAGGAGTGACTCGCGATGCAGCACCAAGCCCGCCGCCACGGTGATGGCGCGGACCAGAGGGCTTTGTGTCGAGTCGGCAAGTTGGCCGGCATACACGGAGTCGATGCCCTGTACGAGAAGCACGGAACCATCGCTTGCGCGGGCCCGGTAGGTCAATGCCGAGTCGACCAGACCGCGGAAACCCGATGCATCGATCGCTCGGGGCGTGAGGACGGCCCCACGCACACCGACATCGCGCAACAGCACGGCGCCATCGGCATTCAACTTGTCGTCGACCACGATCACTCCACGATCGGGGTTCACGTCGATGGCAGCCGCGATCGCATCTTCACCCGCGCGCATTTGCGACGCAAAGGCCTCACCCATACCGACCGCGGCCATCGCCCCCGCGTTCAGGGGCACGAACGTCGAGGCGGCAAAGGTATGGCGGCTCGATTCATTGCGAAGGGCCGCCAACGCCGTCGGACCGGAAACGGCGGCCTGATCGGCCTGCAACGAAACGAACGCCCCCGAGGTTTCCTTGTCGTAGGTTTCCACAAGGTCGGCGAGTTGGGCCGAAAATTCGGGCGCGACCATGTTCCCGCCCTTGGCGGTGCGTGCCGGCGCCGACGACACTGCAGCGACATTCATCACTTGTAGCGTCCCCTCCATGCCGGCTGAGGCTGTGCCATCGGGCTCGAGTCGGTGCACGAAAGTGAACGTCGAGGTGAGCAACTCCTCACCGGCGCGTAGTTCGAGCGTGATTGGGTAGACACCGCTTGATCCAAAGAGCAGGTCCCGGGGTGTCGACGTGTCGGTGGCGGTCGGCACCGACACCACGAGGCGACCCGCAGGGTTGCGGGGGATGTCGGCGATGCCAAAGCGCACACGGTCGAGGATGTCGGGAAGCCGACCACTCGCCACGTCAGCCAACTCAGTGCGGTCTTTGAGGCGTCGATGCGACACGACGTCGAGATTCAAGTTCTCGGACGGCGCTGCCTCGAGGGCCACCACAACCCGCCATACCGAATCACCGAGGATCGTGAACGCCTGTTTGGTGACGGTGAGTTTGGCTGTCGCGGCCGATGCCACGCCGGCTGTGTGTGTGATCAGCGAGGCTGGTGGCACGACACCGAGCCAACCGACGAGTGCCACCACCGCAACGCGTTTGGAGAACGTCGAGATCATCGCGGATGTCCAACCAGTGTGGCACGGTCGCATTCCATCACCCGCAGGTGGTAACCGACCGACTCGAAACCCCATTGTCGATAGAGGCTAAGCGCAGCCACGTTGTTGATGTCGGTGTTCACGAACATCTGCAGCGCGCCCCTGGCTCTCGCCCAGCGCATGGAGTCGGCAACCAGGGCCACAGCCGCCCCTTGGCGTCGCGCCGTAGGTACGACCGCCAAGCGCTGCAAGTAGGAGGTCTCCTCGCTGACCCCTGTGAGGCAGAAACCGAGTGCTTTGCCCCCAGAGGGTCCGCCCCGAAAAGGTGTCACCATTCGCCGCCGCGCACCCCGCACACGAAAGAGTTGCGTGGCCCGGCAGGAATGTTCGAATGCGGCAGCATCAATCGCCCATTCATCGCCGAAAGATGCGACGTCGATGCGCACCACATCGGCCGCCCGCACACGACCGATACGCCACACCAGGTCGCTGTCGGTTGCTTGCGTGTCTCTGCCCAGGTCGGCAGCCATTAAATCGAGCTCCTGTCGTACGACGAAGCCGTGGTTCAACAGTGCCTCGGCAGCCGCCGGTGCCACAGCACTGGTGCGCACGCGCTGGAATGCGCTCGCCGCGGTTGCATCCGCCCACTCCTCGACGACGGACCGCGTGATCGTGACCTCGGGTCGGTGCGCCGACCGCAGTGTGAGCATCGCCGTCGTCGCGTCGAATGGCCAGACGCCTATCGTCCACGGCGGCTGGTCGGCCACGTTCGTCACGAGGAACGACGGTAGTGCCGCGCGCGGCGAGCAGGTTGTGGTGTCTAGTCTGAAAACGTGGTCCCCGATCGTTTCGCGCCGATTCTCGCCGAGCTGGCACCGCTCACCGAGCGATTTGCCGCGGCGGGGAAGCGTCTCTACCTGGTCGGCGGCACCGTGCGCGACCTTCTCATCGGTCGGGGTGACCCGACGAACGTCGATGCCTTCGATTTCGATGCCACCACCGACGCGCGGCCTGACGAGACCAAGGCGATACTCGCCGGGTGGGCCGACGCGATGTGGACACAAGGTGAACGCTTCGGCACCATCGGTGCGAAAAAGAACGGTCGCATCTATGAAATCACGACCCATCGTGCCGAGGCGTACTCACCCGATTCCCGCAAGCCCGACGTGGCCTTTGCCGATGCGATCGATACCGACCTGTCACGGCGTGACTTCACCATCAACGCGATGGCGCTCGAACTCACCGGTAGTGAGCCCGCGCTCATCGATCCTTACAACGGCGCGGCCGACCTCATTGCGCGTGCCCTGCGCACACCGCTGTCACCCACGGAAAGCTTCAGTGACGACCCGCTGCGCATGTTGCGTGCGGCACGTTTCATTGCCGCACTCAATCTCACCCCCGACCCCGGCCTCGTCAGCGCGGTGAAGAGTATGGCCGACCGGCTGAAAATCGTCTCGCAGGAACGCGTGCAGGCCGAGCTCGACCGTCTCATCGTGCTCGAGCACCCGACCGTGGGGCTCTGGTTCATCGTCGACACCGGCCTGGCTGCTCACTTCTTTCCCGAGCTGCCGGCGATGAGCCTCGAACAAGATCCGATCCACCGCCACAAAGACGTTCTCACCCACACCCTGGCGGTGGTGGAAAACGTACGACCAGACGCATACCCCAACTTCGACTTCCGTCGCACGCGTCTCGCTGCGCTGTTCCATGACATCGGCAAACCAAAGACGCGGTCGATCCACAAGGGGAAGGGCATCACTTTTCATCACCACGAAGTCGTTGGTGCACGCATGACACGCGAGCGCATGAAGGCTCTGAAGTACTCGACCGAAGACGTCGAGGCAGTCACTTCGCTCGTCGAAATGCACCTGCGTTTCCACACCTATTCGATGGGCTGGACCGATGCTGCGGTGCGCCGTTACGTGCGCGACGCGGGGCCTTTGCTTGCCGAACTGAACGTTCTCACGCGCTGCGACTGCACGACACGCAACGAGAAAAAGGCGAACATGCTGTCACGTCGCATGGATGAGCTCGAAGCACGCATCGAAGAACTCGCGGCACAGGAACAACTTGCCTCAATGCGACCCGAACTCGACGGCCTTGCGGTGATGGAGTTGCTCGACATGAAGCCCGGTCCCGACGTTGGCCGCGCACTCGACTTCCTGATGGAGATTCGCCTCGAAGAGGGCCTGCTCGGTGAGGAAGAAATCACCCGTCGTCTGCGCGACTGGTGGCTGGCGCGACAGGCCTAGCGACTAACTGCCGAGTTTGCGGGCGCGCACCGCGAGCGTGCACGGCACCACCGTGCGGGGCTTGCTCGTCGCATACAACTCGTAGAGCACGTCGATCGCGAAGTTCGAGCGCCCAAGCGACATGCACAGGTCACCAATCGTGAGATTGGTAGAGCTTCCGTAGCGACGACGCGCAATGGGTTCGTCGCCATCGAACATCGCGTGCGCCGGATGCTCCAGCACGGCGACGAAGGCGGCCTCGGGCTTGAGCACGCGGTGCACCTGTCGCAACAAACGGTCGACGTCGTCGACACCGGCCAGTCGTTCGATACACAGCACCAGATCGAGCGAGGAACTGGTGGCGAAACCCAGCTGGAACAACTTCGCATGCTGGAACTCCACGCGTACCCCGGCTGATTCCGCGGCGTGCCGCGCCGCCGTGATGCGTTCGAGTGAATTGTCGACAGCAATCATCCGCGCCCCCGCCCGGGCAAGTGCGACGGAATTCGGTGGCCCGGGCGGTAGCCCGAGTTCGAGCACGCGTTTGCCGCGTACGTCACCGACAAGACGCAGGTCACGTTCGCCGGCGATGTCATCCCCGAACCAAACGTCAGCCACGACCCAAGTGTGCCAAGTGCAACGTTCCCGACGGGGGATCATCCGTGGCTAGCCTTCCGCCATGTCATTCAGTGCCGGTTCGTTGCGTGGTGGAGGCGCCGTCGACCACCGTCTCGCGCGTCAACACCTGATCAACGAGTACCGACGTGGTCGCCTGCGTCAAGACCAGGTGTGCGATGCACATCCCGAACTGCTTCGTGTAGCGCGTAACTTCGGCGAGGAAACGAAAACGACGTGCCCCATCTGCACCGAGGACAAACTCGTTCTCGTCACCTACGTCTTTGGTCCGCATCTGCCGTCGCATGGCCGTTGCGTGACGCAGCGCAGCGAAATGGCACAGATCCAACGTCGTGCAAACACCTCCGCCGCGGACTACACCGCCTACGTCGTCGAGGCCTGCCGGACCTGCAAGTGGCACCACCTGTTGCGCGCCGTGCCCATCGTCGGCCGCGCCCGCCGCAGCGCCTGACACCGGTTAGTCGAGGCGTTCGTGGGGGTACTGCGAAAGGCAGGAAAAACACCACCGCTCCGCTTCGGGTAGCACAACCTGTCTGTGTTCGGACTCCCAGGTTTCGGGGATCACATACATCCGCCGCACGGGTGTGAGGCCGGCCTCGAGGCCGCCACAGCTCTCGCAGGTCTCTGCCATGAGCCCGAAATTAACGGGTTTCGGACGAGTTGCTACACGCTCGGCACACACTGGAGGCGATGGAAAGCCGAACCGATACCCTTCGAGTCTCCATATCCACCCTGCTCCGCCTAGGGGCCGCGGTCCGCACCGTGTCCGAAGGGAGAACATGTCAATGACCCGCGCCTATGAATTGATGGTCATCATCGACGGTGGCATCGACGACAACGCTGCTCAGCAACAGGTCAAGTCGATCACTGCAACCGTCACCTCCGTCGGGGGTTCCGTCCACGGCAACCCCGATTGGTGGGGAAAGCGCCGTTTGGCCTACCCGATCAACAAGAGAGAAGACGGCTACTACGTCGTCTACAACATCCTCGCGCCGCCAGGCGCCCTTGATGAGGTTGAGCGCACGCTCCGCATCGCCGACAACGTGGTTCGCCACAAGCTTCTCCGCCTGCCCGACCATGAAGGCCAGCGTCGCGGGATGCTCGAAAAGGTTTAGTCCGGATTCATCTCCACACGAACGGAGCACAGCATGGCAGACAATACGATCACACTCGTCGGCAACCTCACGCGCGACCCAGAACTACGTTTCACCACCGGTGGACGCGGCGTCGCGTCGTTTGGAATCGCCGTTGGTCGTCGCTTCCAGGTCAATGGTGAGTGGCAAGAGCAGACGTCGTACTTCAACATCACCGCATGGGGCCAGCTCGGCGAGAACGCGGCTGCGACTCTCGCGAAGGGTTCGCGTGTCATCGTCACCGGCCGCCTCGAACAGCGCGAGTACACCACCCGGGACGGCGACAAGCGCACCGCCATCGAGGTCGTCGCCGACGAACTTGGACCCAGTCTTCGCTGGGCCACCGCGCAGGTCGAGCGTCAGTCCGGCCAAGGCGGCCAGGGTGGCGGCGCCAACCGCAGTGCCAATGCCGGTGCTGCCAACCGTGGTGACGACCCGTACATGGGCGACGAAGAGCCCTTCTGAACACTCGAAAAAAATCACAGCAACTGAAAGAGAAAAATGACCAGCAAGAAGAACAAGGCCCGTGTTTCAAAGGTCGACCTGAAAAAGCCCGGCAAGAAGAAGCCGAACGTGCTCGATACCGAGCGCATCTCCTATGTCGACTACAAGGACGTCAATTTGCTCCAACGTTTCATGTCTGACCGCTCGAAACTCCGCAGCCAGCGCCTCGCCGGCACATCGGTGCAGCAGCAGCGCGAAATCGCCAATGCGGTGAAAAATGCCCGTGAGATGGCGCTTCTTCCCTACACCAAGCGCGTTGCCTCAACGCGCGCTCCGCGTGCGGGCGCCGACCGCGAAGAAGACGAAAAATACGTCGATAGGTACGCCGAGAAGGTCACTGATGGTGAAGCCACCGAGGCCCCCGAGGCCGTGCTGGACGCCGGTGACGATGCAGAGGGTGAGGCCTGATCATGAACGTGATTCTTCGCAGCGACGTGAAGGGCCTCGGCAAGCGCGGCGACGTTGTGAGCGTCACCAACGGCCATGCCCGCAACTTTCTGCTGCCCCACGGCCTTGCCATCGTTGCAAGCCAAGGTGCCGTCGCCCAGGCCGCCGCCATGCGCCGGGCCCGTGACAACAAGGAGCGTGCATCGCGCGAGGCTGCCCTCGCCGTCGCCTCGCGTCTAGGTTCGGCAACCGTCTCGGTCTCGGCAAAGGCCGGCAACGAAGGTCGCCTGTTCGGTTCGATCACCTCGGCCGAGGTCGCCAGGGCGATTGCGGCACAAACCGGTATCGAACTCGACAAGCGCGACATTGGAATCGACAGCCCAATCCGCACGGTTGGTCGCCACTCGGTTTTGGTCAATCTGTACCACGACGTCACGAGCACCGTCTCGATTGATGTCGCGGCCAGCTGAGTTACCCACAGCCGTCCACAGGCTTCACACAGGCTTGTCCACAGGTCCTGCCCCTAGCGATCCACAGGATCACTGAGTCAGGGTGGCATCAGTGTCCGACACACGCAAAACCTCCGCGCCCTCCCGCGGCGCTGCTGCGCGCGTACCGCCGCACAACCTGGATGCCGAGGCTTCGCTTCTCGGTGCGATGTTGCTGTCCAGAGATGCCATCGGCTCCGCCGCCGAGCGTGGTGTCACACCCGGTGACTTCTACAAGTCGGGCCATCAGCACATCCACGATGCAATCCAGTCACTGAACGTCGCGGGTGAGCCGGTCGACGTCGTTACGGTGTCCGACAAGTTGCAGCGCGTCGGTCTCCTCGACACCATCGGTGGCATCGACTATCTCGTCGAACTGCAGAATCGCACGCCTGCGGTGTCGAGCGCCGACCGTTATGCGCGGATCGTTCGCGAAACTTCGATGCTTCGACGACTCATTCTCGCCGCTTCCGAAATCGCCGAAATTGGCTACAGCCAACCCGACAACATCGAACAGGCACTCGACCGTGCCGAATCGAGCATCTTCGAAGTCGCCCAAAACCAGGTCAGCGACACGATGGTTCAGCTCAACGATCTCATGCCCCAGACGATGGATCGCCTCTCTGAAATCATGGAGAAGGGTGACCCGATCACGGGCATTCCCACGGGCTTCATCGACCTCGACGCGTTGCTGTCGGGTCTGCAGCCCGGAACACTCAACATCATCGGTGCACGTCCCGCGATGGGAAAGTCCGCTCTGGCGATGGGGATGGCAGTGAATGTCGCCACCACGACGAACAAGCCGGTGTTGTTTTTTTCGTTGGAGATGGGCCGCGCCGAACTGTCGCAGAGAATCCTCTCCAGCGAGGCCCGAGTCGACTCGGCGAAATTGCGTAACGGTCGGTTGAACGGAGACGACTGGAGTCGTATCGGCCGTGCCATTGGTCGCTTGTCAGTGCCACTGTTCATCGACGACAATTCGGCGGTCACCGTGATGGAAATCCGCGCAAAGGCGCGGCGGATCGCCGCCAAACACGGTGGGCTTGCGATGATCGTCATTGACTACCTGCAGTTGATGGGTGGCAATGTGAGTGCCGAAAACCGTCAGCTCGAAGTCAGCGAAATCAGCAGGAACCTCAAGATCCTTGCCCGCGACTTCGAGATTCCCGTCGTTGCGCTCAGCCAGTTGAGCCGCGGCGTGGAAACACGCTCTGACAAGCGTCCGACACTGTCGGACCTACGTGAATCTGGTGCGCTCGAACAGGATGCCGACGTCGTCATGTTCCTCTACCGTGCCGCGGTGTCCGGCGACGACGAGGAGCGCAAGGCCGAGGCCCACCTGCAGATCGCCAAGCACCGTGCCGGACCACTCGATAACATTCGTCTGTTTTTCTCGGCGAACTTCACACGATTCGATAATTTCACCTCGAAGGGCCCATAGTCACGCCATGTTCCTCGGCGAAGACCTCCTTGCATGGCTTGTTCTCGCACTCGGAGGCGCGCTGTTCGCCGGCAACACCCTGGCGGTCGTCAAGCCGCCGCCGCAGCCCAGGGAAGAG
>Ga0208048_1000417_pt1 | contig 22901 bp, 19 predicted proteins | sample Malawi_45m_30L_FD_184163 | JGI IMG/M metagenome (GOLD analysis project Ga0208048, IMG submission 184163) | Freshwater microbial communities from Lake Malawi, Central Region, Malawi to study Microbial Dark Matter (Phase II) - Malawi_45m_30L... | ecosystem: Environmental > Aquatic > Freshwater >...
CCTCACGATTACGGAGGAATCCAGTCCTTTAATCTTGGCCTCCGTGTTCGGGAAATAGTGCCCGATGTCAGGCAAACCAGCGGCCCCGAGGATCGCGTCGGCGACGGCATGCAGGACCACGTCCGCGTCCGAGTGCCCGTCCGGGCCGACCGGCGACGGGATGTTCACCCCGCCGAGGACGCACGGCCGACCGGCGACCAACGGGTGGATGTCATACCCGAGACCGACGCGGAAGGCTGGCTGGGCTGGGCTCATGAGAGCTTATTAGGCGAGAAAGCGCCCGAAGGGAAGCCCTCGCATAAAACCCTTGAAACGCCCTCCCCGAGGAGGCATTTTGCTGGCCAGTCAGTCTTCAGGCGCGGTAGCCAAGTGGTAAGGCCGGGCTCTGCAAAAGCCCCATGCGTCGGTTCAATTCCGACCCGCGCCTCCAGTTTCAACAAGAAGGGCGTCCCGCGCGGGACGCCCTTCGCTTGGCACGGCCGGAACCACCTCAGCGGACCGTCTTGCTGAGGTTGCCGACGCCGTTGACCTTGGAGTTCACGCGCAGGCGCAGGCCGTTGAGGCGGATGAAGCCGGTGGCGTCGTCCTGGTTGTAAGCCTTGGTCGGATCCGCCTCCATCGTGGCGATGTGCGGGTTGTAGAGCGAACGCGGGCTCTTGCGGCCGGCGACGTACGTGTTGCCCTTGTAGAGCTTCACACGGACGGTGCCGGTGACGTTGCGCTGCGACTCCGTGACGAGGGCCTGGAGGGCCAGACGCTCCGGGGCGTACCAGAAGCCGTTGTAGACGAGCGTGGCGTAGCGCGGGACGAGGGAGTCTCGCAGGTGCATGACCTCGCGGTCCATGGTCAGCGACTCGATCTGGCGATGGGCGAAGTGCAGGATGGTGCCGCCCGGCGTCTCGTAGACGCCGCGGCTCTTCATGCCGACGAAACGGTTCTCGACCATGTCGACACGGCCGACGCCGTGACGGCCGCCGAGCTGGTTGAGCGCGCGCATGACGCCGAGGGGACCGAGCTTCTTGCCGTTGACGGCGACGCAGTCTCCCTGGCGGAACTCAAGCTCGACGTATTCGGGCTTGTTCGGGGCGTCCTCCGGGGAGACGGAGAGCTTGAACATGGCCTTGTTCGAGGGATGGAAGGCGTCCATCCACGGGTCCTCGAGGATGCCGGCTTCGTAGGAGATGTGGAGGAGGTTACGGTCGGACGAGTAAGGCTTCTTGGCGCTGGCTTCGACCGGGATCTTGTTGTCGGCGCAATAGGCGATCATCTCGGCGCGGCCGGGGAAGTCCTGGCGGAAGGCTTCGTTGCGCCACGGGGCGATGATCTCGAGGTCCGGGGCGAGGGCGGCGCAGGTCAGCTCGAAGCGGACCTGGTCGTTGCCTTTGCCGGTGGCGCCGTGCGCGATGGCGGTGGCGCCTTCCTTGCGGGCGATCTCGACCATGCGCTTGGCGATGAGCGGACGCGCGATGGAGGTGCCGAGGTAGTACTGGCCTTCGTAGATGGCGCCGGCCTGCATCATCGGGAAGATGAAGTCGCGGGCGAACTCGGCCTGGAGATCGTCGACGTAGAGCTTGGAGGCGCCCGTCTTCAGGGCCTTCTGCTTGAGCCCCTTGAGTTCGTCTTCCTGGCCGATGTCGGCGCAGAACGCGATCATCTCGGCGTCATGCTTGTCCTTGATCCAGGAAAGGAGGACGGAGGTGTCGAGGCCGCCGGAGTAGGCCAGGACGATTTTCTTCTTCTTGCTCATGGGTGTGATAGGGGAAATCAGCCACGGTGGGCGGCGAGGTGCGCGAGGATGGCCTTCTGCACGTGCAGGCGGTTCTCCGCCTGGTCGAAGATGATGCTCTGCCTGCTCCCGAGCACCTCGGCCGAGACCTCCTCGCCGGGGTGGGCCGGGAGACAGTGCATGAAGTAGGCCGACGGCTTGGCCAGGGACATCAGCTTCGCGTTGACCTGGTAAGGCTGCATGGTGCGCAGGCGTTCGGCCCTCTCGGCCTCCATGCCCATGCTCACCCAGACGTCGGTGTAGACCATGTCGGCGCCCTTGACCGCGGCGGCGGGGTCGGTCGAGAAGGTGAAGCTCTCGGCAAGGCCGTCCCTCTTCAGCTGGTCGCGGACTTGGGCGCCGGGCTCATAGCCGGCGGGGCCGGCGAGCGCGATCTCGACGCCGAGGGCGGCGCCGCCGAGCACGAAGGAGTTGGCCATGTTACAGGCGGTGTCGCCGAGGAAGGCGATCTTCCTGCCCTTCAGCGCAGCGGCATACTGTTCCGGGCGGCCGGGGGCGTAGCGCTCGGCCAAGGTGAACATGTCCGCCAGGAACTGGCACGGGTGCAGGAAGTCGGACAGCGCGTTGACGACCGGCATGGTGCCGCAACGGGCGAATTCCTCGAGCAGGCCGTGCTCATGGCAGCGGATGACCATGCCGTGGAGGTAACGGGAAAGGACGCGCGCGGTGTCCGCGACGGTCTCGCCGCGGGAGATCTGCAGGTCGTCGGCATTGAGCATCACCGGCAGGCCCCCGAGTTCATGGACGCCGACCTGGAAGGACACGCGGGTGCGGGTGCTCTTCTTGAAGAACATCAGGCCCCAGGACTGGTGCGCGAGGGCGGCGCCGGCGGACTTGCCGCGGCCGGACTTAAACGCCGCCGCGGCGGCGAAGACCCGGGCCGTCTCGGCCGGGCTCAGGTCGGTCTCCTTCAGGAAATGACGCATTGCGGAAAGCGTTTGAACATAACCCCCCCGCCCTGTTTGGACAGCGGAAAATAGGGACGGGAATCCGCTCAGGCGACCTTCCAGCCGCCCAGGACCTGACGCAGGATCGCCGCGGACTCCGCCAGCTCCTCGACGGAGGCGTTCAGCGGAGGCAGCAGACGCACGGCCACGCCGCCGGCCGGTGCGGTGAGGATGCCGGCCTCGCGGAGGGCGGTGACGACCGGGAGCGGGTCGACGCGCAGGATGACGCCGACCATGTAGCCGGCGCCGCGGACTTCCTTCACGAGGTCGGGCCGCAGGGCGACGAGCTCACGCAGCGCGGCATGCCAGGCGACGGAGCGCTCGGCGACCTTGGCGACGAGCTGTTCGGCCTCGAGGATCTCGAGCACGGCCAGGCCGGCGATGGCCGCGAGGGGACCGCCGCCGAACGTGGTGCCGTGCGAGCCGGCTTGGAAGAGGTCGTCGTGCGGAGGCGCCATCCAGATCGCGCCGATGGGGAAGCCGCCGCCGAGGCCCTTGGCCATGGCGATCGCGTCGGGCGTCACGCCCGCGTACTCATAGGCGAAGAACTTGCCCGTGCGGCCGATGCCGCACTGGATCTCGTCGATCATGAAAAGGACGTTCCGCTCGCGGCAGAGCTTCTCGACACCGCGCAGGAATTCCGGGGTGGCGGGATTCACGCCGCCTTCGCCTTGGATTGATTCGATCAACACGGCAGCCGTGGTCTTGGCGTCGATGGCCTTGTCCCAGGCGGCGAGATCGTTGAGCGGGGCGGCGATGAAACCGGACAGCAGCGGACGGAAGCCTTTCTGAATCTTCTCCTGCGGCGTGGCGGACATGCCGCCGAAGGTCCGGCCGTGGAAAGCCTTCTCGGCGACCACGACGTCGATGCAGGCGCCCTCGGCGCCGGACTTGCGCCGGCCGTGGAGACGGGCGAGCTTGAGCAGGCCTTCGTTGGCCTCGGCGCCGCTGTTGCAGAAGATGACGCGGCCAGGCCCGCAGCGCAGCGAGAGCGCGTGGGCGAGGGCGCCCTGCGGCGCGTTGCGGTAGAAGTTGCTCACGTGGACGAGCGTGCCCGCCTGTTCGGTCACCCGTCTCACCCAATGAGGATGGGCGTGCCCGACGGCGTTGACGGCGATCCCGGAGGCGAAGTCAAGGTACCGCTTGCCGGAAGCGTCCCAAACGAGCGTGCCCTGCCCCTTCACGAGCGTGATGGGCGGCGCGCCGTAATTGTGGGCGACGCTGGCCGCGTAGTGCGCGGCGGCGGGATCTGCGGATGGGCCGTTCATCAACCGTGGACGATTTCGGTGCCGATGCCCTTGTCGGTGAAGACCTCGAGCAGGAGCGCGTGCGGGACGCGGCCGTCGATGAAGTGCACGCGGCGGACGCCTTCCTTGAGGGCCTTGACGGCGCTGTCGACCTTCGGGATCATCCCGTCGGCGATCACGCCCTTGCGCTTGAGCTCGTCGACCTCGCTGACCTTCAGCGTGGCGATGAGCGAGTCCGGGTCCTGCGGGTCGGCGAGGAGGCCCGGGACGTCGCTCATGAAGATGAGGCGGCGGGCGCGGAGGGAATTGGCCACGGCGGCGGCGGCGACGTCGGCGTTGGTGTTGTAGGCCTGGTCGTCGGCGTCGAGGGCGATGGGCGAGACGACGGGCAGATGACCGTCGGCGAGCGCCTTCTTGATCAGCTTCGTCTTCACGAACTTGATGTCGCCGACGAAACCGATGTCGACGGGCTGGCCTTTCTCGTCCGTTCCGAAGAGCTTCTCGCAGAGGTTCACGTGGTTGCCCGGCATGCCGAGCGGGTTGGCGCCACGGGCCTTGAGGGATTCGCAGATCTGGCAGTTGATCTCGTTGTTGAGGGTGTCCTCGACGATCCTGACGGTGGCGGCGTCGGTGACGCGCATGCCGCCGCGGAACTCGGACTTGATGCCCGCCTTGTCCATGGAGCGGGTGATGGCCTTGCCGCCCCCGTGGACGACGACGACCTGGATGCCGACGGCGGCCAGGAAGGCGATGTCGGTGGCCACGCGGTCGCGGCCCTCGGGATTCGGGTCGTCCATGAAGCTGCCGCCGTACTTCACCACGAAGGTGGAGCCGCGGAACTTATGGATGTACGGAAGCGCCTCGTGAAGGACCTCGGCTTTCTGGGCGGCGGGAATGCTCATCTTGCAGGGCGGAGTGTCGGGACTGCGGACGGGGAGTAAACGGAAAACCTCACTCGCTCTTGTTGTAGTTCACGTAGCCGTCGGTGAGGTCCGCGGCGAGGAGCCGGAACCTGGCGTCGCCGAGGTTGAGCTTCAGGCGGACGGCGAAACGGGCGGCCTTCACCACCTGCTTCCACTTGGGCTTGTTCTCGGGCAGCGGCTTGCCGCCGAGGACGGCCGGGACGTCGTCGTAGTAGATGTCGAGTTTGCCCTCGTCGAGGCCGGTGCGGGCGTAGCCGGCGGCGTCCGCCAGGCGGCCCCAGTTGGGGTCTTCGCCGTACCAAGAGGATTTCACCAGTAGGGAGTTCCCGATCGCGCGGGCGATCTTCTCGGCGTCGGCCCGGGTGCGGGCGCCGTCGATCTCCACGGCCACGACCTTGGTGATCTTCTCGCCGTCGCCCACGATCTTCTCCGCCAGGGCGAAGCAGACCTGGTCGAGGGCTTCCTGGAAGAGCGTGCGGAGCGCGGCCGGGGCGGACGCGCCGACGGACACGCCGGAGACGCCGGAGGCGAGCAGGAGCACGGTGTCGTTGGTGGACATGTCGCCATCGACGCTGACGCAGTTGAAGGACTGGTCGGAGGAAGCCTTGAGGGCGGCCTTGAGCTCGGCCGGCGTCGCAGCGGCGTCGGTGCAGACGAACGCGAGCATGGTGGCCATGTTCGGCTCGATCATGCCGGCGCCCTTGGCGATGCCGGCGATGGTGACGGTCTTGCCTTCCCAGGCGAAGCGCGCGGTGACGGACTTCGGGCGGGTGTCGGAAGTGAGGATGGCGTGGGCGGAGCGGAAGCCTTCGGCGGCGTCGCGCGCGAGACGGGCGGCCGAGACCTTGATGCCTTCGGCGACCTTCGCCATCGGGAGGAGCTCGCCGATACGGCCGGTGGAGCTGACGAGGAAGGCGTCGTCCGGCGCGCCGACCGCGGCGGCGGAGAGCTTCGCCATGGCGGCCGCGTCGGCGTCGCCCTGGGCGGCCGTGCAGGCGTTGGCGTTGCCGCTGTTGCCGACGATGCCGCGGATCCCGTCCGCGGAGACGGCCAGGACCTGCTGGCAGAAGCGCACCGGGGCGGCCTTCACGTCATTGGTCGTGAAGACGCCGGCGGCAGCGCACGGCCGGTCAGCGACGACGAGCGTCAGGTCGAGACGGTCGGTCGACTTGTTGCGGATGTCGCAGCCGGCGGCGCCGACGCGGAAGCCGGGCACGTCGGTGAGGCCCGGCGAATCGATGGTGAACTCGATGGCCATGGAGGAAGCTCAGCGCAGGCCTTCGGCCTCGTCCCAACCCATCATCAGGTTGAGGTTCTGGACCGCCTGGCCGCCGGCGCCCTTGAGCAGGTTGTCGATCACCGACGTAATGATGAGGTTGCCCGTGCGCGCGTCGGCGACGACGGAGCAGGCGATCCGGTTGGTATTGGCGACATGGGCGGTGTCCGGGAACTCGCCCGACTTGAGCAAGGTCACGAACGGCCGACCGGCGTAGGCCTGCTGCCAGACGGCTTCGACCTGGGCGGCCGAGACGCCCGGAGCGGGCGCCACGATGGTCGAGGCGATGCCGCGGTGCATCGGGGCGAGGTGCGGATTGAACTGCACGACGACGGACCGGCCGGCGGCCGCGCCGAACTGCTCCTCGATCTCGGCGATGTGCCGATGGCCGGGGATGCCGTAGGCCTTGATCGAGCAGTCGCGTTCGGAGAAGAGGAAGCCGACCTCGGCCTTCTTGCCGGCGCCGGAGACGCCGCTGTAGGAATTGATGATCAGGCGGCCCGGCTCGGGCTTGAGCAGCCCGGTACGCAGGAGCGGCATGAGCGGCACCTGGATGCTGGTCGGGTAGCAGCCCGGGCAGGCGATGAGGCGGGCGGACTTCCACGCGTCGTCCGTCTGGAGTTCCGGGATGACATATCGGGCCTGCGCGGCGAGCGTCGGCGCGGGGTGGTCATGGCCGTAATACTTCTTGTACAGGGCGAGGTCGCGGAGCCGGAAGTCGGCGGACAGGTCGAGCACCCGCTTGCCGGCGGCGACGAGCGGCGCGGCGTATTCGGCGGCGACGCCGTGCGGGAGGGCCAGGAACCAGACATCCACGTCGGACTTCGCGCACTCCTCGGGGGAGGACGCGGAGAAGGCCAGCGCCGGATCGACGACGCCGCGCAGCCGCGGGATCTCATCGGCCACGGGCTTGCCGGCCAGGGTGCGCGAGCAGACGACGGCGAGCCGGACCCGCGGATGGCGGGCCAGGACACGGACGAGTTCCTCCCCGGTGTATCCGGAGGCGCCGACGATACCGACCTTGGTCAGGTTGTGGGACATGGCTTGGGAGCGTGGGTGAAGGGAATGACGAACAGATGGCTGGACTGGACGGAATGGGCAACAAAAAGGCCCCGGGGTTCCGGGGCCTTCAAGGTTTCCTGTCCCTTCGCGGGTTAACGCTTGGAGAACTGGAAGCGCTTGCGGGCACCGGGGCGGCCGGGCTTCTTGCGTTCGCGCATACGGCCGTCGCGGGTCAGGAGGCCTTCCTTCTTGAGAGGGGCCCGAAGGGTGGCGTCCATCTTCTGGATCGCGCGGGCGAGGCCATGGGAGATGGCGCCAGCCTGGCCGTTGGGGCCGCCGCCGATGACGCGGACGACGACGTCGAGCTGGCCGTCGAGGCCGGCGGTCGTGATCGGAAGGGTGGCGGACTTCACCAAGGCCTCGGTGTAAAGGTACTCTTCGACGGGCTTGCCGTTGACGACGATGGAACCGGTGCCGCGGGAGAGGCGGACGCGGGCCGAGGCGGTCTTACGACGGCCGACGGCGAGGATGGCGGAAGGCTTGGCGCTCATTGCAGAAGGTTCGGTCGTTCAACCCTTGAACGGGATCGGATTCGAGGCGGCGTGGTCATGCTTGTCGCCGGCGTAGACACGGAGCTTGGCGAGCATGGCGTTGGCGAGGCGGTTCTTGGGGAGCATGCCCTTGACGGCGTGGGTGATCAGGAACTCCGGGCGACGAGCGCGCATGGCGGCGGCGGTCCGGCGGTAGGCGGTGCCGACCCAGCCGGTGTAGAACATGTACGTCTTGTCCCCTTCCTTGGAGCCGGTGAGGCGGACCTTGTCGGCGTTGACCACGATGACGTAGTCGCCGGTATCGACGTGGGGGGTGTAGGTGGGCTTGTGACGGCCGCGGAGGATGTTGGCGATCTTGACGGCGACACGGCCGAGGACCTGGTCCTTGGCGTCGACGACGTACCAGGTCTTGTCCTTGAGCTGCACGTTCTTGGCTAGCGTGGTCTTCATAAAGAGGGAAAGCGGGAACATGGGAAAGGACCCCCCTCCGTCAACACCCGAATGCACCCCGGCGGGAGCCCCCGTATAGGCCGAAAACAAGGGGACACGGCCTTGTCCGCGCCTCCCTCGGCCTATTCCTGCCGTCGGCAGGTCAGAAGATGAACTTGGCGTAGACCCGACCCCAGAAGACGGAACCAGCGGTCTGGACCTGGCCGTCGCTGTTATGGGCCCAGCTGACGCCGGCGCCCAGCTCCGGTCCGCGGCCGATCTGGCGGGTGACGTCAAGGGAGGCGCCGAGGTAACGGTAGGCGTTCTGGGTCGCGTAGACCGAGGTGTCGGCGTCGGTGTAACCAGCATAGGCCTTCACGACGATGTCACAGCCGGCGAGGCCGACGTTGGAGCCGGCGAATGTCATGGTGCCGGCGACCTCGAAGGTGAACTGCTGCAGCTCGGTGCTGTAGTAGACGTAGGTCGAAGGCTTGAGGGCGAGGTTGGACAGGGAAAGGCCGGCGTAGACCTCGCGGTTGGAGTCGATCTGGGTGACGCCGTGGGTGGCGATGGTCCGGACGGTCGTCGCGGTCAGGCGCTGGTAGCCGAGGTCGAGCTCACCGAAGGAGAAGTCGCGACGGAGACCGACGGCGTAGGTGCGCTCCAACGCGTCGGCGTTGAAGAAGCTGCCGTAAATCGAGACGCCGCTGAGGCCGGGGGCGCTGTAGTCGAGGGTCACAAGGCTCTGGATGAGACCGTCGCGGTCCGAACGCTCGATGCCGCGGAAGACGTTCTTGGCCTCCCAGGAGACGAGGCCGCGGAGGGAGAGGTCGGCCGTCGAGGCCGGGACGGGAGCCGGGGCGACGGCGGAGGCTTCCTGGGCGTGGACGCCGGCGACGAAACCGGCGAGGGCGAGGGCGGTGAAAGCGTGCTTCATATGACGTTCGATGGACCTCATTACCGCCCATAACAAAACCGTTTGCAAGCCCCAAGGGGCCGCCAACGGCGAAGGGACAAGGCCCGCGGGGCCCTCACATCGACGCGATGATCGCGTCGCCGAACTCCGAGCACTTGATCTCGGTCGCGCCCTGCATCTGGCGGGCGAAGTCGTAGGTCACGCGGCCGCCGCCGATGGCGCCGTTGAGGCCCTTGAGGACGAGGTCGGCCGCCTCGATCCAGCCCAAGTAGCGGAGCATCATCTCGCCGGAGAGCACCACGGACCCGGGGTTGACGACGTCCTTGTCGGCGTACTTGGGCGCGGTGCCATGGGTCGCCTCGAAGATCGCGTGGCCAGTCAGGTAGTTGATGTTACCGCCGGGGGCGATGCCGATGCCGCCAACCTGCGCCGCGAGGGCGTCGGAGAGGTAGTCGCCGTTGAGGTTGAGGGTGGCGATGACGTCGAAGTCGGTCGGGCGCGTGAGCACCTGCTGGAGGGTGATGTCCGCGATGGCGTCCTTGATGACGAGGCCGGCCCCGGGCTTCCCCGCCGGAATCTTGCACCAGGGGCCGCCATCGATCTCGACCGCACCGAACTCGCTCTTGGCAAGGTCGTAGCCCCACTTCATGAAGGCGCCTTCGGTGAACTTCATGATGTTGCCTTTGTGGACGAGGGTGAGCGACTTGCGCTGGTTGGTGATGGCGTACTGGATCGCCGAGCGGATGAGGCGTTCGGAACCCGGCCGGGAGACCGGCTTGATGCCGACGCCGACGGAGGCGGGCTGCTCGCCGCCGAAGCGGATCTTCTTAAACTCCTTGGGGAAGTTGGCCTTGATGAACTCGAGGGTCTTGAGCGCGATGTCGGAACCGGCCTCGAAGTCGATGCCCGCATAGATGTCCTCGGTGTTCTCGCGGAAGATGACCATGTCGACCTTGCCGGGATTCTTGACCGGCGAAGGCACGCCGGTGAACCACTGCACCGGACGGAGGCACACGTAGAGGTCGAGCTGCTGGCGGAGGGCGACGTTGAGGGAGCGGATGCCGCCGCCGGTCGGCGTGGTGAGGGGGCCCTTGATACCGACGAGGAAGTCGCGGAAGGCGGTGAGGGTGGCCTCCGGCAGCCAGTCGCCGGTGCGCTTGAAGGCCTTCTCTCCCGCGAGGACTTCCAGCCATTCGATCTTGCGCCTGCCGGCGTAGGCCTTGGCGACCGCGGCGTCGAGGACGCGGACGGAGGCGCGCCAGATGTCCGGACCAGTGCCGTCACCTTCGATGAAGGGGATGATGGGGCGGTCAGGGACGGTGAGTTTGCCGTGGGCGATGGTGATACGGCCGGATACGGGGGAGGTCATGGTAAGCAGACGCATAAGGAACCTAATTCCTGCAAACGGTTTCAAGCCAATACGCAGACGGAAGGCCCGGGAAAAGAAAAGGACCCCCTTGCGAGGGTCCTTGTGATGACCGGGAGTGCCGGCGCCTCCGCCCCGAGGGACGGAAAAGACAAAGAAGAATTACTTCTTCTTAGCCTTGGCCTTCTTGGCGCCCTTCTTGGCGGCCTTCTTTTTAGCCATAGTTGTGTCCTTTTTTTGGATCGTTGTTGGGTTTGAGGGCAGCGCCTGAAGCGCCACCCTGACGATACGCCCCACGCTCACCCGGGCGTTGCGCGCCTGGCGGGTGATGCGAGTACGGAGCTCCGACGGTACGCGGAAAGAAACCTGGCGGGACCGGGTGGCCTCCAGGGAAGGACGGGTGTCGTCGTAACGATCGAGTGCGAGACGGATGGCCTCGCTCAGCGTGCTCAAACCGGTCCGATGCTGGAAGGCGACCACCTCGGAGTGAAGCTTCGGGGGAAGCGACACGGTGATTAGGCTTTCGCTCGGGGTTTCGGTTCGGTTCGTCACGTTGCGGTTAACTCTTAATGACGAGTGATAGGTAAAACCTGCGCTTGCGCAAGAGGAAACTTTCATGTCGCCGGGTCATCGCCGACGACGCGCGGAAAAATCCCCCGCGCCACCGCCTCGTAAACATGAAATCGATACGACCGCGGAACGGACGCATGATTGACCGACGCGCCGCACGCGGACAGGATGACGATATGAGCGGACATGCGCATGGGACGCACGAAAACACGCCGGGCGAATGGCGGAAGCTCGCCCTGCTCGCGGCCGCGAGCGGCGTCTTAGGCCTGCTTTCATGGGTCGCGGAGCATCTCGTCGGCGCCGGCTCGCCGTGGGCGCTCGGCCTCGTCGGCGCCGCCTGCCTCGCCGGCGGCTGGGACGCCGCGATCGACGGTTGGGACGCCCTCCGGCGGGGACGCATCGACGTCCACCTGCTGATGATCGTCGTGGCGGCGGGCGCTTGGGTCGTCGGCGCCCAATGGGAGGGGGCTCTCCTTCTTTTCCTGTTCTCGGCCGCCGGCGCCATCGAACATTACGCGATGGACCGCACCCGCGGCGCCATCGACGCCCTCCTCGACAAGTCTCCGAAGCGTGCGCATCGCCTCGGCCCGGACGACGCCGATACCGAGGTGCCGGTCGCCGCCCTGCTCCCCGGCGACCGTGTCGCCATCCTGCCCGGCGAACTGGTGCCGGCGGACGGGAAGGTCCTCACCGGCGAGAGCGCGGTGGATGAATCGAACCTTACCGGCGAAGCGAAACCCGTCCCTAAACAAGCCGGAGCCGAAGTCGCCGGGGGGACGCTCAACACCTGGGGCCGCCTGATTGTCTCGGTCACCCGCACCGAGAAGGACAGCGCCCTGCAACGCATCGTCCGCCTGATACGGGAGGCCCAAGACAGCAAGGCGCCCGCCCAGCGGGCCATCGACAAGTGGGGGGACGCCTACGCGATCTTTGTGCTCGGAGCCTCTTCGCTTTTCTATGTCATCCTGCTGCTCTCCTCCGATTACGGGGCCGACGGACAGGACGCCCCCCTCTACCGGGCGATGACGCTGTTGGTCGTGCTGAGCCCGTGCGCGTTGGTCCTGTCCGTCCCTTCCGCCGTCCTCGCCGCCATCGCCGCCGGCGCCCGCCAGGGTATCCTCTTCCGCGGCGGGGCCGCCGTCGAGAGGCTCGCCGACGTGGATTGCGTCTGCTTCGACAAGACCGGGACCTTGACGGCCGGCGTACCCGAGGTGGTGGCCCTCGAAGTCTACCCCGCCGACGCGGACCGGCACCGCGCCCTGAGCGCCCTCCTCGCCTTGGAATCCTCCACGACGCACCCGTTCGCCGCCGGCGTCGTCCACGCCTGCCTGCAGGCGGGCGCCCGTCTCCTGCCCGTGCAAGGACTCTCCAACTCTCCCGGCCAGGGCGTGGCCGGCACCGTCGGCGGCGCCCGCTGGAGCGTCGGCACGCGCGAGTTCGTCGGCGGCGACGCCTTGCCTCCCGCCGCGGTCGCCGCCGGCACCATCGTCAGCGAGGTCTGGGCCTCCGATGGCGCCATCACCGTCCGCGCCACGCTCGTCGACCGCATCCGCAGGGAGAGCGGGCCGACGCTCGCCGCCCTGCACGCGGCGGGAATCCGCACGGTCATGCTCACGGGCGACCGCGAGGAAGCCGCCGCCGCCGCCGCGCGGCAGGTCGGCATCCAGGCCTATGCGGCGGCGCTCACGCCGGACGCCAAGATGGCGGCCATCCGCCGCTACGCCGCGGAAGGTCACGTGGTGGCGATGGTGGGCGACGGGGTCAACGACGCGCCGAGCCTCGCCGCGGCGGACATCGCCGTGGGCATGGGCGGCCGCGGTAGCGATGCCGCCCTGGAATCGAGCGACCTCGTGCTGATGGACGACCGGATCGGCCGGCTGGTCGACGCGATCGTGCTCAGCCGCCGGGCCCGCCACGCCATCCGATTCAACATCGTCGTCGCGGTCGGCGCCGCCCTCGGCATGGCCGCCTACGTGATCTTCCGAGGAGCCCCCCTGCCCCTCGCCGTCTCAGTCCACGAAGGCAGCACCATCTTGGTCTGCCTCAACGGCCTGCGCCTGCTTGCCCACCGGCCGCGCCGTTGAACGAAAAGGCCCCCGGACCAACCCGTAGGCCTGGCGGAAAGACGGCCGCGAAGCTCAGCGAAGCTCCTTGCCGGCGCCGTCGAAGAGCTTGAACGTCTCGATGCTGTAGGTCGGATCGGGCTTGGTGCCCAGCCGGACCTTGCAGGACTTCATCAGGTCGCGGAAGAATTCGCGATCCTCCGTGATGATCCGCTCGAGGTTGATCGGGTGCAGCAGGATGTTGATCTCGAGCTCCTTCTCGGGCCCAGCGGCCTCGCGCAGGCGGCGGATGACGCTGAGGAGCTTACGTTGGATCTCGACCGAGACCGTACGGGGATTCTTGACGATGCCCCGGCCGTGGCAATGCGGGCAGGCCGTATACATCGAGGTGGTGTTCGACTCCGTGTGGCGTTGGCGCGACATCTGGAGCACGCCCAGCTGGGAGATCGGCAGGATCTGGTGCTTGGCGCGGTCATCCTCCATCGCGTCGCGCAGGGTCTCGAAGACCTTCTTGCGGTCCTTCGGGTTCTTCATGTCGATGGTGTCGATCATGATGAGGCCGCCGAGGTTGCGCAGCTTGATCTGGCGGGCCGCCTCGGTGACGGCCTCTAGGTTCGCTTGCGTGATGAAGCCGCCGTCCTTGGCGCCGTCCTTGCCGCGGTGGCCGCCGGTGTTGACGTCGATGGCCGTGAGGGCCTCGGTCTCGTCGATGACGATTTCGCCGCCGCTCGGAAGCGGCACGCGGCGCTGGAACAGCTGCTCGATCTGGCGCTCGATGTTGTAGCGTTCGAAGACCGGGATGGGGTCGGCGTAGAGCTCGACGCGCGAGCGGGAGCGGGGGGACACCTCGCCGACGAGGTCTTGGACCAGCTTGAAGTCCCCGGGGTTGTCGACGAGGATGCGATCGACCTCCTCGGTGAGGAAGTCCCGGACGGTGCGCTCGATGAGGCCGGGCTCCTGGTAGAGGAGCACGGGCTTGCGGTCCGGCGCGTTGATCTTCTCGACGATGCCCTGCCAGCGCCTGAGCAGCATGTGCAGGTCGCGGACGAACCAGCGGGCCTGCTTGCCCTCGCCGGCGGTGCGGATGATGACGCCCATGCCTTCGGGGATGGTGAGCGAGCGAAGGATGTCCTTCAGGCGTTCGCGTTCGGAGGACTCCTCGATCTTGCGGGAGACGCCGCACGCGCCGCTGAACGGCATGAGCACCAGGTAACGGCCCGGGAGGGCGATATTGGTGGTCGAGCGGGGGCCCTTGGTGCCGATCTGGTCCTTGACGATCTGGATGACGATGTCGGAGCCGGCCGGGAAGAGCTGCGGGATGTCCTTCGCCTGGTAGCGAGCCTTGCGCTGCTTCTGCTCGGCGGACTCGTTGTCGCGGATGAACTCGACCTGCGAGTCGTTGGCGGCCGGGAGCATGTCCCAGTAGTGCAGGAAGGCGTTCTTCGGCTGGCCGATGTCGACGAACGCGGCCTTGAGCCCGCCTTCGAGGTTCTGGACGCGTCCCTTGAAGATCGCGCCGACCATGCGGTTCTCGCCCTTGTGCTCGATCTCGAACTTGTCGAGGACGCCGTTGGTGAGGAGCGCGACGCGCTTCTCGAGGGTCTCGGCGTTGATGACGAGCTCGCGGTAGGTCGCGCGGTCCTTGGAGAAGTGCTTCACGATGCGCTGGAAGAGCGGGAGCTCCTTGCGCCGCATGGCCGCCTCGTCGGCCAGCTTACGCTGGTCGATCGGGGAGGTCTGTTCGCCGCCTTCGGGCAGCTCGTCGTTGATATCTTCGGGTTCGTTGTGTTCGGGCATCTCGGTCAGGCGGTTAGGCCGGTTGCCGGAGAGCCTCCGTCTTCGCCGCCGCCGGCCGAATGCCGGTGGACGCTCTGGACTAGTCCAAGGAGCAGGAAACAGCTGAGTACGAAAGACCCTCCGTAGCTTAGGAAAGGAAGGGGGACGCCGGTGACGGGCAGCAGGTCCATGTTCATCCCGATGTTGATCACGACGTGCGTGCCGAGCACGACCGCCGCGCCGATCGCCAACAAGGACCCGAACCGGTCCGTCGTCCTCGCCGCCGTGCGCACGACGCGCCAGAAGAGCAGGACGAAGGAGCCGATCACCAGGAAGCCGCCGGTGAAGCCGATCTCCTCGGCCATCCCGGAAAAAAGGAAGTCGTTGTGCGCCGCGGCTTCGGGAAGGTAGCCGAACCGGGCCTGCGTGCCGTTGCCGAAGCCTTGCCCGCGGAAGCCTCCCCGGCCGACCGCGATGACGGCCTGGTTGACGTTCCACGTGACGCCGAGCCTCTTCGGATCGATGACCTCGGGAGCGACGAAGGACAGGATACGCTCACGCTGGTAGTCCCTCAGCAGGAAGAACCAAGCCTCCGCCTCATGGTGGCCGCGGACCGCACGCACGGGGTCCTTGGACTGGGGGTTCGCCTTCGCGTACTGGTCGATTTTGGCCGCGTATTCGGTCAGGTCGACGGCCACCACGCCGACGAACAGAAGGGCGGCAACCCCGGCCACGAGGAAGAACCTGGCAGTCAGGCCGGCGACGAACAAGAGGACGAATGAAAGCGGCAGGTAGATGAGCGCAGAACCTAGGTCAGGCTGCACAAAAATCAAGACAAACGGGGCCGCGGAGACCCCGAGGGCGCGCGCCACGGTGCCCCAGGTAGCCCGGAAGGAACCGATGGGCGAGCGCGCCAGCAGAGCGGCGAGGAAGACGAGCGCGCCGATCTTCGCGAACTCGGAGGGCTGGACCGAAAACGGCCCGAAATCCATCCAACGACGGGCCCCGTTGACGCTGCGGATGAAGTCTCCGAGGTTCGTCCCGGCCAAGGCGCAGAGCGAGACAGGGAGGAGCAGCAGGAGGGTGCCGAGATAGAGGCGGCGGGAATGCCGTTGGATAAGCCGGTAGTCCAAGGCCGAGACGGCCCAATAGGCGACCCAGCCGATGACCACGAAGACGATCTGCGAGCGGTAGAACGTGGACTCGCGGGCGCTGCCGGCCGACTGGATCGCGACCACGCCGAGCGTGCTCAGGAACAGGATGATGACCACCTGGGTCCAGTCGGTCCGCCAGGCGAAGTTGGTGAAATTGTCCCACCAGACCGCGGCCGAAGACCGCTCATCGTCAAGGTGTTGGGACATGCCTTCAAGAAGTCCGCCCGGGGCTCCGAAGCAAGGCGAACCTCCCGAAAGGGCTTGCCGAAGAGGCCGGAGCGACAAGGGTATGGGGCCGGACCTCCGGTTTTCGCGACGACCATGCCCGTGGCAGCCGACCAAAGCATCCTCGCCGCCGTGGCGTTCTCCTCCGGGGCCATCGTGGCGTACGCGGTGGCAAAGTGGCGCGAAAACACCCTCGGGGCCGTCCGCGAGGCCCGGCTCCGCGCGGAAGTCGAGCTGGCCCGCCGCGAGGCCACCGTCGAGGCGGCCGAGCTCCACGCGCAGGCCGAGGCCGAGCAGAAGGCCGCGGCCCGGGCGACGGCTGAAGCGGAAGCCGCCGCCGCCTCCTCCGCCGAACTCGGGCGAGAGAACGCCCGGCAGCGCGACCACCTCCTGCGGGAGCTGCAACGCCTGGCCAAGGTCACGCCCGAGGAGGCCCGTGCCCTTCTGCTCGACCATCTGCGGGAAGAATACGGCGACGAGGCCCAGCACCTCCGCCGCGGCCTGCTCGACCAGGTCGAACAGGACATCGACGACGAAGCCCGGCGCACGCTGCTCTCGGCGATGCAACGCCTGACGACCTCCACGACGCAGGACGCGACGGCCCTCTCCGTCTCCCTCCCGAGCGAGGACATGAAGGGGCGGCTGATCGGCCGCGAAGGCCGCAACATCCGCACCTTCGAGCAGACCACCGGTGCGACCCTCCTCATCGACGAGACCCCCGGCCTGGCCATGGTCTCCTGCTTCGACCCGGTCCGCCGCGAGATCGCGCGCATCGCGCTTGAACGCATCGTCAAAGACGGCCGGATCTCGCCCGCGCTCATCGAGGACAGCGTCCGCCTCGCGGGCGACGAAGTCGTCAGGCACGCCCGCCGGCTCGGTCGCGACGCCGTGCGCGACCTCGGCCTGCCGCCCATGGACGCCGCCGTCGAGGAACTCCTCGGTCGGCTCCACTTCCGCCTCTCGTCCAACCAGAACACGCTCGCGCACTCCGTCGAGGTCGCCCAGCTCTGCGCCATGCTCGCCGCTGAGATCGGCATCGACCCGGTGCCCGCGAAGCGCGCCGGTCTCCTGCACGACCTCGGCAAGGCCATCGAGGCCGAAGCCGGCTCGAGCCACGCGCGCGCCGGCGCCGCCCTGCTCCGCCGGCTCGGCGAGGACGCGTGCGTCGTCAACGCCGTCGCCGCTCACCACCGTGAGGTCCCGGCCGAAAGCCTCTACGCGCCATTGGTGATGATCGCCGACGCCGCTTCCGGCTCCCGCCCCGGCGCCCGCTCCTCCACCCTGGAGTCCTACGCCCAGCGCGTCCGCCGTCTGGAGGAGATCGCCCTCGGGTTCGAAGGCGTCCGGGAGGCCTACGCCTTCCAGTCCGGCCGAGAACTCCGGGTCATCGTCGACCCAGGCAAGGTGGACGACTTCCGGGCGACCGAGCTCGCCCGGCGCCTCCGCCTGAAGGTGGAGGAGACCCTTTCCTACCAAGGAACCGTCAAGATCGTGCTCATTCGTGAACAAAGGTTCACCGAAGAGGCCCGCTGAGGGACTTTCTTGTTGTTAAGGAGGGAGGGGTAATTATTCACAAGCGCTCCGGGAGTCTCTCCCGGGTCCATTCGGCACCCTCAGGAGGCTCATCCTCCGTCACCAAAGGTCCGACCCACCGCGTCGCCGCTCCACAACGGAAACGGCCGCATCATCCGGACGGCCTCAACGAGGGCCGCCCCAACACAAGCAACATGAGCCAAGAAGAAACCCAGGGCCAGGAGCCAGTCTCCGCCCACCAGCCCGCCGCGGACGCAGGCGCCAAAGAAGTCCGCACCCCCGCCTCCAGCCTCAACGAAGCCAAGCTGGAGTCCGCCCACGCGGACCTCCCTCCGCTCTCCGTGATCGGGGCCTCGTCCGAACCCGCCGCCAAGCCCGGCACGATCACGACGCCGAAACAGTTCGGTCGTCGTGGCACGCCGCGCGGCGTCGCACCGTCCGCCGCCAACGGCCAGCCCGCCCGGCCCGCCATCGGCGTCGTCGAAGATCCTTCGCAACTGACCGAGAGCCTCTCGGGTGACCGCGCCCAGTCCGCCGCGCCGACCCGCGCAGATCGTCCGCGTCGCGAACGCCGCGAACCCCGCGAGCCCCGTCAGGAAGGTCTCGCCGAAGAAGGCCGCCAGTCTGGCAATCCGCAGGGCGATCGTCCTCGCCGCGAACCCCGCGCCGAAGGCGAACGTGGTCCGCGTCGCGAATTTCGCGAGCCGCGCCCCGAAGGCGACCGCCCGCGCCGCGAAGAGCGTCCGCGCATCCAGATCGAGCCCGTCGTCATCCCGGTCCAGGCTCCCATCGGCTTCTGGGCCTCGCTGAAGCGCAAGCTCGCCACCCTGTTCGGCATCCCTGACAAGGCCGTCTTCGTGCCGGCCTCCCGCCCCTACGCCCCGCACGGCGAAGCCCGCGGCGAGCGTTCCGATCGCGGTCATCGCGGCGGCCGGGGGCGCGGCGAATTCCGCGGCGGCCATCGTGGCGGCCGCGACGGTTCGCGCGGCGGCCGCGGAGAATTCCGCGGCGGCCGCGGTCCTCGCGAAGGCTGAACATGACGGGGGCGCCGACCGGCGCCCCCGCTTCTTTCCCCTGACATGCTCGAGGTCGCACGCATCCGGGGCGGACACACGCTGCGAGGGTCGGTCCGCGCCGCCGGCTCCAAGAACGCCTCCCTGCCGCTGCTCGCCGCCTCGCTCCTCACGGGTGAGACGGTGACGCTGCGCAACGTGCCCGACCTGAGCGACGTCCGCTACATGGCCGAGATCCTCGGCCACCAAGGCGCGGCGATCGCGAACCCCGCGCCCGGCGTCTGGCGGATCCGCGCCGGCCGGGTCGCCCACCGCACGCCCTACGACCTCGTCCGCAAGATGCGCGCGTCGGTCTGCCTGCTCGGCGCGCTCGTCGGCCGCCTCCGTCAGGCCGAGATGGCGGTCCCTGGAGGCTGCGTCATCGGCCCGCGCCCCATCGACCTGCACCTGAGAGGCCTCGAGGTCCTCGGCTGCGCCGTCACCGTCGAGGCCGGCCTGGTCCAGGTCGACGCCTCCCGCGCCCGCGGGACCACCGTCCCCATGGGCGGCCCGATGGGCAGCACCGTGCTCGGTACGGCGAACCTCGTGATGGCCGCCACGCTCACGCCGGGCGTCACGCGCCTCGAATGCGCCGCGCGCGAACCCGAGATCGTCGACCTCTGCGCGATGCTCCTCCGGATGGGCGCCAGGATCCGCGGCCAAGGCACGGGCGTCATCGAAGTCGAAGGCGTCGCGGCGCTCCATGGCTGCGACCATACGGTCATCGCCGACCGCATCGAGGCCGGCACCTATCTCGTGGCCGGCGCCATCACCGGCGGTGACGTCACCGTCACGCAGTGCGAGCCGGCGCACCTCGCGGCCTTCCTCGGCAAGCTTCGCGAGGCCGGCGTGAAGGTCGAGACCGGTCCGGACTTCATCCGCGCCCACGGCCGGCCCACGCGCCCCGTCGAGATCGTCACCGAACCCTATCCGGGCTTCCCGACCGACCTGCAGGCCCAATTCATGGCCCTCCAGCTCCTCGTCGACGGCCGCAGCCCGACCACGGAGAAGATCTACCCCGCCCGCTTCATGCACGCGGCCGAACTGCAGCGCATGGGCGCCGACATCGCCATCGAAGGCGCGACGGCGACCGTCGCCGGCGGCCGTCCGCTCTCCGGCGCGCCGGTGATGGCCTCCGACCTCCGCGCGTCGGCGGCCCTCATCCTCGCCGCGCTGGTCGCCAAGGGCGAGACCTGGGTCCAGCGTCTCTACCACCTCGACCGCGGCTACGAACGCTTCGAGGAACGCCTGCGCTCCCTGGGCGCCGACGTCGAGCGGCTGCCCGCCTCCGCCCTGCCGAAAGGCTTCGCCGAGGACTGAGGGTTGCCAATTCGCCCCGAGCCCGCACCTTGCGCCCATGGCCCGCAAGGATCCGCCCGATGAACCCCAGCCACCCGCCGGCAAGGAAGCCATGTCCCGCGCGAACCGCTCGCTCGACGCCGCCCTGCGGCCGCCGAAGCTCGACGACTTCGTCGGCCAGCAGCGCACGGTGGAACGCCTGCGCGTGATGATCGGCGCCGCGCGCCGCGAAGGCCGCATGCTCGACCACATCCTCCTTCATGGCCCCCCGGGCCTGGGCAAGACGACCCTCGCGATGATCCTCGCCGAGGAGATGGGCCGCCCGATCCGCGTCACCTCGGGACCGGTCGTCGAGAAGGCCTCCGACCTGGCCGGCCTGCTCACGAGCCTGCAGGAGGGCGACCTCCTCTTCGTCGACGAGATCCACCGCATCCCGAAGACGGTCGAGGAGTTCCTGTACTCGGCGATGGAGGACTTCCGCATCGACATCATGATCGACCAGGGTCCGAACGCGCGCAGCGTGCGCCTCGACCTGCCGAAGTTCACGCTGGTCGGCGCGACGACCCGCACGGGCCTGCTCACGGCCCCGCTCCGCAGCCGCTTCACCCTGCAGACGCGCCTCGATTACTACACCCGCGAACAGCTCCTCGGCATCGTCCGCCGCAACGCCGCGCTGCTCAGCCTGGAGATCGACCAAGGCGGCGCCGACGAGATCGCCCGCCGCGCCCGCGGCACGCCCCGCATCGTCAACAATCTCCTGCGCTTCACGCGCGACTACGCCCTCGAGCGGGCCGACGGCAAGGCCGACGCCGCGGTGACCGCCGCGGCGCTCGAACTCCTCGAGATCGACCAGCACGGCCTCGACGACATGGACCAACGGTTCCTCCGCGCGATGGCCGAGAAGCATGCCGGCGGTCCGGTCGGCCTGAGCAGCATCGGCGCCGCCATCGGCGAGGACGCCCACACGCTCGAAGAAGTCCACGAGCCGTTCCTCGTGCAGGAGGGCTACGTCGTCCGCACTCCGCAGGGGCGCGTCCTGGCCCCGAAAGGCTGGCTGGCCGTGGGCCTGCAGCCGCCTTCGTTCTGAGGGCGGCGTTCTGACGCTGGACAACGGCGTTTTCCCTCGGCTAAGGTCGCCCCCTCGCAGCCATGGCAAGACGTTGGGTCATCAAGCTCGGTACCGGCCTCCTCGCCCGCAAGGACGGGAAGGTCGACCGCGTGCAGATCGGCCGCATCGTCGATCAGGTCGCCGGCCTGCATCGGCGCGGCGTCCAGGTCGTGCTGGTCACCTCCGGCGCCGTCGCCGCGGGCATGACCGCCATGGGCCTCGAAAAGCGTCCGAAGGAAGCCCGCGAACTCCAGGCCTGCGCCACCGTCGGCCAGCCCGAGCTGATGTCGGAATACGGCAAGCACCTCCGCCGGCATAAGCTCCTGGGGTCGCAGATGCTCCTGACCTACTGGGACCTCGACAGCCGGGCCTGCACCCGCAACGCCCGCGCGACGCTGGACCTCCTCCTCTCCCGCAAGCGCTTCGTCCCGATCATCAACGAGAACGACGCCATCGCCGACGAAGAGATCAAGGTCGGCGACAACGACCGCCTGTCCGCCCACGTCGCCGCCCTCGTCGGCGCCGACCTGCTCGTCATCCTTTCCGGCACCCCGGGCCTGATGACGAAGTCCGACGGCACCGGCGACCTCATCCCCTCCGTCCGCAGGATCGACGACTCCGTGCGCGCCCTCGCCGGCGGCGCGGGGTCCGAGCGCAACGTCGGCGGGATGGTCACGAAGCTGCTCGCCGCGGAAATCGCCGCCGAGGGAGGCGTCGACACGGTCATCGCCAGCGGCCGCCGTGAGAAGGTGCTGCTCGAACTCGCCGACGGGAAGAAACTCGGCACGCGCTTCTCGCTGAAGAAGAAATGAGCGACCTCCTCCAGCGCGTGACGGTGATCGCCCGTGCGGCCAAGAAGGCCTCGCGGGCCCTCGCCCTCGCCCCGTCCGCCGTCCGCGACGCCGCCCTGCGCGCCGCCGCCCGGGCCCTCCGCGCCGACGAAGCCGCCATCCTCGAGGCCAACGTCAAGGACCTCGCCGCCGCCCAGACGAAGGGACTCACGGCCGCGATGACCGACCGCCTGCGCCTCGACCACGCCCGCCTCGAGGACATCGCCGTCGCCTGCGAGGCGGTCGCGAAGCTCCCCGACCCGGTCGGCGAAGTCACCGAGGACTGGACCCGCCCCAACGGCCTGCGCATCATCCGCCGCCGCGTCCCGATCGGCCTCGTCGCCATCATCTTCGAGTCGCGCCCCAACGTCACCGTCGACGCCGCCGCCCTCTGCCTGAAGTCTGGCAACGGCTGCGTGCTCCGCGGCGGCAGCGAGGCGATCCACACGAACATCGCGCTGTCGCAGTCGTTCGCGACCGGCCTGCGCGCTGCCGGCCTGCCCACCGAGGCCGTGGCGCTCCTGCCCTTCACCGACCGCGATGCGGTGCCCGCCCTCGGCTCCCTGCGCGGCATCGTCGACATCATCGTCCCCCGCGGCGGCCCCGGCCTCATCGAGGCGGTGGTCAATTCCGCCAAGGTCCCCGTCATCAAGCATGACGCCGGCATCTGCCACGTCTACGTCCACGCGGCGGCCGACCTCGCGATGGCCGAACAGATCGTGCTCAACGCGAAGTGCCAGCGCCCCAGCGCCTGCAACGCCCTCGAGACCCTGCTCGTCGACGCCGCCGTCGCCCCGCGGTTCCTCCCGAAGATGGCCGCCGCCCTGGCCGCCAAGAAGACCGAGGTC
>Ga0208048_1000418_pt1 | contig 22879 bp, 18 predicted proteins | sample Malawi_45m_30L_FD_184163 | JGI IMG/M metagenome (GOLD analysis project Ga0208048, IMG submission 184163) | Freshwater microbial communities from Lake Malawi, Central Region, Malawi to study Microbial Dark Matter (Phase II) - Malawi_45m_30L... | ecosystem: Environmental > Aquatic > Freshwater >...
CAGGCGTTAGAGATACTCCTGTACCGTCCGCACCGCGTAGCTGCTCTTTTTCAACGCGGCAATTCCCAGCGCAGCGGCGCGCGCGCCGGAGAGCGTGGTCATGATGGGCGTGCCGGTGTAGACCGCTGTGGTGCGGATTTTGATTTCGTCCGCGCGCGGGGACTGGCCAGCCGGGGTGTTAATGACGAGCTGGATTTCTTTATTCTTAAGCAGGTCAATCGCGTTGGGCCGGCCCTCGCCGAGTTTGAAAATCCGGCGCACTTTTATCCCGGCCCGCTCGAGCACGGCGGCGGTGCCGTTGGTGGCAATCAGTTCGAAGCCCAAGCCGGCGAATTGTTGCGCGACTTCAACGGCGTGACTCTTGTGTGCGTCACTTACGCTGAGGAAAACGTTGCCCTTGAGTGGTAACGGCGAGTTCGCGGCCATCTGCGACTTCGCGTAAGCCACGCCGAGGTCGGCATCGAGGCCCATGACTTCACCGGTAGAGCGCATCTCGGGGGAGAGCAAAATGTCCTGCCCATGAAACTTGTTAAACGGGAACACGGATTCCTTGACGGCCCAATACTTCGTCCAGATTTCCGTGGTGAAGCCCAGTTCCTTTAGGGTTTTCCCGGCCATCACCTTCGCAGCGAGTTTGGCGAGTGGTTTACCAATAGCCTTGCTGACGAAGGGCACCGTGCGGCTAGCGCGGGGGTTCACTTCCAACACATAGACTGTCTCGCCCTTCACGGCGTATTGCACGTTCATCAGGCCAACGACCTTGAGTTCCTGGGCCATGGCGTGCGTGTAGCGGCGGATAGTTCCAATGACGGACGGAGAAAGCGTGTGCGGCGGCAGGACCATCGCAGCATCGCCAGAGTGAACCCCCGCGAACTCGATGTGCTCGAGCATCCCGCCGATGACGATAGTGCCGCCGTGGGGCAACCCCACGTCCGCGATGCAGTCCACGTCTACCTCGGTTGCGTCTTCGAGGAACTTGTCCACGAGCACGGGGCGGCCGGCGGAGATCTCCAGTGCGGCGTTATAGTGGAAATAGTCGCGCAGTTCCTGCTCGGAGAAGACGATTTGCATCGCGCGCCCGCCAAGCACGAACGACGGCCTCACTAACACAGGGTATGTCAGCCGCTTTGCTACGGCCAGCGCTTCATCGGCAGTCGTAGCTGTGCCATTGGGCGGCTGGGGAATCTGGAGCTTGTCCAGCATCGCGGCAAAGAGCTTGCGGTCCTCAGCGATTTCTATGCTCTGCGGGCTGGTACCGATGATATTAACCCCGTTTTTCTGCAGGCCGAGTGCGAGGTTTAGCGGTGTTTGCCCGCCGAATTGCGCGATGGCCCCCCAGCATTTCTCCCGTTCGTAAATGTGCAGCACATCCTCCAAAGTAAGCGGCTCGAAAAAGAGTTTGTCCGATGTGTCGTAGTCGGTGGAAACGGTCTCGGGGTTCGAGTTTACCATGATGGTCTCGAAGCCGTCCTCCTTCAGGGCAAAGGCGGCGTGGACACAGCAGTAATCAAATTCGATGCCCTGTCCGATGCGATTCGGGCCGCCGCCGAGAATCATCACCTTCCGCGCCGTGTTGCCTTTCACCTCATCGTCGCCGCGGTCGTAGGTCGAGTAGTAGTAAGGCGTGTAGGCCTCGAACTCCGCCGCACAGGTGTCCACGAGGCGGTAACTGGGCACCAGACCGAGGCGCTTGCGCTCAATACGGACCTCGTCTTCGGTGCGCCCGGTTAGGTAAGCGATCTGGCGGTCAGAAAACCCGAGGGACTTGGCTTTGGCGAGTTGTTCAGCGGAGAGCGGCATGGCGAAAATTTCCGGCGAAGTAAGCCGGACGCTGACGGCGCTGGCAAGTGTCAAAGGGCCTTAACCCAGTACTAGCGCAATCGCTGTCATCATCATCACCGCGCCCGCCAGCCGCCAGCGCAGCAAGGCCGCGCCAAGGTGTTGTTCCTTGTTCGCGAACCAATGCCCGATGGCCCACACCGCTACCACGCTCCACAGCCCGCGCGAGCTATAAATCACGTTCGCTTGCGCCGCACCACCGAAGTGCGCGATACAACTCACGAAGATAACCGATTGCAGCCCGATGCCCGCGCACCCGCCCAGCAACCACGGCCACGCGGGGCGCGGGATGGCCCAGAGCGGCGCTTTGAAAAACGGTACGAATCCCAAGCTAAACATGGCCGTGAAGGCCAGCATCACCGGTAGGAACCGTCCCAGCCCCCATGCCGGCGACCACTTTTGTACTAGCACATCGAAAACGGCGAACATCGTCGCCGACGCCCCTGCGCACAGCACCGTGCGCCCGACGTGATGATGCGCCGCGCCCTCGGTGCGGTTCAGAAGCGCGATGGCCACGGAACTCAGTGTCGCTGCGGCCCACAGCGTCGGCGAGACGCCGGAGGTCAGCAGCAGCTTCGTGAAGATGGCGACGAGAATGATTTTCAAGCCCATCACCGGCGTGGCCACTGAGACATCCCCGTTTTGGAGCGCAAGGAAGTTAAGGAATTGACCGAGCAGATAAAACACCGCTACGAGTGCAGGCTGCCAGAGCAGATCAACGTGGAAGTTGCCGCCGAAGGGCAGCAGCAATGAGAAGATGACGGCGGCGATGACATTGCCGAGAAACGCCGTGCGCCATATGCCCACGTCAAATTCGGATGCGCGCTTGACCAGCAGTGCGCCTGCGACGTAAACCAGCGCAGCGACTAGCGGAAGCAGAATGGGCAGCAAACCGTTCATCTCGGCAGCGTAACGGCCAACGTTTAGAGGCTCCATTCCGAATCGCCAGCATTTTGCTAATCGGCAATTGACCTTTGGTTATCGGCCCACGCGAGTTTTTTCCTGACGTGTTTGCCACGCATATTTTCCGCTGATCTGGCCTCAGAGTAAAATTGGACTCCAAATATGGTTGGCACTTTTGCATGCGACACGGTGGGTGTCTTGGTGAAAGTGCGCCCGGAATTCGCTTCGTTTTTGGTTTCCTTACTCCTTCGCTGGCTTGGGCTGGGCTTTCTTGGTGGCGGGGTCGGCGGTGAGGAAGCGTTTCCAGTTCACGGGCACGTCGTTGGCCTGCTTCGCGCCGGGTGTGCTGCGGCCTTCGCTCACGAGCTTGTCCATCACGGCGGTGAGTTCGGCGACCAACTCGGGTTTGTCGGCGGCTAGGTTCTTGGTTTCTCCGAGGTCGGTGGCGAGGTCGTAGAGCTGGGCGCGAGGGGAATTGTCTTTCGGTGCGGCCACGCCGCCAAAACCTCCGCCTGTTGGCCCGGCGATGAATTTCCACTGGCCTTGCCGCAGTGATGCGAGCCCGCTGGATCCGTGGCTGATGGCGTGTTCCCGAATGACTTTGTCCTCACCGCGCAGCAGCGGCAGCAGGCTGAAGCTGTCTTCGCCGGCGTTGGCCGGGAGCTTCGCGCCGAGCACGTCGGCAAAGGTCGCCATGAAGTCCGCCTGCATCACGAGTTGGTCGCAGCGCGAGCCGGGTTTCACCACCCCGGTCCAGCGCACGATGAAAGGCACGCGATGCCCGCCTTCCCACGCGTCGGCTTTGTAGCCGCGCAACGGGCCGCTGGGGAAATGGCCTTTCGCCTCCATCTCTTTGACCCCGATATACGGCGCGCACCCGTTGTCGCTGGTGAAGATGACGAGCGTCTTGTCCGCCGCACCGCTCTTCTCCAGCGCGGCGAGCACGCGGCCGACGGCGGCATCCGTTTCCATAACAAGGTCGGCGTAGTCGCCGAGGCCGCTCTTGCCCTGCCACTCCTTGTTCACCGCGAGCGGCGTGTGCGGAGAGGTCAGCGGCATGTAGAGGAAGAATGGTTCCGCTTGCTTCGCGCCGCGCTCGATGACGGCGCACGCGCGGTCGGTGAGCGCGGGGAGAATGGTTTCGAGCGCCCAATCCTTCAGCGCGGGGCCCTGGATGCTGGCTTGGTTTTTTGCCAACCGCGCGGGCGCGAGCAGTTCTGTCGGAGTCCCCACGGTGCGGTCGTTCTCGATGAAGCAGTAGGGCGGCCAATTGGGCACGTCGGTGCCGAAGTAAGTGTCGAAGCCGCGCGTGATGGGGCCGCCACCGATGGGCTTGGCATAGACTTCCTTCCACGCGGCGCGATGCGCGTCCGAGACGGCGGCGGTGACTTCGCCGCCGCCGCCGGCCTTGCCGCCGAAGCCGGTGAAGAGCGGGCGCTGCGCCGGTGTGATGGCCCAGTCCCAGCCGAGATGCCACTTGCCGATGGCGGCGGTGCGGTAGCCGTGCTGCTTGAGCAGCCCTGCGAGCGTGAGCCGGTCCGGCGCGATGAGTGGCCGCCCCAGATAGCCAACGATGCCGGCTTGCAAGCTTGTGCGCCAATGGTAGCGCCCCGTCAGCAGCGTGTAGCGCGTGGGCGAACAGACGCCGCTGCTCGTGTGTGCATCGGTGAAGCGCATCCCCTGCGATGCGAGTCGGTCAAGGTTGGGCGTGGGAATTTTGCCGCGTTGCGGGTTGTAGCACTGCACGTCGCCGTAACCGAGGTCGTCGGCGAGGATGAGCAGGATGTTCGGCCTGGCAGGCGCGGCAGGGGAAGTGATTTGGCCGCAAGAAAACGCCAGGAACGCAAAGAGGAGAAGACGGGCTGACTTCACGGCTTGAGGTTGATTGGTGTTATTCACTTGGCAGCCTTCTTCGCGGCGGGCTTGGTTTCCACCTTGCACTCTGGGTCCCGCGGGACGGCAGGGCCGGTCTGCTCGACGGGTTGCGTGAAGAGATAGCGCCACACGTCCTCGTGCAGGAACTTGCCGGCTTTGTCCTTCGGCGACGCACCACCGGGCACGACGGAGCTGTGCGCGCGCTTCGCGTCGCCCTTGACGTCGGCGGAGGTGATGAGGCGGCGGCTGAAGCCAAACGGTGACGGAGTTTTGTCCACGTCCACCAGCGGGCCGAACTGATGCAGGCCAAGCAACTCCCAAGAGCGGCAGTAGTGGTCCCCGGTCCAGCCGCCATCGAGCACATGGCTAAAGCCAAAGTAGCGGTTCGCGGGGGTGGCGGAGGGCAACGCCTGCCATATCTCGCTTTGGTCACGCGGGCCGCAAAACATCACCACGCGGTCCACCTTCACGTGCTTGGCGAAGCGCGCCGCCGTGGTCGAGCCGTGGGAACTGCCGGAGATGATGACGCGGTCCCAGCGCAGGCCGGCCTTGTCATCGGTGAGGAAGTAATCCCAGCGACCGGCGGGATTTTCCTTCGCCAGCCATTTCACGAACTGCAACGCGCGCTCCATCATGCCGTCGGGCTTGGGGATGTTTACCAGCGGGCTGAAGTCCTCACCGGTCGCCGCTTCAAGCCGGATTTTACCGAGCAACAGACCGTCGTCGCCGGGCGAGTCGTTGCCGAACTTGCCGAACCAGCCGTTCGCATAGTGCACGCGGAGGAAGTGCAGCCCGTAGCTGTTCACGCGCTCGGCCAGCGGCGCGCTGTGGCCCATGAGCCAGATGACGAGTTTGCCCTGCGGCTTCACGCGCGTGTCCACCGATGCGTGCTGCGTGTCCGCCGGCTTGCCGGCTTTCTCGAAGTCGAACTCGATCTCCGGATGCGGCTTCGCGCGCGGGTCAAGCTGGCTGGCGCGGGCGGTCAGTTCGTAACGCTTCGGGGACGAGTCGTTGAAGGCGAGCGTCGCATCGGCGGCGGGGGATTCGCCGCGAAAACACGCAAAGATCGCAAAGCAAAGAGCGAGCGGACGAAGCGATTTCATGGCCGGAGGTTAACCACGGTGAACCCAGTTGGACACGGAATTGTGTCACCAGAGAACCGCCATGAAGCACCGCGCGCGCCGCACTATTCCTCCACCGCCGCGCGGTGGCCGGCGGCCAGTCGCAGCTTCGCATCCTCCGCGTTAGGGCAGCGATAGACCGCCTTGAGACAGACGGTGCAGACGCGGATGTCGTGCTCGCCAGCCAGCGGGAGCTTGTCCCAATCGGCGGGGCATTCACCGGTGGCGTGCAGGTTACATTCAAGGATGCGTGTCATATTCGGAAGCTGGCCTGCTCGCGGAAAACGTCAAGCTGCGCGAAGTCCGCGATCCAGCTCACTTCACTTCACCTTCTTCAACTCCGCGTCCGTCCAAGCGGACTCGCGGCCGCCAGTGGCAGCGCGGACTTTTTTCACGAAGTCGGGCGCGACGGGGTCGAAGTCGTGGTCCCAGGAGCGGCGGATGTAGGTCATCACGGCGGCGACGGTCTCGTCGTCAAAGGTGCCGTGGCCGGGCATGTCCATATCCCACTTCTTGCCGAGGACGGTGATAGGACCGCCGACGCCATGCAGGATGATGCGGGCGAGGCGATCAGGCGAGCCCGCCACCCACTCGCTGTCCACGAGCGGCGGCGCGAGGCCGTCTTGGCCGTAGCCATGGGACTGATGGCACGCGGCGCAAGTCGACTCGAAGAGCGTTTTACCCATTACGAAGCGCGCTTCTTCGGCTGCGGTCAGCGGTTTGACTACGGGCAAGTTCACGCCGGGTTTACCGGGCCACACGACGACTTGATTGAGCTTCTTGACGGCGGCTTGGATGGCTTTGTCGTCGGACTTCGCGAGCGCGGCCAACGCCGGCGGCTCGGCGGCGAGCTTCACATACTTCACGCGCGGCGGCGGCTCGCCTTTCTTTGTGGCGGGCGGGGTGACGTTCACGCTGGCGAGCACGGCGAGGGTCTGCCACTGCGGCGTGTCCTTGCGGGTGACGAGTTCGAGCAAGCGATTTACGCGGTCGCCGCGCGCCTGCTGGAAAACGTTGCGCGCGAGCGCGCCGATGAAGCCTTCGCCGCCACTGACTTTGGCTTTGTCCGACCACGATTTGTCGGCGGCGATACGTTCGAGCAGCTCGACCTCGCGCACGGCCAGGCCGCTGATGAGGGCGTCACGGAGAAGTGGGTTCGAGCCGGCGCTGCGGGCAAGCGTGGTCATCGCGATTTCGGCAGCAGGGGTCTTCGCCTCGCCAAGGCTGAAGGCTAGTTGAACTTGAACCTCTGCATCCGGGGTGGTGGCCAAGGCGATGAGTGCAGGAAGAATTTTTGTTTGGTCGGAAGTCCTCAGCATCGGCTCCGCAACGCGCACGGCGGCGGCACGGACTTTTGGGTGTGGTTCTTTCGTGAGCGCAGCGATGGCGGTGTCGGCGTCGAGCTGGCCCATGCCATCGAGCGTCCAGAGCGCGTGCAGCCGAGCGCGCGGGTCGACTGCCTGGAGTGCCATTTGCTTGAGCGGCATAAGCGCGGCGGCGGGCTGTTGCTCGACGAGCAGGCGCTGCGCGGTGTCACGCCACCAGCCGTTCGGGTGCGTAAGTGTCTTGACGAGGTCGGCGGGTTTGGCGGCCGCGAGCTGTGGCTTCGGGCCGGGGGGCTTCGCCGTGTGGACGATGCGGTAGATACGGCCGCGCTTGATGACTTTGTCGAGGCCGCGGTCCTCCGCCTGCTTGCGTAGATAGCTCGTGAGGAAGACGCGGTGCTGGAGGATGCCGTGATACATGTCCACGAGGTAAAGGCAGCCGTCGGGTCCGGTGTGGGCGTTTACGGGGCGGAACAGCTCGTCGGTGGACGTGAGGAACTCGGTTTCCTTATAAGGGTTTGTGCCGGTCAGCTCTCCGTTTTTGTCCGTGAGCACCATGCGGCGGACTAAGTTTGCGGACGGCTCGGGAATGAAGGCATTGCCTTGGAACTCGCCGGGAAAGTTGTCGCCGCGATAAATGACCGGGCCGCAGGTGGCGGTGTATTTGGCGAGCGTGCCGTCGGGCTTGAGTGTGGCAGCTTGGTAGCCGCGATTGACACCGGGATTCACGCGCGCGGGCCAGACCGTCTGGTCCCTCATCGGCTGCTGCGCGAGGCCGGCAGTCGTGCGGAAGAGCGGGTTACGGTAGTAGTATTCGCTCGGGACGTAATCGGTGCGGAGCTGGTCGGAGTTTGAGTTGTAGTAAGGCCGGCCCCAGTCGTCCATCGTGAGACCCCACTGGCCGCGGGAAGTTGTGGCCGAGCGCTTCCACTCATCGTCTATGCGCCGGAAGCGGAGGTTGTGGTTCGCGGAAACAATCCAATTGTTCATGAACCAAGTCGGGCTATTGCCGGTGTGCTCGGGATTCTTCAGGCCGTTGGGCGCGTAATGCTTGTCCACTAACATTGGCTTGCCCGGTTGAAGGCCAGCTTCGATGGGATACCACTTCAGCGCGGGCGGCTCACAAACCAACACGCCGCCGTAAGCGAGGCACACGGCGCGGGGCATCACGAGCTTGTCGAGGAAGACGGTCTTCTTGTCCATCTTGCCGTCGCCGTCGGTGTCCTCCAGCACGCTGAGGCGGTTAATGGGGTTGAGTTCACCCTCGGCCGTCGGCGTGTTCATGTAGCTAGGGATCTCGACGACCCAAAGGCGACCATCGGCATCCCATTGCATCGCGATAGGCGTCTCGATGAGCGGATCGGCGGCGACAAGCTCGATGCGGAAGCCCGGCGGAAGCTTGAAGGTCTTGAGTGCGGCCTCAGCGGAGAGCGGCGGGTTGGCGGGAATTTTTTCCTTCGGCACGCGCGGCTCCTGTTTCTCGCCCGGTTTGTCGCCGCTTTGGGCAAGGGCGAGGACCGAGGTGAGCAGAAGCGCGGACAAAGCTCGGGAGAACATGGTCGTAGAAATCAAGACTTCAATAGAGGCCGCAATCCAGGTGCAGTTAATGAATACAAAGTAACGGAAAGCACAAATGGCGCAACCCTATGGGAGTCGAACAGTTGTAAGATGCGCGCATTTACTTACTCGGCTCCCCTCTCTGCGCGAGGGCAGAGGTAGCGGTAGTTTGTTTGTCTGTGTAATTGTGTCGAACTACTTCCATTGCAGCTAGGGACCCAGTTTTCTCTTCACCTGTTTTGCGCCTTCGGCACTAAGGCAGGCGAAACCAAGGCCCGTTCATTTCACCAGCGCCAGCGCCGCCGCACCGGCCACGGCAATGACCGCGCCGAGGGTCGAGCGGCGTGAGGGTCGCTCCTGCTCGAGCCAGCGTGCGAAGGGCATTACCACCAGCGGCGAGAGCGCCACGATGGGCAACACGACGGCGGAGGGCGTGGTCTTGAGCGCCCATTGGTAGCAACTTACGCCGAGCGTCGGGCCGGCGAGGGCGTTGAAGACGATCCACTTGCCGGACTTACGCCACTTTTCTGTCGTGGTTAGTGTCGGTGGCTGCAAGTCGCTGGCCCGCGAAAGAAGGAACTGCCGCTTTACCACGAGTAACGCTAGACCGGAGATGATCACGCCACCAAGGATGCGTTGATAGGCTGCTGTGATGCCGTCCATCGGCTGGCCGGCTAATGCACAAACTTCATATGCCTTGCGGCTTAAGACCACGCCGCCGCCCTGTCCCACGGCACCCAGCACCGCAAAAAAAATTCCAATGCCAAACTGCCGTCGTTCCTCGTGTGTCTCGTGCGCCGGGGCGAGAGCGACTGCCACGCCAGCCAGAATAACGACGCCGCATGATATCTGCGCCGCTGTCAACGTGGTTCCTAGCCATAGCCACTCCACCAAACCCGCGAACGGCGCGGCAAGGCAATGCACAATGAGAATGGTCAGCCGTGAGCCAAGGCGCGGGTAGGCCTGAAAGAGCGCGACGTCACCCAACCCAAAGCCAAGGCAGCCGCTCAGGACAAAGATGTAAAACCCATTACCTGCCAGCCCCGCGCCAAATGCGTGCGCCATCACCGCAAGGAACAGCGTAGCCAGCGCCAGCCGCCAAAAGTTCGCCTCTGTGCCGCCCATGAGCTTCGCCACCCGCGCGCCGGAGACGGCGGAGAAGGCGAACAGGATCGTGGCGAGGACGGCACCGAGCACGGGAGGTGCTTGGTAGCGGCAGTGCGCCGCGATGTCACGCGAATTGCGAGCCGTGCACCATCAACTGTGCGGAACGGGGTCGAACTCGCGGAACATGTCCTCGTAGAGGCACACGTTCATGGCAAATGCCACCGGGACACTAAGCAAAAGTCCCACGCCCAGCGCTAGCAAGCCGAGCATTGAAATTACGCTCGTCACCACGAAGAAAAAAAATACGCGGATGAAGTGTTTGCCCACTCGTCGCCGACTGAAGCTCATCGCTCGCCAGAAATCCACGCGCTTGTCTAGCACCAGCAGGAGTGTCATGCACCATGAGATCGAGAAGTAGATCATCAGCACTAGTCCCACCAGCAATATCAATCCGCCCACCAAGAGGAAGCCAACACCGACCGTCTGCAAACCACTGCCTCGCCCAGCCGTCATGCCAGCCACAAGGGCACCGACGATCAAGATCGTGATGCCCGGTATCAGCGACACCGTAAGCAGCAGAGCCGGTACAATGTGGCCGAGCATGAGCTGTAGAAACTGCGGCCCGAAGCCGATGAAGCCATCTCCCACGCTCGCGCCCTGCCCGCGAAGGCACCGCAGGTAGAGCCAGTACGCCCCGGCTAGGAGCGGCCCGGTGATGAACAGGCTTGCCAGGGGGATGAAGCTTCCAGCCATCAGCAGCAATAGCAGCAGCAGGCCGCCCCCGATCAGCACGCCGGCATTACCGGTTACGGCTCGCCACGCGCGCGACCACGCATAACCAATTGAAACCGTGTAGTCGCCTCGAAAATACTCCTCCTCCGACTGGGTTGGTTTGGCGGCCGCGGGTGGTGCGACTGTTGCTGCGGGCAAGGGGGCAGCCTCTGGTGTCGCAGCGAGAACCGCGCCCGATCCAAGCGGGGCGACCGTCCGATAGGGTTGCCAGTTCGGCATGCCCTCGCGCCACACCAGCGTGTCGCCTAGGACGACGTTATCTTTGACCAGTCCTTGTAACTGATCGTCCGTGACCGGACCCTTCCGCTCCTGTCCGATGGCGTAATACCAGTTCATGGCGTGTATTTAGAAAGACTCATTTCGTTTGCCAGAGCAAGTCGATGATGCCAAGCAGATTCCCGGCGCAAACCGCTTCTATCCCCACCTTGCCTCGTGGTTTACATGCTCAAATGGCCCAGCGCGAGGAGGCCGTAGAAGGTGTATTCCGCATCGAGATCATCATCCGCCCAATGGCCATGGAAGCCGCCTTCCGCCGACCATAACGTGTCCACGAAGTCGAGGCACCGCTCGCGCTGCCCCTCAGTGAGCCGGCGGTCCAAGCTCGTCAACGCATGCAGCGCTGTGGCCGTCGAGAGCAGGTCGGGCATCGGCGCGCCGGGCACGGCGGTGAAGCCGCCCTGGGGATGCAACCGCGCCAGGAGCCAGTCGCCGACGGCGGGATTGAGCGGCAGGTGCAGGTGCCGCAGCAACGTCACCGCCCCGGCGGTCGGATTGGTCGAGCCGATGGGCAGGCCCGGCGCGTTGTTCCAAGCGTGGTCAGGTGTTTCGAGACGCTTGAGGCTTTGCACGATGCGCAGCGGCTTAGGCGGCAGCTTACCGAGATCCTGATACGCGCCGAGCGCCAGGAAAGATCCGTAAGCAGTGCCGTGTGGCTTTGCGGCGTCGCCATCGTAGCCACCGTCAAGTTTGCGGAATGATTCGAGCCGCGCGAGCAACGCCTTGGCCAGACCGACGGGCATTCGCTTTTTACTCAAGGAAGCCCAGCACCGCGCAAGCGAAGTCAGGTGAACCAAGTCCAGCCCTTCCCCCGTGCCGAAGGTACTCAACCATTCTGCCAGTGTGGCCTCGGGCACGGGAACCTCCAGCGCCTCGCAGCCGTTCAAGGTAAACACGGTATAATAGAGGTCAGGCCGGCCCGAGCGATCCCGACCGCCACCAGCGTCGGTCCATTGGCGCCGGTAGAAATCGCGCACCAGCCCGGCGGAATCACCGAGCAGCTTCGCGCCGAGCCGCGCGACCTGCAGAAGTTCGAGACGGACGCTCACGGGCCGGAGCATCGGCACAACCGCGCGGCGAGTCAGGCAGATTCCTTCGTCGGCTCGGGACTTGATGCGCCTCGCCGGGTGTCGCATTCTGCGCTCACTTGATCATGAAACGTCTCCTGCTACCTCTGCCCTGCCTCCTGCTCGGGTGCGCCCTCAACGCCCGCGCGGCCGACGAGTTTAAGATCACGCCCTACCATGAGGTTCAGCCCGGCGTGCCGCAGGGCAAAGTCATCAAGCTGCCCGAGTGGCGCAGCAGCATCTTTACCAACACGGTGCGCGATTGGTGGGTATATGTGCCCGCGCAGTATCAGGCCGGCCAGCCCGCCGCCGTGATGGTCTTCCAGGACGGCCACGATTACGTGAACCTCAAAGGCAACTGGCGCGCGCCGATCGTCTTCGACAACCTCATCCACCGGAAGGAAATGCCCGTGACCATCGGCATCTTCCTCAACCCCGGCCATGATCCGTCACGGCCCGCCGGCAAAAGCCCATGGCAGGTGAGCAACCGCAGCTTCGAGTATGACTCGCTCGGCGACCGCTATGCCCGCTTCCTCACTGAGGAAATCCTGCCCGAGGTCGGCAAGCAATACGCCCTCACCACCAATCCCGAGGGCCGCGCCATCGGCGGTGCCAGCAGCGGCGGCATTTGCTCTTGGACGGTTTGCTGGGAGCGGCCCGACCAGTTCCGCAAGGCGTTCACCACCATCGGCAGCTACACGAACATCCGGGGCGGCCACGTGTATCCCGCTCTGATCCGCAAGACCGAGCGTAAACCCATTCGCGTCTCTATCCAGAGTGGCGTGGATGATGTGAAGAATGACTTCGGTGACTGGTACATCTGCAATCAGCAAATGGCCTCCGCCCTGAAGTTCGCCGGCTACGACCTGCGCGCCGACTTCGGCGAAGGTGGCCACAACAGCAAACACGGCGGCAGCATCTTTCCTGACGTGCTTAAGTGGCTCTGGCGGGACTACCCGAAGTGAAATACTTGAGACCGCCGGGTTGGTACGGTCCTCACTCTTCGTCGCGGTCGCCGGGTGGGGACTTGTAAAACCTCCGCTGCGCCATGCGGGGGCTGCGTTGGCGGGGTTCGCGAGACGGAGCAGCCGTTTTCGAGATTTTCTTCAGATCATCGCGCAGCTTGAGGTAGTTACGGTACCGATCGGGTGTGATATGCCCGGCCTCGACGGCGGCGATCACGGCGCACCTTTTCTCAACGGTATGTCCGCAGCCGCTGAAGTGGCAGCGCAAGGCTATCTCCTCGATCTCCGGGAATGTGTCCTGCAAGCCTGTATCCGCCAGCCACAGGTGAAATTCACGCATTCCCGGCGTGTCCATCACCACGCCGCCGCGCGGTAGGACTAGCAGTTCGCGCCGCGTGGTCGTGTGCCGGCCCTTGGCGTCTTTTGCGCGCACTGGCAGAGTATCCTGCAACTCCTCCCCAAAGAGCCGGTTAATGAGCGTAGATTTACCCACGCCGGACGACCCGAGAAAGGCCACTGTCACGCCCTTGTGAATCCACCGCCACAGGCCCTTTACGCCGCTGCCACTGATCGCACAGACGGCCAACACCGGGGTTTCTCCGACGGCGGCTTGCACCTCGGCGAGCCGCTGCGGCGTTTGCGGGCAAAGGTCGGTTTTATTGAGAATAATGACCGGTTTGGCCCCGCCCTCGTGAACCATCACCAGGAAGCGCTCCAGTCGGCGTAAGTTGAAATTGTCGTCCAGTCCTTGCACGACAAATACCACGTCGAGGTTCGCACCCAGCACCTGCTCGTCAGCCTTGCGTCCGGCAACCTTGCGTGACACCTGTGTCGCGCGCGGCAGCACGGCGTGGATGGTAGCTTTTCCCTCGCCCGCGTGTGGCGCCACAGCCACCCAGTCGCCGGCCTTCGGGAGCTGCGTGGGCGCAGAGTCGTGCAATAGCCGGCCCGTGACCTGTGCCAATAGTTCAGCATCGGTCGTGAAGACGGTGTAGTAATGCCGATCCTCAGACGCGACCCGTGCGGGCACGAGGCCGGCGGCACGATGCGGCGCAAAGGCAGCTTCCCAATCAGCATTCCAACCGAGCTGCGTCAGCGGCGTATCGAGGTAGCTGACTGCCTGCGTGGCCACGGTGCTCAGTCCCTGAAGTTAACGAAACTCAACGCCGCCGGGAAATCCTTCGCTCGCACGGCGGCGATGACCGCCTGCAACTCGTCTCGGCTCTTGCCATTCACGCGCACTTCCGCGCCGTTGATGCTGGTTGTCACCTTGAACTTTCCGTCTCGGATGAACGCCGTGATCTGCTTGGCCACGGAAGCCTCGATGCCTTCTTTGATCTTCAGCGTCTGGCGCGCGTGCCCCAGCGGCGAGAGGTCCGCCTCGCCCTCGTCCACGCTCTTTAGGCTGATACCGCGCTTGGCGAGCTTGCCCAACACGATCTCGGCGAGCGTCTTCATCTTATAGGCGTCCGGCGCGACGAGTTTGATTTCAGTCTTCTCGAGTGTGATCTCGGCCTTGGAATCTTTAAAATCGAAGCGAGTCGCCAGTTCTTTCTTGGCCTGGCTCACGGCGTTTTCCACTTCCATCGAATTTACCTGCGAGACGATGTCGAATGACGGCATAAGCGGATTGTAACGAAAGCGCGCGGCGGGAAAAGCGCGAAACTAAGCTGCCTTAAGCCTTAGACGTGCAATCTCAAAAGGGTGAAATACCGCTTACCCAGCGTGGCTACGCCCGGCCTTGGCCGGAGTATGACGCGCTGGTAGCTGAGCAGTGGATGTCCCCATTTCTTGCTTTCCAACGGTGAATTGCGTGCGAGGCACGATCAGGCTCATACCGCTGTTTGCCCAAAGGCAGAGCCCATCAACCGACCAGTTCCCGAATTGGTTCGCAGTCAACGTCTGCGATGTACTGCGGGCGACCGGTGAGATCAGTGACGGTTTGGTGCGGGTCAATGCCAAGGTTTTGGTATAGCGTTGCGAAAACCTCGCCAAAGCGCACGGGACGTTCGATAGCCTCGCCGCCGAGGCGATCAGTCGCGCCGATGACCTGACCGGTTCGCATCCCGCCACATGCGAGCAGCGCGCATGACACGCGCGGCCAATGGTCACGGCCCGCTTCCTTATTGATCGTCGGGGTGCGGCCGAACTCGCCCCAGACCACCACGCTTACGTCTTTGTCGAGGCCGCGGTCGTGGAGGTCCTGCACCAATGCGGTCACGCCCTGATCCAGCATCGGGAAATCCTCTTTCGCAATTTTATGGTTTTGCCCGTGATAATCCCAGAAGCCGAACGACACTGTCACGGCTCGTGCGCCCGCCTCCACAAGCCGGCGCGCGATGAGGAACTGCTCGTTGAGGCGAGGCGAGGCGTCGCCCCGGATGCGCGGATCGCCTTGGCCGTAGGCGGCGACAGTGCGGGGGTCTTCCTTCGAGTAATCCAGCGCGGTGGCGAGGTTGCTCGATGTGAGGACCCCGAAGGCTTGCTGGGTGAAGGCGTCGAGGCCGTCCATCAGTCCACTGCCATCTACGTCGCGGCGAAAGTGATCAAAGCCCGCTAGCAGCGTGCGGCGGTCTGCGAGGCGCTCGACCGACAGATCATTCAACAGCAAGTCGGCTTTGCCATCACCCTCGGGCTTAAACGATCGGTGTGGCACACCGAGAAAGCCCGGGCCGGCGGCGTTGTAAGGCCGGTGCTGCGTGCGGTTCTCTAATCCGACGAAAGGTGGAACACCGGGATGAGCTGGCCCGAGTAGCTTTGATGCTACGGAGCCGAACGATGGCCAACCGCCGCGCGGTTCACGGATGGGCAACCGCCCCGTAAAGCATTGATAGTTCTCGTGCCGATCTTCCGCGCCCACGATTGAGCGGATGGGCACGAGCTTATCCATCATCGCGGCCATGCGCGGCAGGTGCTCGCAGATGCGAATGCCAGGCACCTTCGTAGCAATCTCCTTGAACGGCCCGCGGATCTCGCGCGGCGCGTCGTTCTTGATTTCAAACATGTCCTGATGCGGCGGCCCGCCCGGCAGATAAATCATAATGACCGCTTTGTGCGACTTGCGGATGCCCGCGTGCGCCTCAGCCTCCAAGAGCTGCGGCAAGGCGAGCCCTCCCAACCCCAGCCCGCCGACGGTCAGAAAGCTTCGTCGTGACACACCATCGCAGAAACGCGAGGCGGCGTTGGAGCGTATGGTTAGCATGGCATGCGGTCGAATTTTGTGACGATGATTGGCAGGCGAAATTTCAATCCAATCTCAAAAACTATGACCGTCGCATTTTTCCCCCGATTCATGCCGTCAAAAATAAATCAGCCTACTTTCACCACCGCCTTGATCACGCCTGTCTCTGGCTGAATCCAGCTTGGAAAGACGCCGATCATATCCTCGAAGTCGGCATGGTGTGTGATCCACGGGCGAGTATCGAGTTGGCCGTCCTCGATGAGGCGGATGATGCGCGTAAAGTCGCCGGGCAGGGCATTGCGGCTGGCGCGGATGTCCAGCTCGCGCCGGTGCAGCGCGGGGGCTTGGAGGAAGCTGATCTCCGACTGGGTGATGCCGACATAGACGAGCCGGCCTTTGAAGGCGCAGTAGCTCAACGCTTGGCCCATGGACTTGTTGCTGCCCGTGGCGTCCACCACCACGTCAGCCAGTTGCCCGCTCGTGAGTTCAGCGAGGCGCTTTAGCTCTTCGCCGTCTCCTTTTGCAAGAATCGTGTCGGATACGCCCATCTTTTCACGCACAAAGGCGAGGCGTTGCTCATTCATGTCCATGACGATGGTTTTTGCGCCCGATAGCTTGGCGAACTCAATGACGGAAAGACCAATGGGGCCGGCACCGATGACGAGGACGGCCTCGCCGGGCTTTGGCTCTCCGCGGTTCACCGCGTGGCAGCCGATGGCGAGCGTCTCGACGAGCGCGAGCTGGTCGAAGGAGAGTTTCTTGGACGGGTGCATTTTCCGCGCGGGCAAAATGATGCGCTCGGTCATGCCCCCGTCGCACATGACGCCGAGGGTTTTGTTAGTTTCGCAACAGTTGGTGTGGCCGCGGCGACAGGAATAGCAATGGCCGCAGTTGATGTACGGCTCGACGGAGCAGCGGTCGCCGGGCGCGACGTTGGTGACGCCCGCACCGACGGCGAGGACCTCGACGCCGAGTTCATGGCCGGGGATCCGCGGGTAGCTAAAGAATGGCATCTTGCCGAGGTAGCCGGAGATGTCCGTACCACAGATGCCGATGCGGTGGACGCGGAGAAGGACTTCGCCAGCGGCGGGCGCGGCAGGTTCAGCGATGTCTATGCGTCGCCAAGTTTGAGGTTTTTCGAGTTGAAGGGCTTTCATGTGTTTCGCGGCCGGGGGGAATTTAGTTGAGGCAGGGCTGCCTGAGCAAGCGGTGGAACCGTTCCTGAGATCCGCGTGAGTTTCAGTCAATTAATTCTGGTTGAAGAAGCGGTGGCAAAAAATGCGGACACCAAGCAGCGAAACCTGCTGAATTTACGAAATCCTTTCAAATGGGGCTAACGAAAGTCCCACAGCCGCCCCAGCCCGAGGTGTCGAATTCAGGACTACTTCATCACCGCTAGCATCTCCTTCACGGCTTTCGCGAGGCCAACGGTGAGGCTGCGGCTGATGATGCTGTGGCCGATGTTTAGCTCGATGAGTTGCGGTACGACGGCGAGCAGCGGGGGGACGTTCGTCGTGTTGAGCCCGTGGCCGGCGTTGACTTTTAGACCGAGGTCGCGTGCTTGTGTGGCGGCAGCGGCGAGGCGTTTCAACTCGGCCTTCCGCTCGCGGGTTTTGCCGAAGCACTCCGCGTAAGCGCCCGTGTGCAGTTCGATGAACTGGCTGCCCGCCATCGCGGCGGCCGCGACTTGAATCGGGTCCGGCGCAATGAAGAAGCTGACCGCAATGCCAGCTTCATTCATGCGGCGGACGGTGCGTTTGAGCGCAGCGAGATTGCCCGCCACGTCGAGGCCGCCCTCAGTGGTGATTTCCTGACGGCGTTCAGGCACGAGGCAGACGAAGTTAGGCTTGAGCTTAAGCGCGATGCGGATGATTTCCTCTGCGTTAGCCATCTCCAGATTCAGCCGTGTGGAAATCCTCTTCCGCAGCGCGACGACGTCGGCGTCCTGTATGTGCCGCCGATCTTCGCGCAAGTGTGCTGTGATGCCGTGCGCTCCGGCGGCCTCGCATGTGAGGGCGGCGTCGACCGGGCAAGGCTCGCCGAAGCCCCGTCCGCGATAGCGTGCTTCGCGCACGGTGGCAACGTGATCAATGTTAACGCCGAGCTTCAGCATACAAATAAACTTAGCTGCCGATGGTAATTGGAGTGAAGCCGTTATTTTAGCTCCCTGCTTTCAGCCGGCCACCGTAGAACATCCACTTCAAAGAAACGGCACCGATAAGCAATTGAAGCCGCTCGCTATTTTTTGTCCGGCACCGGCGGCAAGCCCGGCATGGCATTCGTCGGATACGAAAACGCGGGGAAGTCCGGATTGTCCAGCCAGCGTGCAAGCCAGGCAAGTTCGATGGCCGTCAACCCCAAGTCGGAGCGACGCACGGCCTTAAGTTCAGTCGGCGAGACGGCGGTGACTTCGGTGATGGTGTTGCCGAGCTTAGGCGAAACGGTGCGTAGCCACTGGTTGGCGGCGGCGGTTCTCGGGAAGGTAAGTGATGGCGAAAGCATTGCTGCGAGTTGAAAGACGGGCATCCACTGCGCTAGCTTCGCTTCGGTGATTTCCCAATCATAATAGACGAGGTTTGCGCGCGGCAGGAACTGGCTCAGCAGTTCGGCGGGCGGCGGGTTAGTATTCGGTCCCGTCGGGACTATGCCAGCCATGCTGCCAAACAAGAGGAAGTCACCGCCCGGCTCCGGCGCGGGGCGCACAAATGGCACTAGTATCGGCATTCCCACCCAGCCGATCTCGGTGCGGTTGGTCGTGAAAACGATGCGCCCGATACCGGCCTTGGCCAAATTCGTGCCCAGCGTGTGCAGCGCGTGGGGTGCGGCGCGGACGACGGTGTTCGACGCGTCGGCCATCGGGGCCGCAGCGTGGAGATTGTAGGGCACGTCCGAGCGCGCCCAAGTGAAGAACTGGTTGGGCGCGGACGGCAGCTCCCACTCCTTGAACTCCGGCAGGCGCGCGAGCCAGTCGCCAAAGCCCTGCACCGCCGTGAAGCTGATGAGCGGATCACGGACAGAGTTGGTGGGCAGCCGGAAGGCGGCGAGCTGCCACGGCGCAGGATTGGCAAACTTAAGCGTAGCCTCGCTGCGGAGTGCGCCGCCGCGCGGTGTCACGCTCACGGAAAAGTGCGGCCAGGCGATCGGCTTGGGTAAATCGAGCGCGGGCTGGAGCCGGGCGAAATCGGCGACAAGTTCAATCAGGTTCGTGGAAAGCGCGGGAGGTTGGTCGCGTGCGGGTTTCGGGAGCGGTGCGTTCGGCGCGGCCTTTGACACCATCAAACAGTCTTCGAAATTCACGACGGTCAGGAGGTTTCCGTTGCCAACATTTGCGCTCCACGCGCTGGTTCCGGGCTTCAGCGGGGGCAGCACGACGGGTTTTGTGCCGACCGCCTGCCAGAGGTTTGTGCTCCAGTGCGCACGCTGCGGTGCGGCCAAGAACACGGTAAGCATCCAACTTGCGCCCTGCGCGTCGTACGTTTCGAAAAGAAACTTGTTCGCGGCCAGCTCATCTAGCAAGGGACGGAGAATCGCACCAGCATTGGTGTTTGCCGCTGAACCAAATAGCGTCGCCGGCAGCGTAATCGCAAGGCGGTCGTGGACTTGCTTACGCGCGGCAACGGCTTCGGGCGAGCTCAGCAATGTATTCAGTTTAGCGGAGGCGACGTTGGTCGCCACACAGCCTAGGCCGGCGAAGTGCAGTCGAAAGATCGGGCCAGCGGGCGCAGGCACGGTGGCGGCTCGCTCGCGGCAAGCGAAAGCGAACGCAGCAACACTGAGCAGCAAGGCGAGTAGAAGTCGTCTCATCGTTACGACTGAAGTGCCAAAAGCCGCGAATGGAAGCAAATGCAATTCCGTAGGTCACCGCGCCTATTGACTCGCGAGGAGCCGGTTTGTATTTTGCCCGCCGCTTGAGTTCCAAAGTAGCTCAATGGTAGAGCATCCGGCTGTTAACCGGACGGTTGTTGGTTCGAGTCCAACCTTTGGAGCCACCTCTAAACACCCTTCTTTCTAGGGTTTAAAGGTTGGTCGAGGACGTTTAACTCCTGAGTCAGCAGCGCTACCAGCAAATCTGGACAAATGCGACAATTCGAGCGAAGGACAAAACCACTAGCCCATTACTCGCGGGGGAGTTGGTCGAAAAGGTTTTGGCTGAGCCGCAGGAGGTGCACTTTGGATCTTGTTTCTGTTTCGCAACGACCCAGGTGATCTGCGATGGGTTACAGACTTCGAAGACCGGTAATCTTACCTGAGAGACCGCTATTTTTCGCAGTTTAGAATAGGCTGTTGATCGCGATGCCGAGGAGGTTCAACGGTCCTTGGTCTTCGAGGCCCTCGGTAGCCTTGTCTAGTTTTTGCAGGGTCATCTTAGCGTTCTTATAGAGGCTCTCGTCATTGACCAGCTTACCTACGCTGCCTTGGCCCTGATTAATCTTCTGCATAATCTCGCGGAGGTTGGTCATGGCCAGCGTGGTCTCGTTGTAAAGCGCTTCGTCCTTAAGCAGCTTGCCCAGCGAACCTTTGCCGGCCTGCAGGTCCGCCCGCACGTCAGTGAGGGTTTGCTTGGCGGTAGTCATGGTTTCGCTGGCGGCGGTGAGGGTTTTGCGAACTTCGCCAAACGTGCCTTTGGCGTCATCCAAGAGGCTTTGCGCTTCGGCGGCAGTCTTGTTGAGAGCCTTCATGGTCCCGACGGTTTCGGTGTAGAGTGCTTCGTCGCTGAGGAGTCGGCCGATGCTGCCCTCGCCCTTGGCGATGCGGTCGGAAATGGTCTGGAGGTTACCTAGGGTGGCGGTGAACTTGGGAATCGTGTTGGTCCGGAACTCCTTCAGCGTGGGGCTGAATTCCTTGAAGGCGTCCATCATCGGGCCCATCACATTTTCAATGCTTTGGCCGCTGAAGCTTTGGCCCAGCTTCTCGATTCCGCCGGCGGCGTTCTCCATTTTCTGCATGATGGTGGCGAAATCAGGTTGCTCGAAGGTTTGGATGACGCTGTCGGGCGCGAGGTTCGGGCTTGTGGGTGTGCCAAGGTTGATGGAGACAAAGTTTTGCCCCATGAGGCCGGCGAATCGGATGGTGGCCTTGGCGTCGGTTTTTACTTCGGCGGCCTGGTCCAGTTTCATCGTCACCTTCACTTGGCCCTGGTCGAAGCCGATCTTTTCAACCTTGCCGACGGGCACGCCAGCCATCTTGACCGGGTCGCCGATCTTCAGCTCCTGCGCGGTGGCGAACAGGCCGTGAATGCGGTAGCCCTGCTTGAAGACGTCGGAGCCGCCGGTCATTTCGAGCAAGACGATCGCCGCAACCACCACGAGCGCGACGAACATGCCGAGTTTGGTTTCGAGGGAGGTATTTTTCATACTACGATCTATTTTGAGTTAACAACGCCGTAAAAAATGACGCCATAACAAAGCCCAAATGGCACAAAAATAAAACAACCATTTGTTCCTGCTTTTCTGCTCGGTGGCCAAATCGTTGCGGCTTCATAGGTGCTTGGGTTTAAAGTCGGCCGTCAAAAACTTACTTACCAGCGGGTGCTGGCTGCGGCGCACCTCCTCGGGCCGGCCTATTTCCAAGATTTCGCCCTCCGCGATCATCGCGATGCGGTCTGCGATGCCGAACGCGAGGTCGCGGTCGTGCGTGACAACAATGCTCGTTGCGCTCGTGCGGTTACGCAGCGCGAGGATTTCTTGCCCGATAGTGATGGCAATAAGCGGATCCAACTCGCTGGTTGGTTCGTCGTAGAGTATTAGTTGCGGCTCTATGACCAGCGCGCGGGCCAAGGCCACACGTTTTTTCATGCCGCCGGACAGTTCGCCCGGAATTTTTTCCTCGGCACCCTTTAGGCCAACGATTTCCAACTTCTCCGCGATGATGCGCTGAATTTCCGCTTCGGGCTGAAGCCGGTGCTCGCGCAGGTAAAGGCCGACGTTCTCTCCGACGGTCAGCGAGTTGAGCAGTGCGCCGGATTGGAAAACCATCGCCATGCGGTAACGGTCGCGCAGGCCCTCGGTGTGAATGTCCTGTCCTTCGATGAGGATTTGACCTGCGTCAGGCTCTTCCAGGCCGATGATGTGCTTAAGCAGGACGCTCTTACCGCTGCCGCTGGGACCCATAAGCACGAAGATTTCGCCGCGCTCAACGTTGAAACTCACGCCGCGGAGCACTTCCTGCCCGCCGAAGGACTTGCGCAGTTTGCGCGCCTCGACACGGACGCTTTCGTGGTGGTTATTCGCGGCGCTCATTTCTCAAGCTGCACCAGCAGGTGCGTGAGGAAGTAATCGAGGATGAGAATAAGCACAATGGAGTTGACCACGGCTTTGGTAACGGTGCGGCCGATGCCGCGCGGACCACCAATGGTCGCGAGACCCTGATGGCACGATACCGTGCCGATGACCAGCGCGAAGGCGAAGGTCTTGTACAGGCCATGCAACACGTCCTCCAACCCCACCGTGGCGCGCAGGTTCGACAAGAAGGACTGCGTCCCCACAGCGATCTGGTGGTTCGCCGAGCAAACCAGCGCACCGCCCAACCAGCCGACGAGATCGGCGAAAATCACCAGCATCGGCAAGCCCACCGCGAGGGCAACGATACGGGGCAGCACGAGGTAATGCACGGGGTTGATGTTCATCGTGCGCAGTGCATCTATTTCCTGATACACGGCCATCGAGCCGATCTCTGCTGCCATCGCTGAGCCAATGCGCCCTGCGATCAGCACGGCCATAAGTACCGGGACTAGCTCGCGGCACAAACCGAGGCCGATAATGCCGCCTAGGAAGTTTGCTAGCCCGCGCTCGACCATTACTGGACCAATCTCCAGTGCGAGCACGCCGCCGATGAAGAACGACAAGATGCAGACCATGAGCATGCTGCCCAT
>Ga0208048_1000421_pt1 | contig 22745 bp, 21 predicted proteins | sample Malawi_45m_30L_FD_184163 | JGI IMG/M metagenome (GOLD analysis project Ga0208048, IMG submission 184163) | Freshwater microbial communities from Lake Malawi, Central Region, Malawi to study Microbial Dark Matter (Phase II) - Malawi_45m_30L... | ecosystem: Environmental > Aquatic > Freshwater >...
CATCAGGTGTTTCATGAATCTTTAAACCGTGTTGCACTTCGTACTTGAAGCCACGTAATGGATGAGCAAGAATCTGACAAAAATAGTCTTTACCAGCAGACCGGTGGTGACGAGAAGTTGCGTGATTTGGTCGATCGTTTCTACGACCTGATGGATCTTGAGCCGCAGTTCGCGGCCCTTCGTGCGATGCATCCGCCGTCGCTGGAAGTTTCACGCGATAAGCTTTACCGATTTTTATCCGGTTGGAGCGGTGGTCCGGATCTGTATACCGATAAATATGGTCCTGCTTTTTTGCGCGCACGTCACTTGCCATTCCCGATTGGTTCCAAGGAGCGCGACGAGTGGCTCACTTGTATGCTATTGGCGATGCGGGATATTGGCTTCGATGAAAAAAAAGAAGACCGCTTGTTAGAGGCCTTCTTCGGGACGGCTGATTGGATGAAAAATAAGCCGGATTAGTGCTACCGTGGGAGGTAGCTGCCGCCTGTGTACGCGCCCAGGCCATCGAGCTTTTTCTGTGCCATCTCCATGAGCGTACGCTTGTCAAAATCGCCGTAGCTGAGCTCGATCGTTTTATTGAGTAAGGGAACGGCTTGTTCAGGTTGGCCGATGGCGATCAGGCATTCTCCTAATCGGTATGCAGCAGCGGCATGCTCGGTATCGACATCTAAGGCCATCGCATACAGCAGTGCCGCCGGCTCGAGATGGTTTTGTCGTTGCAGGCAAGCGCCGGCCATGAATGCGTAGCGGCTATCGGTCGGGTTGTGCAGGGTGAGTTGCAGCGCGATGGGCAAGGCATGATGAAAATCCCCTTGATCACAAAGCTCATGCGCGACCTGGTACAGCGCTGCATAGCCATCATCGGTAATTCCTCGCAGTTCACCAAGCGTGTAGCCTTGCTTCAGTTGCTCTCTGCATTGCTCTAATGTTTGCTGAATGTTTTGCAGGCCGTCAGTTAGTTGCGTGACGATAGCGGCGACCTCCGGATCCGATGGAGGGTGAATGTAGGCGTCTGTCATAGGTTCAATCCTTGCAAGGCGGGGGCCCTGCTCGGTGACAGACTTGGCGGGAGGGTTCCTCTGGAAAGTCGCTTAGATCAAGCCAGTGAATGGCATGACGTTGACCGGTTGACCTGCCTGGATATCACATTCATCGTGGGAAAGCACGACCATACAGTTAGCCTCAGACATGGAGCTGAGAATGCCTGAGCCTTGTGCCCCGGTGAGCCGCACCTTCGCTGTGCCGGTCGAATCGAACGCGATCACACCGCGTTGATATTCAGTACGACCCGCCCGTTTTTTGATGGCATGGGAGCTGATGGCTTGGATGCTGGGTAATCTTTCGGTCGTTGTTCCCTGCAACCGAAAAAGCGCATCGCGTGCGAAGAAGTAAAAAGTCGCCATCACGGCAACCGGATTACCCGGCAGGCCGAAGAAGAGTGCGTCTTTGCCGTTGACATTGATTTTGCCGAAGGCCATGGGGCGACCCGGCCGCATCGCGATTTTCCAAAACATGACTTCGCCAAGCCGTGCCATCAACGCACGGGTGTAGTCTGCGTCACCGGCAGAGACGCCACCGGTAGTGATCACCGCGTCGGCTATCTTGCCTGCTTCGCGCAATGCGTTTTCTAACGCAACAGGGTCATCGCGAACCACACCAAGATCAATCGCCTCGAAACCTGCGCGATCAAGCATGGCGTGCAGCGTGTAGCGATTGCTGTCATACACACAGCCTGCCTCAAGCGGCTGGCCAATCGATCGTAGCTCATCACCCGTCGAGAAAAATGCCACCTTCAGTTGACGCATGACGGTGAGCTCAGCAATACCCAGTGACGCAATCAGACCAAGGTCAGCGGGTGTCAGTAGGCGGCCTTTGTGTAGCACCGTGGCGCCGATCGGTAAGTCTTCACCGGCAAGGCGCACGTTACTTTTGGCCTCGATCGTACCGCTTGCAAAGGTGAGGGAATGTTCCGTTGCCTCAGCGACTAATTCTTGCGGGATCACGGTATCGCAGCCACGCGGCATCAGCGCGCCAGTCATGATGCGCACGCACTCACCGGTTTGTACTGTTGGGTGGTAGGGGTGCCCGGCAAAAGCTTTACCAACCAGCTTGAGTGTGATGTGACCTTGTTTCAGGTCTGAACCTGAAAACGCATAGCCATCCATCGCCGAGTTGTCATACGACGGCACATTGATGGGTGCACTCATGTCGGTAGCGAGCGTGCGACCGAGTGCTTGTTTGAGCGGTACCTGCTCGGTTTGCGTGATAGGTTGAATGCAGCGGGCGATGGCTTGCTGCGCGAACTCAACCCGCAGCGACTCTGCGTCAAACCCGGAAATGGATTCTGTGATTTGACGGAGCTTGTCAGTCATGGTTACGTTTGGATATCGATAGCATTATCGAGATTCGCTGGACCCCGGTGCAGGCCGGGATCCATCGCAGTCACGCGGCACTGAATCTTAACCGCCGATATACGACATCTCTACTTTGCGTACGGGGCGGGCGAGGCCTTCGGTATTGATCGTGCGCAGTTCAGAGTAGCGGTCATCACGCTGCGACCACAGATGCGCCACCGCCGCAATGATCTCTTCATCAGAATGCCCCGCACGCAGCAGCGCGCGCAAATCATGACCGCCGGTGGCGAACAAACAGGTAAATAGTTTGCCCTCAGTCGATAGGCGCGCGCGGTTGCAGTCGCTGCAGAAGGCCTGAGTGACGCTGGAGATCACGCCAATCTCGCCGCTACCATCCACATAGCGCCAGCGCTCGGCTGTTTCGCCGGTGTAGTTGGGTTCAACTTCTTCCAGCGGCGTCTGCTCGCTAATACGACGAACGACCTCGGCCGATGGGATCACTTCATCCATTTTCCAGCCATTCGACGCGCCGACGTCCATGTATTCAATGAATCGCAAAATAGCCGGGCTGCCTTTGAAGTAGCGCGCCATCGGCACGATCTCCTGATCATTCAGGCCGCGCTTGACCACCATATTCACCTTCACCGGACCCAAGCCCACACGGTGGGCGGCTTCGATGCCATCCAGGACATCCGACACCGGGAAGTCCACATCATTCATGCGCTTGAAGGTGGCGTCGTCCAAGGAATCGAGTGAGACAGTGACGCGCTGCAGACCGGCGTCTTTAAGCGACTGCGCTTTTTTGGTCAGTAGCGAGCCGTTGGTGGTCATGGTGAGATCGAGCGGCTTGCCATTGTGGGCCGTTAGCCCGGCCAGCATTTCAATCAGCTTCTCGATATGCTTACGCAGCAAAGGCTCACCACCGGTGAGTCGAATTTTTTCAACGCCGTGTGCGACAAAGATTTTTGCGACGCGCGTGATTTCCTCAAACGACAATAACGAGCTTTGCGGCAGAAATTGGTAGTCCTTGTCGAACACTTCTTTCGGCATGCAGTACACGCAGCGGAAGTTGCAGCGATCAGTGACCGAGATACGCAGATCACGTAGCGGTCGCGCGAGCGTATCCGACAATAGCCCAGTGGCAGGCGTCAGCGTTTGCGGGATATGCGGCACCGCTTGCAAGTAGCGCAGGTCGGCAACCGGAATAAAGCGTTCTGTCATGTGTTGCTGAGATGGCGACGTCGCCATCAGAAAGTCTCGTTGCTGTGGCGGTCAAAATACCGGCCGGATGGGCATGTAAGATATCACGAGGCCGGTTATCGCACAGGCGAGCATTAGCCGCACGGTGCTGACCTTGAAGCGGACCAAGGCGATAGTGGCTGCGACGGCAATCAGTAGCGCCAGCCAATCCCAGCGTGGGAGCGCCTGATCAAGGTGAAAGACATGCGCTGCAAACAGCGCACCCAAGCTGACAATAACGCCCACCACAGCAGCGCTGATCGCGCTAAGTACCGCTGTCAGCCGCAGACCACCACGGGTGGCTTCTACCAACGGTGCCCCCGCCAGGATAAAAATAAAGCTCGGCAAAAAGGTAAAGAAGGTCGCCACCACCGCGCCGGCACAGCCGGACCAAAACAAGCCGAACGGTCCGAGTACTTCTTGCGTCCAGCCGCCGACGAAACCAACAAAGGCTACGATCATGATCAGTGGGCCGGGCGTGGTCTCACCTAATGCGAGGCCATCGATCATTTGCGTCGCGCTCAACCAGCCGAAGTGATCCACCGCGCCTTGATACACATACGGCAGTACCGCGTAAGCGCCACCGAAACTGAGCAGCGCGGCTTTTGTGAAAAACCAGCCCATTTGCACCAGCGGATTAGTCCAGCCAAACAAGAGATTCAGGAGCAGCAGTGTCAGTGCGCCCAGCGCGACACCAATGGCCGCGGTGCGCAGTAATGCTCGCCACTCAACTGCCGCATGCGAGGGTATCGGTGTATGGTCGTCAATCAGCGCAGTGGGCGCAGGTGTGCCGCTACTGTTGTGATGCGCTTGCAGCGAAAAATAGCCGGGCTTGTAGCGCGCACCGATGGCGCCGATAAGCGCCGCAATACCGATCACTGCCGGGAAGGGGAGCTGAACCGCGCTGATCAGCACGCAAGCCAGCACAGCCACTGCCAGCAGCCACCGGTTATGCAGGCTGCGCTGCCCTATACGCCACGCTGCGGCTAGCACCAGCGCGACCACTGCGGGTTTGATGCCATACAAAACACCCGCCACCACCGGCACATCGCCAAACGCCAAGTAAACCCACGACAGCGTAATCAGAATCAAGAGCGAGGGCAGCACGAACAAGCAACCGGCAATGATGCCGCCCGCGGTACGGTGCATCAGCCAGCCGATATAGGTGGCCAGTTGCATTGCCTCGGGCCCGGGCAGCAACATGCAGTAGTTCAGCGCATGCAAAAAACGCTGCTCGGAGATCCAGCGTTTTTTTTCAACCAGCTCGTCATGCATCAAGGCGATCTGACCGCTCGGTCCACCAAAGCTGATGAAGCCCAGACGCAGCCAGTAGCGGAATGCCTCGGATAAGCTTACTGAGGACGGTGAAGAGTCACCGTCAGAATCATTCAGCATCTGCAATTACATGTTGGCGTAATTCGGCCCACCACCACCCTCAGGCGTGACCCACACAATATTTTGTTGCGGGTCTTTGATGTCGCACGTTTTACAGTGAACACAATTTTGCGCGTTGATCTGCAACCGAGACTGGCCACTGTCTTCGACATACTCATACACACCCGCCGGACAATAGCGCTGCTCGGGCCCGGCGTAGGTGTTGAGGTTGACCGACACAGGGACGCTGCTATCCGTCAGCGTGAGATGCGCGGGCTGATGCTCATTGTGGTTGGTGTTTGAGATGAACACGGATGATAATCGATCGAAGGTCAGCACATTATCCGGCTTAGGGTAAGCGATCGGTTGACACTCTGCGGCAGGACGCAAGCCGAGATGATCGGGATGCTGATGATGCAGTGTCCAAGGTGCTTTGCCGCGCAACAGCACTTGGTCAATACCGACGAGTAGCGTACCGAGATACAAGCCCTTGCCCATCGCGGGTTTGAAGTTGCGCGCGACATGCAGCTCTTCGTGCAGCCATGACTGTTCGAAACGCGTGCTGTACGCAGTCAGCTCATCCTGCGCACGTTCCGCAGCGATCGCATCAAACGCTGCTTCGGCCGCGAGCATGCCGGATTTCATCGCTGCGTGGCTGCCCTTAATGCGGCTGGCATTCAGGAAGCCTGCATCACAACCAATCAGCGCGCCACCGGGGAAGGTTAGCTTGGGCAGTGACTGCAAGCCGCCCGCAGTGATCGCGCGCGCGCCGTACGAGAGCCGTTTGCCGCCTTCAAAAAAACTGCGAATCGCCGGATGTGTTTTGTAGCGCTGGAATTCTTCAAACGGTGACAGGTAAGGGTTCGCATAACCCAGCCCCACCACATAGCCGACCGCTACCAAATTGTTGTCGAGGTGATAGAGGAAAGAGCCGCCATAGGTATCCGCATCCAGCGGCCAACCGGCCGTGTGAATAACCAAACCGGGTTGGTGCTTGGCAGGGTCAATCTCCCATAACTCCTTCAGACCGATGCCATAGGTTTGCGGGTCCCGACCGGCATCCAGCTGAAATTGGCGGATGAGCTGCTTTCCCAGATGCCCGCGCGCGCCTTCGGCAAACAGCGTGTACTTTGCGTTCAAGGCCATACCGAGCTGGAAATCGGCGGTGGCTGCGCCGTCTTTGCCCACGCCCATGTTGCCGGTGGCAACGCCAACGACTGCGCCTTGATCATCATATAAAACCTCGGCAGCGGCGAAGCCGGGAAAAATCTCTACGCCCAGCGCCTCGGCCTGTTGCGCCAGCCAGCGCACCACGTTGCCGAGCGAGACGATGTAATTACCGTGATTTTGGAAGCAAGCGGGCAGCAGCCAGTTGGGCGTGGCGATTGCGCTGCTCTCGGTGAGGAATAGAAAGCGATCTTCCGAGACCGGTGTGTTGAGTGGCGCACCGCGTTGCTGCCAATCCGGGAACAGTTCGTTCATAGCGATCGGGTCCATCACCGCACCCGAAAGAATATGCGCACCCGGCTCGCTCCCTTTTTCAAGCACGCATACGCTGATGTCGCGGCCCTGCTGCTCGGCGAGTTGTTTCAGCCGAATCGCTGCCGACAGCCCCGCCGGACCGGCCCCGACAATAACAACGTCATAGTCCATGGCCTCGCGGGGGCCGAATTGATCAATGAAACTCGGGTTCTGGCTGGGGCTCGTCATGGGGCTTGCGATATCGCTGAATTTTCAGCCCCGGGTTGGGCTGACTCGGTTTTGGGAGGCGTCTCTGGCACGCGGAATCATGTAATGATAACGGCTTCGACCGAATTAAAGACGATCAAGGAGCGCGCGTGGGTATCGAAGTCAATTTCAAGGGCAAGGTAGCGCTGGTAACCGGTGCCTCAAGCGGCCTGGGCGAGCGTTTCGCGCAGATTTTGGCCGAGGCCGGCGCCACCGTCGTACTTGCGGCGCGGCGCACCGAAAAACTGAAAGAGTTGCGAGCGCAGATTGAGGCGGATGGCGGGGCCGCGCGTATTGTTCGGCTGGATGTGACCGATCTGGGCAGTATCAAGTCAGCGGTGGCGCACGCGGAAACCGAGGCCGGGCCGATCGATATTCTGGTCAATAACTCGGGTGTGTCGACCACGCAAAAGCTAGTCGATGTCACGCCGGATGACTATGACTTCATCATGGAGACCAATACCAAGGGCGCTTTCTTTGTGGCGCAAGAGGTCGCCAAGCGAATGATTTTGCGTTCCAAGGCGGAGCCAAATCGACACTTCCGTATTATCAACATCGCCTCGGTGGCGGCACTACGAGTGCTGTCACAAATTGGTGTGTACTGCATGAGTAAAGCAGCCGTGGTGCAAATGACCAAAGCCATGGCGCTGGAGTGGGGCCGCTACGGCATTAATGTCAACGCGATCTGCCCGGGTTATATCGAGACCGAAATCAATCGTGAGTACTTTGCCGGGGAAAGCGGGCAAAAGCTGGTGAATATTTTGCCCCGCAAGCGCGTAGGCGTACCGTCGGATCTTGATGGGCTGCTGCTGCTGCTGGCGGCCGATGAATCGCGCTTCATGAATGGCGCAGTGATTACTGCTGATGATGGTATGGCAGTGTCCTGACGCAGCCTGATAAGTGTCTGAGTTTTTCTTTAAAACTGTCGCGATCTGACCAGTATTTGCTTGCAGTATTTGATTACAGTGTTTGATTGCAGAATCTGATTGCAGCAGTTGATTGCAGCAGTTGATTGCAGCAGTTGATTGCAGCAGTTGATTGCAGCAGTTGATTGCAGCAGTTAATTGCAGCAGCTGATTACAGTGTTTCATTACAATGATTGATTTTAATATTTAAGTCATTGCATCAGTAGTATCGATCGCTTCGGTATTTCATCAAGGAGAATCATGAACAAGCTCTACCCAGACGCCGCCAGTGCACTCGCGGGCGTCGTGCACGACGGGCAGACCATCGCGGTGGGTGGTTTTGGTCTGTGCGGTATACCCGAGGCGCTGATTGCGGCATTACGCGAAACGGGCGTAAAACATCTCACCGCGATTTCGAATAACGCGGGCGTTGATGGCTTTGGTCTCGGGCAGTTATTGGCAACCCGTCAAATCAAAAAAATGATTTCATCCTACGTTGGCGAGAATAAAGAGTTCGAGCGTCAATATCTTGCCGGCGAACTGGAGCTTGATTTCACGCCGCAGGGCACGCTCGCAGAAAAACTGCGCGCGGGTGGTGCGGGCATTCCTGCGTTTTTTACGCGGACCGGAGCGGGCACCATCGTCGCTGAGGGTAAAGAAGTGCGCGTGTTCGATGGCGAGCAGTATGTGATGGAGTACTCGCTGGTGGCTGACATATCGCTGGTGAAAGCATGGAAAGCAGACCCGGTCGGCAATCTGGTCTATCGCAAGACAGCGCGTAATTTCAACCCTAATGTAGCGATGGCAGGCAAGCTGACGATTGTTGAGGTGGAAGAGATGGTGGGGCTGGGCGATCTCGACCCCGACATGGTGCATACACCGGGGATTTTCGTTCATCGTATTGTGGTGAACGCCAACCCGGAGAAGCGCATCGAACAACGCACCGTGCGTGCACAGTAAGGCGGAGATCACCATGGCATGGACACGTGAACAAATGGCGGCGCGCGCCGCGCAAGAGCTGCAGGATGGTTTTTATGTGAACCTTGGCATCGGCTTGCCGACGCTGGTTGCGAACTATGTACCGCAAGACATTACCGTCTGGCTGCAGTCTGAGAATGGTTTACTCGGCATCGGGCCCTTCCCGACCGAAGAAGATATTGATGCGGATCTGATCAATGCGGGTAAACAAACAGTCACCGCGTTGAAAGGTGCCTCGTTCTTCAGCTCGGCAGATTCATTTGCCATGATTCGAGGCGGAAAAATCAACATCGCCATCCTCGGTGCAATGCAAGTCTCGGAGCGCGGTGATCTCGCGAACTGGATGATCCCTGGCAAGATGGTGAAAGGTATGGGCGGTGCGATGGACTTGGTAGCGGGTGTGGGCCGCGTTGTGGTGCTGATGGAGCATGTCGCCAAGGCCAAGGATGGCACCACCGCTCACAAATTGCTCGAACACTGTGACCTCCCGCTCACGGGCGTCGGTGTCGTCGACCGCATCATCACTGACCTGTGCGTGCTGGATGTGACCGAGCACGGATTGAAATTAGTCGAGATGGCACCCGGCGTAGCTAAAGACGAACTGATTGCCAGCACAGGGTGCGAGATCAGGTTCTGATCTGACGCGTTTAATCTCCCACCAAAGCCGGTCGGCGCAAAGCCCGCCGGCTTTTTCAATGGCAGCTTGATAGCGGCATGCCCTCCCGCGTGGTATCACCGTATTCGCCGTCTCATTTTCTTCACAGACCTCATCGTCAGTGCACTACAGATGTATCAGAGGCGCAGCTTAAGAGTATTTGGCGTTGCGAAGTATGTTCTGATCAAGACTGTTAACTCAGTCGTTATCACTACAACCTTTGCTACAAGGACGCATGCTATGAGCACACCCAGTATTCCGCCCAAGTCTTATCGGCAAAGCGACACGCCGCCCAGCTCAACGAGTAATACCAATGCCGTTCTCAGCAATAGCAGTAATAACCCGACGCCGAGCTCAACGAGTAATACCAATACCGTGCCCGGCAATAACAGTGCTAACCCTACGCCATCAACCAGCAACTCAAATGCGGTAGACAATACGCGCAAAAAGAGTTCATCACCAAAAACGCGAATCCCGAGGTCTCCCAGGTTGCGCCAAGCGAAGGGAAAAGACTCGCCCTTGGAGAAAATTAAGATGCGGGTCTCTGCGAGGAAGCGTGAGCTCGACAAGAAAAATCAAAACGGTTTGGCGGATTCATCAACGAGTGAGTCTGAGAAAAAAATATTCCCACGATCGGGCGCCTTGAGCGACTCTTTTGAAGATGACGTACAAAACATTGAAGATGAAAGTAATCTCGACGCGACGTCAGAGAAGCAAGGTAGCCCGTATCGGTATATCTCTGAGCCTAAGCTTGCTGCACGCACGAGGTACGATTCTGATGAAACACTATCTTCAAGCTCGATCAGTCAATCAGAGGATAGCGGCCCAATTCCTAACTATGCAGCCGTCTTGGTGCAGACTATCTGGGATGCCATTGATAATAAAGATTGGATGAGATTGGAAAATCTAATTACCTCCATGCGAGAAACCGGCTTTCGTTTCGATAGTCCATCGATGAAAGATTCTGGGGTAATAAAAACCATCGTGACGGTGGCACCATTGGCTTTGCTTGGCGCGAATGAACAGGTGCGTAGTATGGATCATGAGGACCGATGGATATTCGCGCTAGATTTACTTGATTTGGGCTGCGATAGGAACGCCAAAGACCTGAGTGGTAACCGCGTGATCGATTTGTTACGCAAGCAAGCGACGCCAGACCTCATTGAATATGTTGCCAAGGAGCGCCCCAACTTACGCCATCTATTTCCAAAGCCGTAGCGCCCTATAGGCTTAAGCGTAGTTTAGCTTTCGACGAAAAACCCAAGGCTTCGGATCTATCTCGCTATTAACGAGGTCGGTTCAAAGCCTTTAATGCGCAACCATGATCTTACTGCGCCACCCAACCACCATCCATGTTCCACGCCACGCCACGGACTTGTGCAGCCGCATCGCTGCACAAGAAAACCGCTAGCGCACCGAGTTGCTCGGGCGTGACGAATTCTCCGGAGGGTTGTTTTTCAAGCAGCAGCTCACGCTTGGCCTGATCGATGGATATACCGTTCGCTGCGGCGCGCGCATCGACTTGTTTTTGCACTAGTGGCGTCAGCACCCAGCCGGGGCAGATGGCGTTACAGGTGATGCCGGTTTGCGCGTTTTCCAGCGCAGTGACCTTGGTCAGGCCGACAATGCCGTGCTTTGAAGCGACATAGGCTGATTTGCCAGCGGATGCGACCAGGCCGTGTGCGGAGGCGATATTAATAATCCGGCCCCAGTTATTTTTTTGCATGACCGGCAGCGCAAGGCGTGTCGTATGAAATGCCGAGGTGAGATTGATAGCGATGACGGCATCCCAGCGCTCGACCGGAAACGCCTCAATGTTCGCGACATGCTGTATACCCGCGTTATTAAACAGAATATCCACCGAGCCAAATTGGGCAATTGCGTCTTTCATCATTTGCTCGATTTGCTGTCGCTGGGTCATGTCGGCGCCGAAGTAGGCGGTTTTCACGCCGAATTGTGATGCTGTCTGTTTCTGCAACTCCGCAATCTGCGCAGCCTCCCCAAAACCATTAAATACGATATTGGCACCTTCGGCCGCTAGCGCTTGCGCGATGCCGAGGCCAATGCCGGAGGTGGATCCGGTAATCAGGGCAGTTTTACCGTTGAGCTGGCGCGTTTGCATGGGCATTCCTTTTGCAATGAGATGATCGATGCTGCGATTTTACGGGTAGTGCCGCTAAAATCATAAAAAGCTGATAAGGAGACCGCCCCGTGACAATGCAAGCGCAGATCAAAATGGTGCAATGCCTGTCGCCGGCAGGATTGCATGCGATGGCGTACAAGGAGTGGGGTGACCCGCGTAACCCGCGCGTACTGGTGTGCGTACATGGTGTGACTCGTGTGTCGGATGACTTTGATGCGCTGGCGGCTGCAATGGCAGATCAGTACCGTGTGATCTGCCCGGACGTGGTGGGACGTGGCCGCTCAGCCTGGTTGAAAGATCCGAAGTATTACTGGGTGCCACAGTATGTCAGCGACATGGTGACCTTGATCTCGCGGCTGGATGTGCCACAGGTCGATTGGTTCGGTACTTCGATGGGCGCGCTGATTGGGTTGGGTCTCGCGGCGATACCCGATGCACCCATCTGCAAGATGGTGATGAACGATGTAGGCCCTACGCTGAATTTTCAGGCGCTGTCACGTATTGGCAGCTATATCGGTGAAGATCTTCGGTTTGATAGCTTTCAACAAGCCCGCGACTACATCCGAACCATCTCTGCGCCGTTTGGCCCACACACTGATCAGCAGTGGGACAAGCTGGCCGCTGATGTGCTGCGACAAACCGATGATGGGCAATGGCGGCGACACTATGATGTGTCGTTAGCCTTGCCTTTCAAAGTGATGACGGAAGAGAGTGCGCAGCAAGGCGAGGCGGCACTGTGGGCGGCTTACGATGCAGTGCGTTGCCCGGTACTGCTGGTGCGTGGCGCTGAATCAGATCTCTTGACGCGCGAGACAGCGCAGCAAATGACCATCCGCGGTCCGCGAGCGCAATTGGTTGAGTTGCCGGGCATTGGCCATGCGCCGACCTTCATGCATGACGATCAGATCGCGCTGGCACGCGAATTTTTTCTGGGATAGCGATGGTATTCGTTGCAACACGTGCGGGTGATGATGAGCTATGCATTGGGTTGCGATCCGAGGATGCTGCGCGCTTGCGGGAAGCGATCGAGTTTGTGCGAGACCCCTACGCCGGTAAGCAGGTGCCTACCGGACAAGATGCAATGGATTTCTCGCGCGGCGTGGTGGCTGCGCTATCCATTCTGAAAGCCGATGCCGACACCCGTATCGCTGGCATGTTGTTTGAGCTGGCGGTGGTGGCACCCGACAAAGTCGCTGGTATCGAGCCGCGCTTTGGTAAAGAAGTGTCTGACATGGTGATCAGCATTCGGCAGCTCATGCGCTTGCATGAGGGGATGTTTGCGCGCAAGGAGTCTGACCGAACCAAGACCAGTGCAGCAAACCAACTCGAAGCGTTGCGCAAGATGACGCTGGCCATGTCGAGTGACATGCGCGTGGTGCTGGTGCGCCTATGCTCGCGCCTGGCGACGCTGAGACATTTCGCTGAGATAAAGAGTGATAGTGAATTCACCTTGCGCTACGCGCGCGAGACGTTTGATTTGTACGCGCCGCTCGCCAACCGGCTTGGTATCTGGCAGCTGAAGTGGGAGCTGGAAGATTTGTCATTTCGTTTTTCCGAGCCGGAGAACTACAAGCGTGTCGCCAAGATGCTTGAAGAGAAGCGGGTCGAGCGCGAGCAGTTTGTCGAGGATGCGATCAAGCGCTTGCGATCGGAGCTGGCAGCCGCGGGGATTCGCGCCGAGGTCTATGGCAGACCGAAGCACATCTATAGTATCTGGAACAAGATGCAAGGCAAGGCGATCGATTTTTCGCGCTTGCATGATGTGCGAGCGTTTCGAGTGATCGTCGATGATGTTAAGACGTGCTACGCCGTGCTCTCCATCGTGCACGATATCTGGACCCCGATTGCTGAAGAGTTCGACGACTATATCGCGCGACCTAAGTCCAATGGCTATCAGTCGCTACACACAGTGGTAGAAGCGGATGATGGTCGGACGCTGGAGGTGCAGATTCGCACGCAGCAAATGCATCGCTTTGCAGAATTTGGTGTTGCTGCACATTGGCGCTACAAAGAGGGTGCAGGCAATACGCAAGATGATACCTATGACCAGAAAATTGCCTGGCTACGACAACTTCTCAGCTGGAAGAGCGAGATCACGGATACGGTTGTTGGTCAGGAAGACAGCGAGCGACAATGGGTTGAACAGCTGAAGGCTGCTTCTATCAACGACCGTATTTATGTGCTGACGCCGCAGGGCAGATTGATTGAGCTGCCGATGGGTGCGACGCCGATTGATTTTGCGTACCAGCTACATAGCGACGTGGGTCATCGTTGTCGCGGCGCGAAGGTCAATGGAACCATGGTGCCGCTCAATACGATTCTGAAAAACGGTCAGACGGTAGAGATCATCACTGCTAAAGGTGAAGCAGTGGCGATGGGAACGGCCGGACCGTCGCGCGACTGGCTGTCGGATGGTTACACCGCGAGCCCTCGTACGCGCTCAAAAATTCGTGCCTGGTTCAATGCCATCGAGCAGGCGCAGACCTTGGCACAGGGTCGTGCGTTGCTTGAAAAAACCTTGCAGCGTGAAGGCAAGACAGCCGTCAACTTGGATGATCTTGCGCATCGATTAGGGTTTGACAAGCTGGACGATATGCTGCTCGCGATCGGCAACGAGCGGTTCAGCTTAAGACTGGTGGAGCAGGCACTGCATGGTGACACGCATGATCGTGTGCCATCCGTCGATGAGACCCAGTTAACACGCAAGAGCCGAGCCTCAAGCGTGACCCAAGGCGGCAAAGCCGGCGTACTCATTTTAGGCACCGAGGGCCTGCTGACGCAGATGGCGAGTTGCTGTAAACCGGCACCGCCTGATCCGATCGTCGGCTTTATCACGCGTGGCAAGGGCATTTCGATTCATCGCGCCAGCTGCAAGAACCTCTCGCAGATGGTGCTGCGCGCGCCCGAGCGCATGGTGCAAAGCAGCTGGGGTGAGCTGGGCGGTGATACGGTATATCCGGTAGATGTGTTCGTGCTTGCGCAAGACCGACAAGGTCTGCTGCGCGATATCTCCGACATTTTTTTGCGAGAAAAAATCAACGTGGTTGGCGTGTCTACGCGTAGCAGTAAAGGCCAAGCCTTCATGTCGTTTACCGGCGAGATATCCTCTACCGAGCAATTGCAGCGCGCGATGAAGGTGATCACTGAGGTGAAGGGCGTGGCTGAGGTCAAACGGGTTTGATGCGGGCTGGATAGCTGGATATCAAAACATTAACCCGTCATGAACTCGAAGCGATCTTGATCATCCAATGCTGAGCAAAACAGCGAAATCCCGGAGTTCTTGGCGTTGAGATACAAAGCTGGCTATAATCTCGCTTCTTTAGGCGCGTAGCTCAGCTGGTTAGAGCACTACCTTGACATGGTAGGGGTCGTTGGTTCGAGTCCAATCGTGCCTACCAACACACAGCAGCAATTATCTGTAAGAGCGAGAAAGGCGAGACGGTTATGACACCGCGAACTAGCACCGTAGTGAGATTCATCTCCCGCTAGCCCGTCTTCTTGCATAGAAAAACGCGGCTGGTCCGCGTTTTTTTTCGTCTGCGGCATGGGCCGCGACACTCTCCAAAGGAGCTTCCATGGTTTCAGTCCGACTTCCTGATGGCTCGCAGCGCCAGTTTGATTCTGCCGTCACTGTTGCGCAGGTCGCCGCATCGATCGGTGCCGGCCTTGCCAAAGCAGCGCTTGCCGGTAAGGTCGACGGCAAGCTGGTCGACACCTCTTTCATGATCGAGCACGACGCGGATTTAGCGATCGTCACCGACAAGGATGCCGATGGCTTGGAAGTCATTCGTCACTCCACTGCACACTTGCTAGCCTACGCGGTCAAGTCTTTATTTCCGGACGCGCAGGTAACGATTGGGCCGGTCATTGATAACGGCTTCTACTACGATTTTTCGTACAAGCGCCCGTTCACGCCGGAAGATCTGCAGACAATTGAAAAGAAGATGGCTGAACTGGCGAAGAAAGATGAGCCGGTTGAGCGCAAAGTGATTGCGCGCGATGAGGCGGTGGCTTACTTCAAGTCGATTGGCGAGCACTACAAGGCAGAGATTATTGCGTCGATTCCCGCCAATGAAGATGTATCGCTCTACAGCGAGGGCGAGTTCACTGATTTGTGCCGTGGCCCGCACGTGCCGTCTACCGGCAAGCTCAAAGTGTTCAAGCTGATGAAGCTGGCCGGCGCTTACTGGCGCGGCGATTCGAAGAATGAAATGCTGCAGCGGATTTACGGCACCGCCTGGACGAAAAAAGAAGACCAGGAAGCCTACCTGCACATGCTGGAGGAAGCCGAGAAGCGCGACCACCGCAAGCTAGGCCGACAACTTGATTTATTCCATTTCCAAGATGAAGCGCCAGGGCTGATTTTTTGGCACCCCAAGGGCTGGACGATTTGGCAGCAGGTGGAGCAGTACATGCGCCATGTGTATCAAGACAACGGCTACCAGGAAGTGAAAGCGCCGCAGATTCTTGATCGCTCGCTGTGGGAGAAATCGGGCCATTGGGATAACTACAAAGACAATATGTTCACCACCGATTCCGAGAATCGGGCTTATGCGTTGAAGCCAATGAACTGCCCGGGCCACGTGCAGATCTTCCGTTCGAATATGCACTCGTATCGTGAGCTACCGCTGCGCTACGGTGAGTTTGGTCAGTGCCATCGTAATGAGCCCTCGGGGTCCTTGCACGGCATGATGCGGGTGCGAGGCTTTACGCAAGATGATGGTCATATCTTCTGCACCGAGGATCAGATTTTGGATGAATGTGTAGCCTTCACCGCGCTACTGCAAAAGGTCTACCGAGATTTCGGCTTTACCGAGGTGATTTATAAAGTCGCTACTCGTCCTGAGAAGCGCGTCGGTTCAGACGAACTGTGGGACAAGGCCGAGCAGGCGCTGATCGAGTCGCTCAAGCGCTCGGGTTGCGAGTATGAAATCACTCCAGGTGAGGGCGCGTTTTACGGCCCGAAGATCGAATACACCCTGAAAGATGCGATCGGTCGGCCTTGGCAGTGCGGCACGATTCAGGTGGATTTCTCTATGCCGGTGCGATTGGAGGCGGAATACGTCGCCGAGGACAACACCCGCAAGGTGCCTGTGATGCTGCACCGGGCTATTCTGGGTTCATTAGAGCGGTTTATTGGCATGCTGATCGAGAACCATGCCGGTGCCTTGCCGCTGTGGCTGGCGCCGGTGCAGGTGTCGATCCTGAATATCTCGGAAGGGCAGTCAGATTACGCGAAAGAAATCGAGCAAACCCTGAAAAAACAAGGGTTTAGAGTGCAGGCGGATTTGCGGAACGAGAAAATAACCTATAAAATACGCGAGCAGTCGGTCCAGAAGCTGCCCACCATTGTGGTGGTCGGCGACAAGGAGCGAGATGCAAAAACCGTGGCCGTGCGTGCGCGAGGCAATGTCGATTTGGGCGTGATGTCCCTCGACGATTTGGTAAGCCGACTCCATCACGAGATCGCTACCAAGGCCTGACGGATTCCCCGTCGGGTCAGCCCGCAGCAGAAGCACGGCGTCTTTTTTGGACCTTTAGAAGGAAACGGCAATAGCTACTGATAAATCGCACCGTATCAACGGTGAAATTACCGCCCCCGAGGTTCGCCTCTCCGGCGTCGAGAATGAAGCGATCGGCATCGTGAGCCTGGCCGAAGCGTTTCGAATGGCCGAAGAGGCCGATGCCGATCTCATCGAGATCGCGCCCACGGCGGTACCGCCGGTCTGTCGCCTGATGGACTACGGCAAGTTCAAATACCAAGAACAGAAGCGCGCACACGAAGCCAAGCTCAAGCAGAAAGTGATCTCGGTCAAAGAGGTCAAGTTTCGCCCGGGCACGGACGATGGCGACTACAACATCAAGCTACGCAATTTGGTGAAGTTCCTAGAAGAGGGCGACAAAACCAAAATCACGCTGCGCTTCCGTGGCCGCGAGATGGCGCACCAGGAAATTGGCGTGCGCATGCTGGAGCGCCTGAAGCTGGATCTGGAGCCGTTTGGCCAGGTAGAGCAATTTCCCAAGATGGAAGGCCGGCAGATGGTGATGGTGCTCGCTCCCAAGAAGAAGAAATAAGACTCTTCCGGCTTGCTAAGGCGCTGATTTCCTTGATAGAATTGTGGGCTTCGCTGGTCTAGGCGGAGCAATCGACGGGTGGCTTGATCTGCCTGTCAACAATAAGCGAGCTCAGGCATCCAAGCGCAGTGAATTTGCTGCCACCTGTCATCGTCCAATAAAGGAGCTGTCCGAAAAGGACAGAATTTTCATGCCAAAAATGAAAACCAAGAGCAGCGCGAAGAAGCGTTTTCGCGTTCGCCCAGGCGGTACCGTCAAACGTGGCCAGGCATTCAAGCGCCACATCCTGACCAAGAAAACCACCAAGAACAAGCGCCAGCTTCGTGGGGCGGTCGATGTTCATGACACAAACGTCAACGCGGTTCGCGCGATGATGCCGTTTGCCTGACCTAACGACCACCACAGGAGCACACTATGCCAAGAGTAAAACGTGGGGTCACGGCACGGGCCCGTCACAAGAAAGTTCTAGACGCCGCCAAGGGTTACCGCGGTCGTCGCAGCCGTGTTTATCGCGTCGCCAAGCAGGCGGTGATGCGCGCAGGGCAGTACGCCTACCGCGATCGTCGTAACAAGAAGCGCGTATTCCGCGCACTCTGGATCACCCGTATCAACGCGGCGACCCGTGAGCATGGCCTGACCTACAGCAAATTCATCAACGGTCTCAAAAAGGCCGAGATCGCGCTGGACCGTAAAGTGCTGGCCGATATGGCAGTGACCGACAAGCCTGCGTTCGCCGTCATTGTGAACCAAGTCAAAGCCACTATCGCAGCCTGATAGGCCGACTTGCGATGGCGCCACCGAGTCCGGTGGCGTTCATGCGGGGCATGAGGTGACAAGCCCGTGCCCCGTTGCCATTTTCAAGCACACGTATGAGCTCATTGGAACAACTCGTTGTTGCCGCAGGCGCTGATTTCGCCGCTGCGCAGGATTCTGCCGCGCTGGAGAATGCCAAGGCAAAATATCTCGGCAAGAGCGGGCAGATCACCGAGCAGATGAAGGGCTTGGGCAAGCTCGATCCCGAGGCGCGTCGCGCTCAGGGTGCGTTGATCAATGCGGCAAAAGATCAAATCGAGGCACTGCTGACTGCCCGCCGGAATGCCTTATCGGATGCGCAAATGCAAGAGCGTCTGAACGCCGAGGCGATCGATGTGACTTTGCCCGGACGTGGTCGCGGCGTAGGGGGTATTCACCCCGTCATGCGTTCATGGGAGCGCATCGAGCAGATTTTTGCCTCGATTGGTTTTGATGTGGCCGATGGCCCCGAGATCGAAACCGACTGGACCAATTTCTCTGCCTTGAATAGTCCGGAAAACCATCCGGCGCGTTCCATGCAAGATACCTTTTACATCGACGGTAATGACAGTATCGGCAAGCCGCTGCTGCTGCGTACGCATACCAGCCCGATGCAGGTGCGCTATGCAAAGATGCACCAACCGCCGATCAAGGTGATTGCGCCGGGTCGCACGTATCGCGTTGATAGCGATGCGACGCACTCGCCGATGTTTCATCAGGTTGAGGGCTTGTGGATCGATACGGATATCAGCTTCGCTGATCTCAAGGGTGTCTATCTCGGCTTCGTGAAAGCATTTTTTGAAACCGATGATCTGCAAGTACGTTTTCGTCCTTCTTACTTTCCATTCACTGAGCCATCGGCGGAAATCGACATTGCGTTTGGTTCCGGGCCGCTGAAGGGCCGCTGGTTGGAGGTCTCGGGTGCGGGGCAGGTGCACCCCACTGTGTTGCGCAACATGGGCCTCGATCCCGAGCAGTTCATTGGGTTCGCCTTTGGTTCGGGTCTTGAGCGGCTGACCATGCTGCGTTATGGCATTAATGACCTTCGACTGTTTTACGAAGGTGATCTTCGCTTCCTCAAGCAATTCAACTGATTTCGGACGACGCGAGCAATGCAATTTTCTGAAAACTGGCTACGAACGCTGGTCGACCCCAAGCTCACCTCGGATGAGTTGTCGCATCTGCTGACGATGTCTGGCCTTGAGGTTGAAGAGTTTGAGCCTGTGGTGCCTCCATTTACGCATGTGGTGGTGGCGCAGGTAGTGCAGGTGGAGCCTCACCCGAATGCAGACAGGTTACGTGTGTGCCAGGTGGATGCGGGTACGGGCACTATGCTGAACATTGTGTGCGGTGCGCCGAATGTGCGAGCAGGTCTGAAGATACCGTGCGCCATGATTGGCGCAAAGTTGCCACCGGGTGAAGACGGTAAACCCTTCGAGATCAAGCTCGGCAAGCTGCGCGGTGTGGAGTCGCAGGGCATGCTGTGCTCTGCGCGCGAGCTGAAACTGTCTGAAGATCATGCCGGCCTGCTTGAGTTGCCTGATGATGCCCCAGTGGGTAAAAATTTCCGCGACTATTTTCAGCTCAACGATCTTAAATTCACCATCAAGCTGACGCCCAATCGTGCGGATTGTTTGTCGGTGTTGGGTGTGGCGCGCGAGGTGGCTGCATTGACGGGCGCATCACTGTCGATGCCCGTATTCAAGTCAGTGGCGGTGAGTCTGGATGAAGTGTTGCCCGTCAAGATTGCTGCGCCTGATTTATGTGGACGCTTTTCTGGTCGCGTCATTCGCGGTTTGAATGCCAAAGCCGAGACACCGCAATGGATGAAGCAGCGGCTTGAGCGGAGTGGTCAGCGACCGATCTCGGCATTGGTCGATATCTCGAACTACGTCATGCTTGAGCTTGGTCGTCCTACACATGTATTTGATTTGGACAAAATCCACGGCGGCCTCGAGGTGCGCTGGGGTCGCGCTGGAGAGCAGCTGAAGCTGTTGAATGGCAATACAGTCGCTGTCGATGAGTGGATCGGTGTGATCGCCGATGATACCGGCCCGGAGGCCATGGCAGGCATCATGGGTGGCGATGCCACAGCAGTATCGCTCGACACCACCAACATTTTTCTTGAAGCCGCATTCTGGTGGCCAAATGCGATTCAGGGCAGGGCACGGCGCTTTAATTTTTCTACCGATGCTGCGCATCGTTTCGAACGCGGCGTGGACTTTGCGACCACGGTCGAGCATATCGAGCGTATCACTGCGCTGATCGTCGAGATTTGCGGCGTACCCGGACAGACCAAGGTGGGGCAGGTGGATGATCAGATCACCGCACTGCCCAAGCGCGAGCCGGTAACACTGCGCGTTTCACGCGCCTCAAAAATCATCGGCGTCCCGCTATCGGCGCAACAAGTGGCTGACATCTTTTCGCGCCTTGGTTTGCCGTTCACTCAGCAGGGTGAGTCGTTCTTAGTGACTGCGCCCAGCTTCCGCTTCGATATCGAGATTGAAGAAGATTTGATTGAAGAGATCGCGCGGGTCTATGGCTTCGACAATATTCCCGCATTGCCGCCAGTGTCGGCCAATGAAATCCGACTCGCGCCCGAGCACCAGCGCTCTTTGTTCACGGTACGCCGGCAAATGGCCGATTTGGATTATCAGGAAGTGGTCAACTACAGCTTCATTGATGAGTCGGCTGAGCGTCGCTTTGGTATTACAGACCCGATCAAGCTGCTAAACCCGATCGCTAGCCAAATGAGCGTTATGCGCTCGCAATTGCTGAGTGGGCTGGTGGCGAATGTTCGCTACAACCTGAACCGAAAAGCGTCGCGTATGCGAGTGTTCGAAATCGGTGCGGTGTTCTCAAAAGATGCCAACATCGACGATGGCCCGCTGTCGGTGGCCGGTATTGCGCAACCCAAACGACTATCGGCACTGGCGTATGGCACGGTAGCGGATGAGCAGTGGGGTCAAGCGTCACGCACGGCCGATTTTTTTGATCTCAAGGCCGACCTGGAAGCCTTGTTCTCGCCGCAGACCTTACGGTTCGAGAAAGTGGCCCACCCCGCGCTACACCCTGGTCGTTCCGCTGCGGTTTTCATCGGCGATAAGCCTATCGGGCTCATCGGCGAGTTGCACCCAGGTTTGGTGCAGTCACTCGAGCTACCGCTGGCGCCCGTGATGTTTGAGGTCGATGCCGCTGCGCTGCAGCAGCGCAGCCTTCCGGTATACCAAGAGCTTTCCAAGTTTCCGCCTGTCATGCGCGATCTGGCGCTGCTGGTTGAGCAGTCGGTTTTGGTGCAATCGCTACTGGACACCATGCACCAGCTGGCAGCAGTTAACCCGGTGTGTCGAATCATGCAACACATGGTTTTGTTTGATGAATATCGCGGCAAAGGGCTGCCGGAAGGGCAAAAAAGTCTTGCCTTCCGTGTGACCATGCAAGATACTCAAAGCACCCTGCAGGATGAATCGGTTGATGCGGCGATTGCAGCGCTGGCCGAGGCTGTTCACCAAAAGCATGGCGCAACCATAAGAAAATAAGCAGCCATTTCGGGGCTCGTCAAACATGATGAATCACACCAATCCCGCAGAAGTTGAATCTGTCGTCGCAGCGGATCTCGATCGCGCCATTCAGGCCAACCAAGCGCGCGTCGGTGCCGAGAAAGAATTACCGACCCTCACCAAGGCAGAGCTGGCCGAGTTGTTGTTCGAGCAGGTTGGTTTGAACAAGCGAGAAGCCAAGGACATGGTCGATACCTTCTTTGGCGAGATTCGCGATGCGCTGGAGCGTGGTGAGTCGGTGAAGCTGTCTGGCTTCGGTAACTTCCAGCTGCGCGACAAACCGCAACGACCCGGACGCAATCCCAAGACGGGCGAAGAAATACCTATCAGCGCTCGTAGAGTAGTCACCTTTCATGCAAGCCAAAAGCTGAAAGCGCAAGTCGATGCGTCAGGTGTTCGTCCGCCGGCGCATCCCGTCTGAGTTGAGCCGTCATGACCGAGCGCGCGGCCAAGCCTTCACTGGCGCCTCTGCCACCGATCCCGCCGAAGCGATACTTCACGATCGGTGAGGTGAGTGAGTTGTGCGGCGTAAAGCCCCATGTGCTTCGCTACTGGGAGCAGGAATTCACCCAACTCAAGCCCGTCAAGCGACGAGGTAACCGGCGCTACTATCAGCACCATGAAGTAATGCTGATTCGCCGCATCAGAGAGCTGCTGTATGAGCAAGGATTCACCATCAGCGGCGCGCGCAATAAGCTTGACGCAAATGGCGCTACCAGCAGCCCAACGGCACAGGCGATGGATCTTGTTGCTGTGCGGGCTGAGCTCGGCACCATACTCGGACTATTGAGGCTCTGAGCCGCCCTTGCTGGTAGTAGCAGTTGTAGTTCGGCAAAAAAATGCCCGCTCGGTGAGCGGGCAAGATCTATATCCGAGGAGAAGACATAGAGGAGCCGCGTATATTATGCTGCTCTGCAAAATATAAAGCAAATGCTTTATTCC
>Ga0208048_1000423_pt1 | contig 22702 bp, 17 predicted proteins | sample Malawi_45m_30L_FD_184163 | JGI IMG/M metagenome (GOLD analysis project Ga0208048, IMG submission 184163) | Freshwater microbial communities from Lake Malawi, Central Region, Malawi to study Microbial Dark Matter (Phase II) - Malawi_45m_30L... | ecosystem: Environmental > Aquatic > Freshwater >...
GCATTTTCCCGCACTGGTCGGCGGCGCAGTCGCGCCCGGACTCGCGATGCTCTTCGTTCTCGGTGCGCTTCTCGGTTGGTGCGCCGCGCGGACGGGGTCGCTCGCCGCACCGATCATGGCGCACATGCTTTTCAATGCTGCGAATCTCCTGCAGTCGATGCGTTGAGCGCAGCATGCGCGTGTGATCCGTAGCATTCTTCCCCATGACCGCACCCCATGTGAAGCCACGCATCCTGACTGGCGACACACCGACGGGAACGCTGCACCTTGGCCACTGGGTGGGCAGCGTGCGTCGACGAGTCGAACTGCAGTCGACACACGAGTGCTACTTCCTGCTTGCGAACATGCATGCGTTCACAACGCGTGCTGAGCGTTCCGAAGAGATTCACCGTGACACCATCGAGATTGTGCGGGACTATCTCGCCATGGGCATTGATCCACGGCAGTCCGCGATCTTCCTGCAGAGTGAGGTCCCGGCCATCGCCGAACTCACATTCCTGTTCGCCATGCTCATTCCCTTCAACCGGGTGATGCGAAATCCCACACTGAAGGATGAGATCAAGATCAAGAACCTCGGCGACACCTACTCCTTCGGATTCCCGCTGTATGCGGTAGGACAGACCGCAGACATCCTTGCGTTCCGACCCGTTGGTGTGCCCGTCGGTGAGGATCAGGTGCCACATCTGGAGATGACGCGCGAAGTCGCTCGACGCTTCAATCAAGTGTTTTGCGGGGTTTCCGAGCATGCCGAGGATGGCGAGCATGTGGCGCTTGGCGGCACCTTTCCGATCCCGGTCGCGGATGTCGGTCCAGTCGGCCGACTGATGGGTATCGACGGCGTTCAGAAGATGAGCAAGAGCCTCGGCAATGCAATCTTCATCTCAGACTCCGCGAAAGAAGTGCAGAAGAAAGTCGGCAAGATTTTCACGGGTCGGCAGAGTCCGAACGATCCCGGTGACGTGACGAATGCGCTGTTCCAGTATGTCGAGGCGTTCATTCCTGACCAGGTGCGCGTGGCCGAACTCAAAGACCGATACGCGCGCGGCGACAACATTGGTGATGGGCACATCAAGCAGGAAGTCGGGGAGGCGCTGAACGCGCTGCTCGAGCCGATGCGTGAGCGGCGCAAGCAGTTTGAGGGGAACGACGATCTCATCATCGACATCCTTCGTGAGGGATGCCGACGTGCGAACCGCGTCACCGAGGAGACGCTCGACCTCGTGAAGCGGGCGGCGCACCTGCAGTTTTTCTCGCGGCGACTCGAGGTCGGCTAACGCGCGCCTCGCGGGGGTGGCAGTTCAAGAGCGTTTCGCGCAGATGGTCGCGCGTGACGTGCGTGTAGACCTGCGTGGTCGTGACATTCGCGTGGCCGAGCATTTCCTGCACCGAGCGAAGGTCGGCGCCGCCAGCCACGAGATGCGTGGCGAAGGAGTGGCGCAGTGTGTGCGGGTGAACATCCTTCAGCCCGGCGAGTGCCGCATGCTTCTTCACAAGTTGCCAGATCGCCACGCGCTCGAGCGGCCGCCCCGAGAACGAGAGCAGCAGTCGGAAGTCATCCTTGCCGACCCCTGCATCCGCCAGCTTTGGGCGGCACTCCTTCAGATACCGCTCGGTCCATTCGATGGCGGGCACGCCGATCGGCACCACCCGCTGCTTTCGTCCTTTGCCGGTCACCGCGAGCGATCCGATGGTGGGATGGAAGTCGTTCACTTTGACGGTGCAGATCTCGCTTGCACGAAGTCCACCGCCGTACAGCAGTTCCAAGATCACTTTGTCGCGCAGCCAGAGCCCGCCTTGATCTGGATTCGGCGACTCCATCAGGCTCTTCATCTGCCGCGGCGTCAGCGTGCCTGGAAGTCGCTTCCATGCGGTCGGACGCTCGAGCAGACGCGCAGGGTCACGCGAGATTGCACCCGTCGCATGAAGCCAACGGAAAAAGACGCGCAGCGTCGCCAGATGTCGCGTCACGGTCGTGGGTTCATAGGACTTCTCGCGCGACATCCAGCGGATGTGGTCGGCGAGATCCGACATGGTCGCCAGTGCCGGGTCACTTGTTCCGCGCGCATCGAGCCAAGTGGCGAGCAGCGTGAGATCCCGCCCGTATGCCTCGAGTGTCAGTGGCGCGAGACCACACTCCACGCGGCAGAACGCGAGGAAGTCGCGTCTTCGGCGATCAGCGGCGGAGAGGCTCGCCATGAATGGAAGCTTGCATCGCGGCAGGCACCCTGTGAGTTTGCAGGATCGTTGCCTGCCCAGGCTTCGTGACTCCAGCGAAACGCTGTTCGAGATTCAGCCTGTGGAACATGGCACAACCATGGAATCCGCCGCAACAGAACGTGAACATCTGCTCGACCTCACCGAGCGCGAAGCGCGATGTGCACCGCGGATCGTTGCGGTCGATGTACGGGCAGTGCTTCGGATCGGTGGCTGGGTCTGGCATGCGTGGCGGCGCGCGGCGACGACACCGCACTGTACTGCTGGACATCGTCCATCTGCAGACGAATCCAACGGTTTTACCGCATACCATCGCATGGGTGAACGCCAAGCGTCCCACGATCGCCGTCTCGCTCGGTGACCCTTCAGGCATTGGAGCCGAGGTCACGGTCAAGGCACTTCAGGACCCCGATGTTCGCTCGCTCGCTCGGTGGTTCATTCATGGATCGAACCACGCCATGCATGTCGCCGCGGAAACGAGCGGTATCCCCATCGACTGGGTTCGTGTTGCTGTCGGTGGCGACCGCGCGCAGTATGAGATTGATTCGGATTATGTCGTGCTCGACCATGGGCAGGTGCTCGGTCTCTTCAACGGGCGTGAGCCGTCGAAGGCGGGCGGTATGGCGAGCAAGGCGTATGTGGAGGCGGCGATCAGTGATGCGATGCGTGCCATCGGTGATCCGCGGCGGGCGGATGCAGTCGTCACTGCTCCCATCAGCAAGGAGTCATGGTCGCTCGCTGGCTACCGATGGCCTGGTCACACCGAACTCTTCGCGTTTCGTGCGCGTGCTCGGCGTCACTGCATGGCTTTCGCGTCGCCGCGACTGCGCGTGGCGCTTGCGACGACGCATGTACCGCTCATGAATCTTCGTGACTTGCTCACAATCGGGCGTGTGTTCGACCCGATCGACTTGGGCAATCGGCTCTGCAAGGATCTTGGCATCGGCTCGCCGCGAATCGCCGTGTGTGGGTTGAATCCACATGCGGGTGAGCATGGACTGTTCGGTGACGAGGAGGAGCGCATCATTCAGCCGGCCATTGACATGGCGCTCAACACGGGCATTCATGTGACGGGGCCATGGTCACCCGATGCCGTATTCCGCGATGCACTGCTCGGTCGCCACGATCTCGTCGTCGCGCTTTATCACGATCAGGGGCTCATCCCGCTGAAGCTCGTGGCGTTTGATACGGCGGTGAATGTGACGCTTGGAATACCGATCATCCGAACGAGCCCCGATCACGGGACCGCATTCGAGATCGCCGGCGAGGGCAAGGCGAATCCAAGCGCGATGAAAGAGGCTCTGCGGCTTGCCGCGCGGCTCGCCGCAAGTGGGCGCATGTCTGTTGGCACTGCGTTTGGCAGCACCGCGGAGGGGCCTGCGCGAGGCGAGTGGAATCAGTCAGGTCCGTGGACCCCCTGACGATCCGGGTGTGATCGGCCGATGCCTGCTCGTCATCGCTCCGGAAGCAAGCTCCGGAAGTGCGCTCCGAAAGGGCGCATCGAAATCGCGATTAGGGTGCGATCAAGATGGTGCTGTTTGGTTCGGTGAGCAGTTCGTAGATCATCTCGACGTCACTGTCGCCCATCCGAACACAACCCATCGATGCCTGCTTGCCAATCGATGAAGGCTCGACTGTTCCGTGGATACCGATGCCTTTGAAGCCTTGATTGTGCGCCTCCACCCCGAGCAGTCCGATCCAACGCTCCCCGATCGGATTCTTTGGATCATCTGCCGCGAAGTGCTCACCCGTGCGAGGGTTCTTCCATTCTGGATTGATCAGCTTGCTCTTGGGGCGAACCATGAAGACGCCAGTCGGGGTGGAGTCGAACTCGCCGAGGCCGACGGGGAATGCGGCGATCATCACGCGTGTGGGTCCCTCACCCGCATAGACGCGCATGATGTACGCGGACTTGGACACCTCCGCATGGAACGCTGTCACGGGGATCTTGATGGTCTGGCCCACGCGAAGGGACTTCTCACTCTTGAGGCCGTTGATGCGTTGAATCACGCGCCAGTCCGCCTGCACACCACTGCGCCGCGCGATCTTGGCGAGCGTGTCGCCTGATTGGACGGTGTAACTTTTCGTCACCATGTCGCCGGGCGCGACCGTCGGCGAGAAGAAGAGCTTCGCGTTCACTTCGCGGATCGACTGAAGCGCAGCCTGCTCGTCCGCTAGATTGAGTTGACGGCTATCGATGAGTTGGGTGAGCGCGAGACGCGCGCCGACAGGATCGGACGCAAGCAGTGTGCGCGCCGACGCAAGGTTGGTTGCACCCGCAACGGGTGTCGGCATGGTCGCCGGCGGCTCCAAGCCAACCGCGGCTGTTGGCCTTGGAGCAGCCGCTGGAACCACCGCTGTTGCGGTCGCTGCGGGGAGCGCGGGCTTCGAGGTCGCCGTCGGCTGTGTGAGCGGTGGTGCCGTCTGAGTCAGTGCAACCTGCTGCTGCGGCTGCTGCTGCTTCACTTCCGGCATCACATCGGGATTCGTGGGCGCGACCACTCCAGCGGGAGGAACGGGATTCGCGGCGACCTGGTCCGCCGATGGCGTTCCATCGGATCGGCTGAAGTAGTAGGTGCCGCCAACGACGGCAAGCGAGCCGACCAGCCCGAGCGTGATTGGAATCAGTTTGCTGCGAGCGGCGGCGAAAGGTTGCACGTGTGGAGTTCGAGGGACTTGGCTTCCGAGCGTCATGGTTGAGGTTCCTTCTGTGAAGTAATGAACAATGTCTCTATCGGCGTCATGCGCCGTTTGACTGCTGAGGATTGTGCTGCTGCGGTGGCGTCAGCACGGGGCGTGACGCGCTCCGTTCAATCGCGCGGCGATCGGTGACTACCGCGTGGACTGGAACGTCGTCGGCCGCGGTCGGAATCTCGTCGACCAGCTGAAAGTCGAAACAGATGCCGATTGCCGTGGTGTGCCGATACGCCTTGGCAAGAAATCGATCGTAGAAACCGCCTCCACGGCCGAGGCGTTCACAGCGCAAGTCGAATGCCACCCCTGGGGTGATCACCAGATCAATCGAGTCCTGCGCTACTTCTCTTCCACGGCGAGGCGCCGGCACGCCAAGCGCATCCGATGCCATCGACTCGTCATCGATCGACTTGATCTCGACCGCATGCATGAACGTGCCTCCATCGGCAACGCGGGGAACACACACGGTTTTGCCGAGGCGAAATGCCTCGAGTGCCACGGCCATCACATCGACTTCGCTGCGCAGCGGCATATAGAGCATCACGCAGACCGCCGACTGAAAGGCTTGCGACTTCAGAATGCGGGCACATGCCGATGCGGAGCGGGACGCACGCTCTCCATCCGTCAACGCCTGCAACTGCCCGCGCATGCTTGCACGGACGGCGTTCTTTCGCTGCGTGTTGGGATCTGGTTTGTCCGGCGCATCCATGCGTCGGTACCTCCAAGCGATCAGTCGACCGGTCCTTCGCACCATGCGTTGGACTGCTGCGTACGGTACCCTCTTTCATCCGCGGTCGTATTTCTTGCTGCGGACATTGTGCGGTCGGTCGCCGACCTTCGGGCAGCCTGAAGCGGCGCGAATTTATCAGAGGAACCCAGCATGTGTGGAATCGTCGCCTACATCGGACGCAAGCAAGCACTGCCGATTCTCTTTGAGGGGCTCAAGCGGCTTGAGTACCGCGGCTACGACTCAGCTGGCTTGGGCGTGCTCAATGGCGAGGTCCATGTCTGCCGTTCGGTGGGGCGCGTCCGCGTTCTCGAGGAGAAGGTGGAAGCGGCGGGCGGACTGCAAGGCACGATTGGCATCGCACATACGCGTTGGGCGACGCACGGTGGCGTCACCGAGGCGAATGCCCACCCGCACCGCGACGATCGAACGGCTGGCCATCGCATTGCAATCATCCATAACGGCATCATCGAAAACTATTCGTCGCTCAAGAGGTATCTCGAAGAGAAAGGACACTCCTTCACGAGCGAGACCGACACCGAAGTGCTCGCGCATCTCATCGGCGAGCTGTACCACGGCGATCTTGAGAAGGCCGTGCAGGCTGCGCTGCGTGAGGTGACGGGTGCCTACGCCATCGCTGTCATCTGTGCAGAAGAACCCGACACGCTCGTTGTGGCACGCAAGGGATCGCCGCTGCTTGTGGGTGTGGGCAACGGCGAGTTCATCGTGGCAAGCGACTCGAGCGCGATCGTGGCTCACACCACGCAGGCGTTCACGCTGCCCGATTTCACCGTCGCCAAGTTGACGCGCGACAACTTTCGGACTGCCACCATCGACGACGTCCCGATCACCGCAGAGGTGCGCGAACTTGAGTTCGAGCTCGCTGAGATTGAGCTCGGCCCATACGAGCACTACATGCTCAAGGAGATTTTCGAGCAGCCGCGGTCGTTGCGCATGACGATGCAGGGACGCGCGGATAGCCGTACGGGTTCGATCGTCCTCGGTGGCATCGGCGAACATGCGCGCGCGCTCGCCAACGCGAAGCGCATCGTGATGGTCGGGCAAGGCACCGCTCTTCACGCGAGCATGGTGGGTAAGTACCTGATGGAAGATCTGGCGAAGATCGCCGCGGAACATGACTTTGCCAGCGAGTTCCGCTATCGAAACCCGATCGTTGATTTTGGTACCGCAGTGATTGCGGTCAGCCAGTCGGGTGAGACCGCGGACACGCTCGCCGCGCTGCAGGAGGCGAAACAGCGTGGCGCACTGGCGCTTGGTGTGGTGAATGTGGTGGGATCATCGATCGCGCGCGAAACAGATGCGGGCGTGTATCTGCGTGTCGGCCCAGAAATCGGCGTGGCGAGCACCAAGGCGTTCACGGGTCAGATCATGGCGCTCGCCATGTTGGCGCTGTTCATCGGGCGACGCCGCTATCTCAGTCAGGATTTCGTGAGCAATTTCATTTTGGAAATGAACGCGATTCCCGATCGCATCACACGTGTGCTCGAGCGCAGCGACAGCATCCGAACCGCGACGGCGAAGTATGTGGACCGTGAGAACTGGCTCTTCCTTGGGCGAGGCGCCAACTATCCGGTCGCGCTCGAAGGCGCGCTGAAGTTGAAGGAGATTTCCTACATCCATGCGGAGGGGATGCCCGCTGCCGAGATGAAGCATGGTCCCATTGCGCTCATCGATAAGGGCATGCCAGTCGTCTTCATCGCGACTCGAAACTCGCAGTATGAGAAAGTACTCGCGAATATCGCCGAGGTGCGCAGTCGTGGCGGGCATGTGATTGCCGTCGCCACCGAGGGCGATGAGGAAATCCGCAGCATGGCGGAGGAGGTGTTCTATGTGCCACAGACCATCGAGGCTCTGCAGCCGGTGGTGAACGTGATTCCGCTGCAGTTGCTCGCCTATCATGCGGCGGTATTGCGCGGCAAAGATGTGGACAAGCCTCGCAACCTGGCCAAGAGCGTCACAGTGGAGTGACGCGAGAGTCGTGGCGGTTCGTAGGGCCGCACTCCTCGGCCATCCGATCTCTGGCCTCTCAACAAGGAACGCATCATGATTCAAAACATTCGTCACGCCATCGTTGGTGCCGTGCTGCTTGCAACGGGTGCAGCATGCGCACAGCAGGCTCCGCAGACCCCCGAACTCACCGAAAAGTGGAAGGACAAGAGCATGTACTCGATTCAGACAAAGGCCCTCGATGGGGCAGCCATGGATCTCTCGCAGTTCAGGGGCAAGGTGGTTGTTGTCGTGAACGTAGCCAGTCGCTGCGGTTACACGCCGCAGTATGCAGGTCTGCAGAAGCTTTACGACGAGATGAAGGGCAAGGATGTGGTCGTACTCGGTGTGCCGAGCAACGATTTCGGTGGGCAGGAACCTGGGAGTGCGCAGGAGATTGCATCGTTCTGCAGCAAGAACTATGGCGTCACATTTCCGATCACGGAAAAGTGCCAGACAGCCGTAGGCAAGGGTCAGTCCGCACTGTATGAGTTCCTCGGCACACGCACAGGCAAGTTGCCGGGATGGAACTTCTGTAAGTATGTGGTCGGGCGTGATGGTCAGCCTGTGCAGTTCTTCTCGAGTTCCACCAAGCCCGACAGTGCAGAGCTGCGCACCTGCATCGAGAAGGCGCTCGAGGCGAAGGCCCCAGCGGAGAAGTCCGCTGCAGAACAGGCGCCAGCGACCAAGTCATGAACGCAGTCGTTCAACGCGGTTGCACGAGTGTCGCGTCGCTTGTGCTTGCGATGCTGTTCGTCTTTGATGCGTGTATTGGTGTTTCTCGCTCTGCTTCGGCTGATGCACTTGATGATGTTCTCGCTTTGATCCCTCCAGATGCGGCAAGTTTCGTCATAGTTCCAAACCTTGCTTCGGTGAACGCCGATGTCGAGTCATGCATCGCGGCGATGGACCGCAAGGAATCGATTCTGGTCGGTCGGCCGATTGATCAGTTGCGGAGTGCGCTTGGCATTACCGAAGGTCTTGACGAGCGGGGGTCGCTCGCGCTGTGGTCCACGGGTACACGAAGCGACGAGGGGAGGGCGTTCCTTCTGCTGTTGCCCGCGGAGAATCCGCCCGCGTTCATCACGGCGAATCTCGCGCCAGCCGCGGATGGCAGCGCATCGATGCGTGGAGAGCAGGTGTTCACGCGGGCTCTGCAGCGACATGTGCTCGTCGCGCGGACGAAGGCGGATATTGATGGCTATGACGCCAAAGGTGGTATCGGTACGCACTGGAGTTCGTTGGTCGGGGCGCGGGCTGTGGATCTGTCGCGTCGCGGCGATGCGGTGGCGTGGGCTGGCGCTGATGCTCTCAGCGAATCTCGGCGCGCGGGCGAACAGCAGGCGAAGGATGCGGCTGGGCTTGAGATCTTTGCGCAGGCAACCGCAGTGTCCGCAAAGATGCAGGCGCTGCTCGGCGGTGTGAAGAGCGGCGTGATTGTGCTTGATGTCGATGCGCTTGGGCTCTCGCTCCGCAGTTTCGCGATGTATTCGCAGGAGAGTGAGCTGCAGCGTTTGTCAAAGGGGTCTGTGCCCGTGGTTGGCGGCGGTGGAACGCTCGCGGGATTGCCGCGTAATCCGTTCTATCTTGCGGCTGCCATCGATGCACAGGCGCTCGGAGGATCGGGAAAACTCGATGAACTGGCGACGGCCGTCGGCGCGAACGGCGTTCTGCCGGGTTGGCTTGCCCAGGCGAAGGAGGGAGTAAAGAGCGTTCGTTTCGCCTGTTACCCGTCCAAGCTTGGCGTTCTCGCGGGGGGTCTTCTCAACGACTGCGCGCTCCTGATCGAAACGGAGAATCCTGCGGCAATCCGCGACCTCTTTCGTACTTGGCTCCTCGCGCAGACAGGCAAGGCCGAAGGTGTTCGACGCGAGCCCGCGTGGGAGGATGGGCGTACCCTCAAAAATGGCATCGTGGCGGATGCATTTGAGTTGAAGGAGACACCGCTTGGTGCGAGCGAAGCGGAGGGGGCGGATCTCAGTGGTGTCGCGATGCGTCAGTTGTCGCGGCAGGCGCTCTTCGGTACCCGCGGCATGCATGGACTCGTGAAGGTGCTGCCCAGTGCAGTGGTCGTCACATTCAGTCAGCGCCCCGATGTTCTCGAGCGCGCAATCAAGGCGGCACAGGGCGGCGAATCACTTGATGGAGAGGCAACGCTCGTCGCGATGCGGCCGTGGCTCGTGCCAGGCGCACAGATCGAAGCGTTCGTTTCGGTGGGACAGATTGTGAAAGTGGCGCGTCAACTCGCGGATTCGTTCGGTGGCGGCGACATTCCTTGGCCCGCGATTCCTGTGCGAAGCCCGCCCATCGCAGTCGCACTGCGTGCGGATGAACCGTCCTCGGAAGCAGCGATCATGATTCCCACGCCGACACTCGCGGCCGCTTATGACCAAGCGCTTTCAGCACGCTTGCGGGGCGGAGCAGACGACGGCGCGGAGGCGAGCGGTGGTCCGAAGAGCCCGGGGGGTTCGAGCGACGCGCGAGACGCGAAGGACGGGAAAAGCACAAAGGGAAGTGCAAGTGACGGGAACGATTCCTGAGAGCGCCACTGTGCGCGAGTGGCGCATTGGGCATGGCCGCGTTGTGAAGTGGTCGGTCGGTGGGGACACGATGGTGGCACCGTGCACGCTGATGGCCATCATCAATGTGACACCCGATTCCTTCTCCGACGGTGGCGATCATGCAACGGCCGACCGTGCGACTGAGCATGCGCTGCAGTGCGCCGAGCAGGGGGCACGAATCGTGGATGTGGGCGGTGAAAGCACGCGGCCCGGCGCTGCACGTGTGGCTGACGCGGAGCAGATGGCGCGAGTGCTGCCTGTCATCCAGCGGCTTTCAGCGCAGTTGCCGAGCGAGGTCGCCATCTCGGTTGACACCACTCGTGCGGCAGTCGCGCGTGCCGCGATCGCTGCGGGCGCTGCAATCGTGAACGATGTCAGTGGTGGCACAGATGATCCCGAGATGCTGCCGACCGTCGCTGCACTTGGATGCGGCGTGATCATGATGCACCGCCTCTGTGAACCCGCACAGGATTCTTACAGTGATCGGTACGCGCGCGAGCCCGCATACACGGATGTGGTGCAGGATGTGCTGACCGTTCTTCGGGCGCGGTGCACTGCCGCCGAGAGTGCTGGGATCGATGCCACGGCGGTGGCGGTCGATCCCGGCCTCGGATTCGGCAAGAGCGTTGCACAGAACATCCAACTCATGGAACGGTTGCACGAGTTCGCTGTGCTCGCAGCGCCGATTGTCGTGTCGGCAAGCCGCAAGTCCTTTCTCGGTGCAGTCGTAGGCGAACGCGATCCGAAGCGCCGTGATGCGGCGAGTGTGCAGGCTGCCATCGCCATGCAGTCACGCGGTGCTTCCATCCTCCGCGTTCACGATGTCGCTTTCCATGCGGCGGCGTTGCGTGCTGCGAAGCGCTGCTACCATTGACTATTCGCACCAGCGTTCACTCAAGAGCGCATTTCAGGAGAAGACCATCATGGCCGGCGCCAACACACTCGAGTTCACCGACGCAAACTTTCAGAGCGATGTGCTCGAATCGAAGGTTCCTGTGCTCATCGACTTTTGGGCGGAGTGGTGTGGTCCTTGCCGGGCGCTCGGTCCAACCATCGATGAGCTTGCCAACGACTATCACGGCAAGGCGAAGATTGGAAAATTGAATGTGGACAACGCACGCGACACGGCGATGAAGTTTCAGATTCAATCGATCCCAACGATCGTCATCATGAAGAACGGGCAGGTCCACAAGAAGTTGATCGGACTCGTTTCCAAGAGCGTGCTCGCGGGCGCGATCGACTCGGCGATCTGATCGATCGCTTCTGCTAGACTCCGCGGGGAACATGGAGGCCGCGATCGCGGTTGCCGTGGGCCGACAAGTTTGCTGGGCCTGTAGCTCATTTGGGAGAGCGCTTCCATGGCATGGAAGAGGTAGTCGGTTCGACCCCGATCAGGTCCATTTCAGCGCGGGAAACGGAGGACGGTGACATCACCAGTTGCCGTACGAGGGATTGGCGGGGCACTCGACGGTGAACACACTTCCCGAAAAGAGGGCGCAGTCAAGATCGGTGCGGACACCAAGCCGCAACTTCGGATCTCGCCGCAGCATCCACTGTGCGCTGAGTTCCCAGTCGATGGCCTGCAAAACCGAGCAGATGTACTGTCCGTAGGTCGATCCTGGACGACATGCGGGGCCAAAGCAAATGTCCAGTTGGTCGCTTGGTGCCGGCGTGCGTGCTCTCGCTGCCGACTCCGCGACCCACGCGTCAGCCGCATGGATGATCGCCGTATTGGTGCGCGATGCGGTCATCCATGTCGTGCGGAAGTGCGCGGCTCGTCCGCAAAGTCCGAATGCGCCGATGGCCAGCGTCATGGCGAGAGCCAACTTCACCGCGATCCCAACGACCCTCGCACAGTTGTTTGCATCGCATGCTCGGAGAATCAGCAGCACGGCAAGTGCAGTCAGCAAGGCGAACCCCACATTGAATCCGAAGCAGTACAGCTCTCCGACAGACTGCATGAAGCATGTGATCGCTGCGCTTCCGGATGTCGCCGAGAGCAGGAGCAACGCCAGACGACATGCGTGCCGATCTTCACTCGTACCACGCAGGAATCCGAACTCAAATGCGGTCACGCCGAGCAGCCCGACCAGAACGCACGCCAATCCAGGGAGCGCGCGGAGCACGAGCGGAGAATCACTGTTCGTGATGAGATGGAAGGGTCCGGTGGTCGCGGCACCGATGGTCGCCATAAGTGCGTTCATGGGCAGATTGATGCCGAGTTCCAACTTGTACGGATTGTCGAGCGCGTCACCTTGTTCATGCCCTAGCGCGCCCGCACCAATCCGAACGACCAGCAGTGCCATGGGAATCGCAATCACCCCGAAGAGAATCGGCAGCATGCGAATCGCAGCCGGTCCACCTTGCCGCAGCAGAACTGCAGTGCCCCCAAGCGCGCAGAGTCCAATGCCAAGGCTCCAGCCATAGGCAGTCTCCTTGATGAGCCCCGACACGATGAAGCACCCTGCAAGTAGCAGACCACACATCCACGGCCAACGACCGGACTTGGCCCGAGTGAAGCCATGCCATGCGATCACGCAACTCCACAAGCCAAGAGCGACGCCCCAGGTGTGCGAGCAAGTGTCCATCTGCCAGAGCCCCGCGGTCGTCGCGGGTGAGAGGGCAAGCAGTATCAAGGCAAGCGGCGCAAGCCTGCGCTCCGTCGGCAGGATGATGCGGGCGAGCATGCACACGGCCCAGCAGATCATGGCGAAGCCGATCGTCTGGATCGGAACGACCCAATGACAGCGCAGCGTCTCCGCGTCACATGTCCGCCCGACAAGTGCTTCAAGCGGGCGAAACGACTGAGAAAGCCACATTTGCCGCAATTGATCCCCCACCGGAAGTTCGCAGGCGGGTGAACGCACAAACTTCAGGTCATCATTCACCACCACCATGCCACCGATGGGCGGCCACAAGCACACACATAACAATGCGACCAATACGGCGATACGCATCGCCTTCGTGCGTCAGTTCCAAGCGCTCAGGAGTGCCGCGAGATCAGCGCCTTCGACCGAGCCACTGTTGTCAATGTCGCCACTGCCTGAGTTGCCCCAATTGCTCAGCAAAGTAGTAAGGTCTTGACCGTCCACCGCCCCGTCGCTGTTGATGTCCGCTGGGTTCGATGGCACTGATGGTCCCCGCACCGTGAATGACACGCTGCCCGGCGTTCCCGTACGGAACAGGCCAAGCGTTGCGGTGACATCAGCTGGTGGTCGCGCCGAGTCGAACCAGAAGGTGTACGCAGTCGCGAACCGAAGTGCATTCGCATTGGTGTTCTGAGCAACGGTCTGCGTTGACCAAGTCACAGCACCGCTTGCCGACGATGAAGTCCAGTCCACGCTCGAGAAGGGGTCGCCCGAGTGGTAATGAACATCGCGGAATCCGATGCCTGTGGCTTGCACGCCGCTCGGCAGGGGCACACTGAACGACTGCCCGCTTCGATGGCTGTTCATGTTGAAGATCGCATAGTCGTAGTGCCAAGTCCCGTCGCCGTTGTCGCGCACCGCACTTCCGATCACGAACCGGCCATCGTTCGGTACATCGACATGTGTCACTTGCACGGTTGGCACGAAAGTCTTCCACGCATCAATCGGGTTCTTCTGCTGGAATGTGTTGCCTGTCGGTGTGAGTGTGTAGGCGCCGCTCGAGAGCGCGCCGACGGTCAACTGTCGCCAAGAGCCATTGTTGTTGTCGGTGCCAGCGGCCGCATCACCAGGGTGGATGTACTGCGCCTCCACAAAGTAGATAGCTCCACCATTCTGGGCCGGATCGAGATCCGTTGAGACGACATTGATGCGGCGCCCAATCGTTGCTGGCGCCGATGGCATACCCGAGTTGTACGGGCATGGGTGATATCCAGTCGCGGCATTTACTTCGTGGCGCGCACCGAGTCCGCTTTGGCTGCCGTTCAGGCTGGCCGAATATGGATCGGAGCAGCCCACACCGAGATAACTTCCGCTGCCTGATGCTTGGCACGTGCCGCAGAGGGTTTGCTGAAGCGCGGTGAATCCGTGCTTGCCCCAACCCATGCCGAGCTGCTCGAGGCGATTGGCCTTGATTCGGAAGAGGTTCTGCGTGATGAAGGGGTGCTGGTTGCTTGATCCGCAGGAGGACCATGTGAGTTGTGCGCCGCCGATGTTGCAGCTGGTGGTTCCCACGGCGTATGCCATGGTGGTCACACTTCCTGTCGTGACCCCGCCGTACTTGGAAATGTCGGGAAGGGCTCCAACAATGACATCGCTGACTGCCGAGCCGCTCGTGCCACTCGCAGCAAGATTCACGGAGCCGATGCCGCCGTCATTTGTGTTGTAACCGCCAACCGCGACTCGGTAGGTCGTGCCTGCGGTCAGGCTGCGCGTGACAGTCGACTGTTGACCGCATCCATCATCGTTGCATGCCACCGGTACCAAGTTGCTGCCGCAGGCAGTGAAAACGGCGAGGCGTGTATCCCAGTTACTCGCACTGCATGTTGAGATGGTGTACACGCCCGTCGTGGCGGGGGTGAATGAGAAGTAGTTCACCTTGAAGATCGTGTGGGCGCCACAACCAACGGCGCTTGCCACGGTCAGGTTTGCTGTCGCACTCGAGGTGTCGAAGGAGTTGCTGCCAATCACGAGCGACGGCGCGGTCGAGCAAGAGGTTCCGCCGCCCGCGACTCCGCCCTCGTCGCCGCGCCGCGCGATGGCGGGCGTCTCAAGTGAGGCAAAATAGGTTCCGGCGCAGGCGGCCGAAAGCACCAAAGCCAGAGTGGTTCGAGATGATTGACTGGGCATCAGTCGTTTCTCCAGAGTGAAACTTTGCGAACTCATTCAGGCGTGCACCGAGGCGCGCCTGAGAACTTCAGGGCATGATGCCACAGATTTCAGACGCGCGCTGCAAGAGCTATCGAAATCCACTCGAAAAACTTCGGTGTTTGTGCCAAACCGCGGATTTTGCGTTCGCACCGCAAAGCGGGGAGGTCAACTTGAACGGCGGTTTAGACTCACGACCCCTTGGCAGCGCCGTTGACAAACACCTTCTGGAAGACACGGCTTGCGGGTCTCGCCTGCGCGGTAGCCATTTTGACAATGCTCGCGCCGACGCAGCCGCGGCAACAGGCGGTGAATCCCTCGTGGGGCCTCGTGATCGAGGCAGCTCCCGATGCAGCGGTGGTGACGGACAAAGCGGTTCGAGATGCCGTTCACAAGTCGGGGCTTCCTTGGAAGGTTCGCCACCTGTCGACGGGGATCGAGCTGGTCTTAGTACCCGCTGGGCGCTTTCGAATGGGTGCATCAAGCGGCGATGCGAGTGTGGTGAAGGCGGAGTCACCGCCGCACGAAGTGGTGATCTCGAAGCCGTTCTATATCGGGCGCACGGAAGTGACGCAGGGGCAGTGGCAGTCCGTCATGGGCAGCAATCCCAGTCGATTTCAGGCCGCGTTCTTCCGAGAGGAAGCGGAGCAGCAGCGCAGTGCGGCCGTTGCGCGGATCACTGAGAGCGGTGCGACGAAGCAGGAAGCGGAGGCGAAGCTGGGGCCGCGACCGATCTTGATCGATGACACGAATGACTTTCCACTTGAGTCGGTGCCTTTCGCCGAGGTGGAGGCGTTTTGCACAAAGTCTGGCTTGAAGCTGCCGACCGAAGCGCAGTGGGAGTACGCATGTCGAGCTGGCAGCACTGCCCCAACTTTCGGACCGCTCGAATCAATTGCGTGGTGTGGCGCAAACAGCGGCGACCGCACGCACGCGGTGGCAACCGCTGCGCCCAACGCATTTGGACTTCATGACACGCTTGGCAATGTTTGGGAGTGGACCGCCGATCTGTACACCCCCAACGCGTATGCACAGCGAGGTGCAAGCAGCGCTGATCCGGTGGTCACGGGCCCGGGTCCGCGCGCGGTGCGTGGCGGCAACTGGCTGAGTCTGCCGAAGACTTGCCGGGCGTCCTATCGAATTCCTGCAGCAGAGGTGCGTGTCCCGCGCATCAGTTCGCAAGACAGAACGATGGGCGAGACAGAAGGTGCTCCCAAGTATCCAGCGTACGGATTCCGCGTGGTTTTGGAGCCGTGAGTTCGACAACGATCACCCGAGAACCAATCATGCTCGCATCGAATGCAACCCAACGAATGACCGCCAGTTTGTTTGGCTCCTTGATCCTCACCGCCTGCGCAACGACAGGTACGGGAAGCGGCACCGCAGGATCATCGGTGCGCTCGTCGTCAATGGCCTGGGCCGAGGTGGTGGAGCGCGCTCCGAACGCAGACATCATCACCGATGCGGAGTGGCGGCAGCGTATCCGTGCAACAGGCTTGCCGTGGCGCGTTCGAGATCGTGTGAGTGGAGTGGAAATGCTGTTGGTGCCTCCTGGCGAGTTTGTGATGGGCATGAGCCCTGGTGACACCGATGCGATGGAAGATGAGCGACCTGCGCATGTCGTTCGGATAACGAAGCCCTATTACCTCGGGCGAACCGAACTGACGCAGGGGCAGTGGACTTCGGTCATGGGATACAACCAGAGCTTCTTTCAGGACGTGAACTATCGGATCATCTCCGAGCAAGAGGCTCCAAGGCGCGTGGCGACACTCATGCTCGGAGGAATGACGCGTGAAGAGGCGGAGCGTCAGGCGGGCGCGGGAACACTTGAGGAGACGGGGGCATCGCAGTGGCCGCTCGAGACAATCACCCCGGATGAACTTCGCCCGTATCTGCTCAAGACGGGGCTTCGCCTACCTACCGAGGCGGAGTGGGAGTATGCGTGCCGCGCCGGCATCCGTGCGCAGCGCTACGGAGAAATCGATGCGATCGCGTGGTATGCAGGGAATGCCAACGGCAGGACATATCCAGTCGGGCAAAAGGCGGCGAACGCGCTTGGTTTCCATGACATGATCGGCAATGTGTGGGAGTGGTGCTCGGACTGGTACTCGGATGCGTACTACGGCGACTGCGAGAACGGAGCAACCGATCCGCAGGGCCCGGGTGAAGGCAAGCCTGCGTACTTCCGCGTGGCCCGAGGCGGATCTTGGGATCATGTTGAAAAAAACTGCCGTGCCTCCTATCGCCAGAACCACTACATGCCCGACCCGCGTGTAACGGACTTCGGGGTGCGCCTGGCGCGTGATCCATGATCCGTTCCCCCTGGCAATCCGCGTCCAAGTCTGCATCTGAGACTGTTCCTCACACTTGCATCTGGAGGATTTCGAATTGAACACCGCACCTGATCGAAAGTCGCGCTGGTTCCTGCTCTTACCGCTCGCTCTTGCTCCCGTCATGTGGGCGGTTGCGGGACAGACCACGACCACACCAAGTCCATCCAAACCCACAGCCGTTTCACAGGTGATGCCTGCACCTTCACCACCTCCTGCTCAGCAATCGCAGAGCGCTGCGCTCGAGGCTGCGAAAGCGGAGCAGGCGCGGATGGGGGGATTGATCGCCGCTGTCTCGGGGGGCAAGAACATTCCCGTGAACGCATGGGCCGAAATCATCGAAGCGGAGTGTGATGCGCGCGTGGTGACGGATGAAAAACTTCGTGCAGCCATGAAGGCAACAGGGCTGCCGTGGCGCGTTCGCGAGAAGATCACGGGCATTGAGATGCTGCTCATTCCGCCTGGGCAGTTCACGATGGGAATGAGCGTGGGTGATGATGGCGCGAGCAGTGATGAGCGCCCCTCGCACGAGGTGATCCTGACGAAGCCGTTCTATCTCGGGCGAACGGAAGTGACTCAGGAGCAGTGGACCCGCATCATGGGTTGGAACGAGAGCTACTTCCAAGACTTCAACTTCGAGACGATTCCCGCAGAGGATCGTGAGCAGAGGATCTTGGAATTGATCGAGGCGGGATACACGCGGGAGCAGGCTGAGGAAAAAATCGGTCCGGTCCTGATGAACAAGGTGGAGACGGCGACATGGCCTGTGGAAACGGTGGAGCCAGACTCGATTGAAGTGTTCCTGAGTAAGGCGGCGCTTCGTCTGCCGACGGAAGCGGAGTGGGAATACGCTTGTCGTGCGGGGACGATCACTTCTCGCTACGGCGATCTCGATGTCATCGCGTGGCATTCAGGGAATTCGGAGGGGCGCACGCATCCAGTCGGCGCGAAGTTGCCAAACGGATTCGGTCTGTACGACATGATCGGCAATGTGTGGGAGTGGTGTTCGGATTGGTACGGAAGTGACTACTACAGGAACTGCGAACTCGGCGCGACGGACCCGAAGGGACCGGGGCCAGGCCCATTCCGTGTACTTCGAGGGGGCTCGTGGGATCATCAAAGAGACAAGTGTCGTGTATCGTTTCGCATGAATCACTTTATGGGTGATCCACGCGTCACAGACTTTGGATTTCGAGTGGCGCGAACGCCCTAGTGCCGCATGCAAGAAAAGCTGTTTCATTTTTTGATTGTCGTCGCGTGTGTCAGCCTGATGTGCATGAGCGCACACGCTTTGGCTGTGCCGCAGTCGCCTCCGCCTGATGCCTCAGACTTGCAGCGTGCCATCCGCGAGATAGAGGCGCTTCGATCGCGGTTGGAGGCATTGGAGTCGCGGCATCAGACGGACCTGGAAGCAATGGAGCGACGGCACAATGCGGAATTGACTGCGCTTCGGAACTCGCAAGGCGACCGCTGGCTCTCGCAGGAGCGGGCGGCAGAAATCCGAGAAGTCGTGCGCGAAGTGATGTCGGATGCGGCCGCGCGAGGGCAGCTGGGGAGCAGCGGCGTTCACGCACAGCTGGAGAATGGGAACTTTTCCTTTAGCGCGGACGATGGAAATTTCCTCCTCAACATCGGAGGACAGATTCAGGCTAGGTATTCCTACAACTATCAGGGTCCCGAGAATATGGCGCCAACGGAGCCGGGCGAGTTTAGCGTCTACGGTGTCGGGCTTCGCCGAGTGCAGCTCATTTTTCGTGGGCATGTGCTTGATCCAAGTTGGACTTACCGCCTCCAGCTCAACTTCAATCAAAACAATCCGTCGTATCAGACGCCGAATACATTTCAGCCGACGTCCAATGGCGCAGTCCTCGCTCAGGCGTGGATTCGCAAGGATCTGGGTGATGGCTTCGGTATCATGGTTGGACAGTGGCAATCGCGGTACAACTACGAAGAGGCGGTTTCATCGAGGCATCAGCAGTTCGTCGAGCGATCGACGCTGAACCAGTACTTCACCACGAAGTTCATTCAGGGCGTGCAATTGGAGTACGGCGATGACTCGTGGCGTACTTGGCTGAATACGAATGATGGCGGCGGAAACCGGAATCTAGGTATTGCCGGTGAGAACCAAACGGTGGCGTGGGCGTTTGCAGGGCGTGCGGAGTACAAGTTCATCGGGGAGTGGGATGACTTGCGCCGCTACTACGCACCCCGGGGAACGCCGCTCGGTGTGCTGGCGGGCGCGGCGTTCAATTGGCAGCGCGGACAGTCCAGTCCGCTCAATAATTTCAATGGCAACTTCATTGGTAACTCCCCCGGCGTCAATCTGTCTTGGACCGCGGATGCCGCGTTGCGCTTCGATGGGTTCAGCATGTCGGGTGCGATACTTGGAAACAAGTATTACGACCGCCCCGCCGGCGCTGCGCCGCTCAACTCGATCGGTGCAGTCGTGCAGGGCGGGTACTTCATAACAAAGGATGTCGAGCTGACTGCGCGCTGGGAGTACTTAAACGTGTCGGGCGGAACCTCCTCCACATACGCCACTCCGTCCGCAGCGAATGCCCAACATTTTTCGATCTACACGGCGGGTTTAAATTGGTACGTCGGCGGAGAGTGGGTCAAGGTGAACATGGATGCGGGCTTGACGGTGGGCGGCATCAACTTCTCCAACGGTATCTATAACCAGTCGGTGGCCAGCGGCGACTTCCGAGCGGATACCACATCGGGTGCAACGGGGCAGTTCGTCGCCCGACTGCAACTTGTACTGATGTTCTGAACCGGTCGGATTAGCGGACAGGCACGACCTTGTAAGGGCGCTTGAGGAAGTCGCTCCATTCCTTCCCAATGACGCCCAGTGGTGCAATGTCACCATCGTTTGTCGCTGCAATGCTCGCTGCCTCGGCGAGTACATAGGTGCGCCCTTCATGTTCGAGCGTTCGATCACCTTCGCGAGTCGGAACTCGGATGCCGAGGATCGCATGTCCAGTGCCGTCCTTCATTTGAAGCGTGACGATGGCGCACTCGGCGAGGCACGCTGCGCGAAGTAGCGACGCCATAAGCACAGTTTTTGAATCGCAGTCTCCGCCGCGGAGCAGCGTCAGCAGTGGAGTGCGCAAACCGCAGCGATCCTTTCCATCTGGCAAGTCAGGAATTGTTTCGTAGGGGATCGCCTGAATGAATCGAAAGACGGCCTCCACGCGGTCGCGCACCGTGACAGGGCGGGCATCCCCGCGCTCACGAAGGACGCGATCCGTTTCCTTCAGGATGGCCTGCGCAACGGGGTTGATATCGGCGCGACTGCCATCGATCAGCCACTGAAAGTCGGGCTCGAGCATGCCAACTTGTCCGTCACTTGTGGGCAGGACGCGGAGCCCGTGTCGCGCAAGTTTGTCGTGCTCGAGCTGCTCGAGTCTGCTGCGTTCCGCTTCGGATCGGTAGGAGAACTGGAGCGCTTCCATGGGGACTCCGAAGTGCTGCTCCACCGCTTCGGCGCGCGCGGCATCGATGCGGAGCGTGACCGTGAAACGCCAGGGCTCGATCGATGGATCGCGCATACGGCGACCGTTCTCGTAGACGATGGCTGGTGCGACGTCCGCCCATGCGATGGTGTGCCGCACCATGCGCGGCGAGACAGAGGGCATTTCGCTTGGCGTCTTCAGCCATGCCTCGAATGCGGCGTTGGAGGGCGGCGATGCGCTCGTCGGTCGTTCACGGTCGGGCGCGCTGGCGAGCAGAGGCGCGCACAGCAGCATGGTCGCTATGGCCCGAAGCGGTCGTGCAGGCGCACAACATTTCCGCAAATCGCGCAGCGCAAGTGGAAACCACATGATTGCAGGATACGCTGCAAACTGTGTGGTCGATGCGAGAAACAGCGCCTGGTGTCGTCGCGCTCGCGGGCGCTCTTGCGGTGGTGCACCCTTCGGGTGCCGCCATCACGCTCGCGAGCGCCGTGTCCTTCTCACTCGCTCCACTGACCAATCCAACGCATGTGGTGGTGAAGGACATCGATGGCAACGGGGTCGTTGACCTGGTGATCACCTGCCGAGATGTGTCTGGACGCATGTGTGTTGTGCGGGGGATTGGCGGGGGCGTCTTCGGTCCTGTGGAGATTCTTCCGATCGAGATGCAGACGGATTGGTGCGATGTGGTTGACGGCGATGGCGATGGGATCCTCGACATCTATGCGTCGGTCCGCAGCGGGTGGGGCCGAGTCGCGTTCCTGAAGGGGCGCGGTGATGGGACGTTTGAGCCGCCCGTCACGACAACGGCAGGCCGGAGCGGTGCCGGCTTGGTTGCGCGGGATTTCAGCGGTGATGGACGGATCGATGTTGCGATGGCGAACTACACATCGGGCAGCCTGCAGTGGTGGCACGGGACAGGCACGGGCGCGCTGATCGAGCGGGCGCGTGATCTTGTGACGCCGTGGGCCGTCGGCATCCCCTATCCGCTTCACGTCGCAAGCGGCGATTTCGATGGGGATGGTGATGTGGATCTTGTGTGCAGCGCGACGGGCCCGACGCGGCTGGTGGTCTACCGCAATCAGGGCAACGGCAACTATGGCGCTGGCGAGGCATGGGATGTTCCGCCCGTGGGAAAGGAGCGTCCCGCTCTCTCGAACCTCGCGGTCGTGGACATCGATGCCGACGGTGATCTGGACATTCTTGCGAATGGACTGCTGCTGATGTCCCCGTCGGTCACTGTCCTTTGGAAGAACGATGGGCTTGGTGGATTCGCGGCGCGCGAGACGCGCCCCGCAAACATGGAGGGGTATGCATGGACCGTGCAGGTCGGCGACTTGGACGGTGATGGTGATTCCGACGTGCTCGCGGGTTCCGCATTGCCGGGTCGGTTGACCATCGCCGAAGTCGATGCGCAGCAAGGGGGCGCGTACGTCGCCGTGACGACCAAGTCTGGCGGGACATTTCTGCGTGACATGGCGGTTGCGGATATCGATCAGGATGGAGATCTCGATGTGGTTGCGGTCGATATCGCGGCGTCGAACGTGATGATCTATCGCAATCAGATGGGTGGTGTGGCTGGCGATGGAGGCGACGATGGTTCGCCCGCGACCCCGTCATTCGGCAGCGCCCAAGCAGCGGTGAGTTGGCTTGCCGCGTGGGAGAGTTCAGAGGGATCCGTGGCTGGCGAGCCACCTGCCGTATGCGGAACGGGTGCTGGTCTCTGCGAGGAAGTGCATGAGACACCTGGGTGCGTTCGCACGCTGTGCTGTGAAGCGGTCTGTCGGTTCAATCCACTCTGCTGCGAAGTGGCGTGGGATCAGCCATGTGTGGATGCAGAAGAGGAGTTGTGCGACAACTTCAACTGTCCGAGCGCGGGCAGTTGCACGGAGTTTCATCCGACGCTCGCCTGCGATGATGA
>Ga0208048_1000427_pt1 | contig 22654 bp, 21 predicted proteins | sample Malawi_45m_30L_FD_184163 | JGI IMG/M metagenome (GOLD analysis project Ga0208048, IMG submission 184163) | Freshwater microbial communities from Lake Malawi, Central Region, Malawi to study Microbial Dark Matter (Phase II) - Malawi_45m_30L... | ecosystem: Environmental > Aquatic > Freshwater >...
GACGCGGCAGCCCGCGCCGAGCGTCGCGCCAGCCTCGACGATCGCGAACGGACCGACCTCCACGTCGGGCGCGAGGCGGGCGGAAGGGTGGACCTGGGCGGCGGGATGGATCACTTCGGAGGGAGGGCGGAGCCGAACAGCTCGAGCTGGGCGGCCTTCACCATATCGTAGACGCGGAGCAGGCGGAGCAACTGCAAGGTGTCGGACTTCGCGTAGCTCTGGTTCGATTCGACCGCCTGGACGAGATTCTCGAGGATGGTGCGGAAGGTGAGAACATGGTCCACGCCGCTCTCGCGGAGCAACGTGATGCTTTCGGAGCGCTGCGGTTCCGTGGCCGGGATGCCCGGCAGCACGAGGACCTTGGCGAGAGGCTGGCCCTCGGTCGGCGTCAGGTCGGCGAACGCCTCCTTGGCCGCCTCGACGGCCTCCTTGCGGACGAATTCCAGCAGGTCCCCCTTCCTGATCATCGTCGGCGTGATGGCCTTGGTCGTGTGCCAGGCCTTGACGGCCACGACGGCCGTGGAAAGGGCCGGCAGGTCCGAGCTGAAAAGCTGGAAAGGGGCTTCGCCGCCCCGGCGCGGGGACGGATTGATCACCAGCAGGTCGCCTTCTTCGTCGGCGCGTTTCCGGCGTGATTGGACGGCGTATTTGCGTGACTGGCGCACGAAGAAGCCGTTCATCTCGAAATACTCGCGGACCAGACTGTCGTCGAAACCCGCCATTGACCGCAAGGATGCGGTCGGACCGCCCGCCTGGTCAACCCACGATAAGGGTCAGAGGGCGAAGTCGGCGGGTGCGATCGCCACCGTGAACTCGCCCTTCAGCGAGCCGGCCTTCAAGGCCGGCACTAGCTCGGCGAGCGGCGCGGTCCGGATGGTCTCGTGGAGTTTGGTGAGTTCGCGGCCGACGCAGACGACCCGGGACGGTCCGAGGATCTCGAGCATCTCGTCGAGGAAATCGCCGATCCGGTGGCAGGATTCATGCAGCACCACGGTTTCGTCGGCCAACTTGAGTGCCTCCAGGAAGCGGCGGCGGGCGGCCGATTTTGGGGCCAGGAAGCCGACGAAGCGGAAGGCGTTGGTGGGGAGGCCGGAGGCGGAGAGCAAGGCCACGATGGCGCAAGGGCCGGGCAGAGGGGTGACGGTCAGACCGCGACGTCGGCATTCCCGGGTCACCCGGAAGCCGGGGTCGCTGATGGCGGGCGTGCCGGCGTCGGTGATCAAGGCGACCCGGGCCCCTCCCGCCACTTTGTCCGCGATGAGCACGGCGACGTCCTTCTCGTTGTGCTCGTGGTAGGCGAGCATCGGCTTCGCGAGGTCGAGATGACGAAGGAGACCTCCGGTCACGCGGGTGTCTTCGCAGGCCACGAGGTCGCACGCCGCGATGGCTTCGCGGGCCCGGGCGGTGATGTCGTCCAGGTTGCCCAAAGGGGTGGCCACGACCCAGAGCCGACCGGCCGGTCGGCCGTCGGCGCCTGCGTCGCGGGCGGTCATCAGCGACGGTAGCCGGAGCCCGGCGCCGTGATGACGCCGGGGAGGCCGCCCTGCCAATTGGCGGGCTGTGACTGGGGCAGCATGGAGTCGGCCGGCTTCTCGACGGTCTCGCAGCCGGCCAGGCCAGCGAGGCAGGCCAGGACGGCGAGCGCGATGGCGAGACGGGAAGACATCTTACTTGCTGGCGAGCTTGTTGGAGGGCACCAGGGAGACCGTGGCGGCCTTGGCGAGGGCGCCCAGGTCGAGGTCCTTGTCCGGCTGGAGCTGGCCGTAGGAGAGAGCGCCCTTGACGGAAGTGATGCGGACGCGGCCGATCTTCTTGCCGGCGTGCTTTACGTCGAAATCAGCCTTTACCTTGATGCCGTCGGCTTCCCCGACGGAGAAGGCGACGATGCCGGACTTGGCGTCGAGCGCGAGGACGTTGGTGAGGACGGCTTCGGTCGCGGCTTCGACGACGACGGCGACCGTAGCTTCGCCTTCCTTGGCGGGCTCACCGAAGGGGTCGCGCAAGAAGCCTCCCGGCGCGGGGTTGTCGGCGGCGCGGGCGGTCCAGGCGTGCAAAGCGGTGTACTTGCCGCGCAGGGCGGCGGCGAGTTCCTCGGCCTTGCTGGCCTTGGTTTCGATTTCGGCGAGCTGCTCCTTGGTGAACATCCCGGCGGCCTTATCGATCGCGCGGACGAGGTCCTCCTTGACGGTGACCAGTTCGGCGAGGGCGCCGTCCTTCTTGCTGTTGGCATCGGTCAGCTGGGCGGAGAGTTCGTCGCGCTTGCGGGTGAGTTCGGTGCGCTCGCCCTCGAGGGTGGTGTTCTCGGCGGTGAGGCCTTCGATCTTGGCCTTCTTGTCGGCGACGTCGGCTTGGAGGTCTTTCTTGGCCAGTTCGAGGTCGGCGATGGACTTGCGCTTGGCGTCCAGGATGGCCGGCACGCCGGCGAGAGAGGTCATACGGGCGTCGAATTCCTTGCCGGCCTTGACTTCTTCATCCTTCGAGGCCCAGGCCGTTTGGGTGAGGGCGGTGTCCATCTTGCCTTTCAGTAGGTACGCGAAAGCGACGGCGGCGAGGGCCAGCACGACGGTCAGGATGCGTAGGATGGCGTTGAGCTTGGGTTTCATGGGGCAGGGGGAGGGTAAGGATTAGGAATGGCGGAAGAGGGTTGAACCAGGATCAGGAGAATCCTGTCGAGTAATCGCCCCGGGGTTGGCGGAAGCATGAAGAAGGATTTTGAACACCAATTCTTCCCGCCCCTCAAGAGCAATTTGATCGCAGATCTGCCGCGCCGAAAGCCACCCGCCTTTGGACCTGGCGAGGGCCGCCAGGGCGGCGGCGCGGATCTTCAGGGTCTCGGAAGCGGCCTTCTTGCCGGCCTCGACTCCGGGCTGGTGGTAGGCGTTGATGCCGAGGAGGTTGGCGTAGAGGCCGACCGCCCGCTCGAAAAGGGCGATGAGCATGCCGATGGAGCGCGCGTCCACCTGCTGCACCGTGATCGTGATGTTGGCTCGTCCGCTGCCGGAAAGGGCTTCGCGGGTGCCGAGCAGGAAGGCCTGCAGGTAATCGCCGCTCGTCACGCCGGGTTCGACTTCCGGGGAGGGGCCTTCGCGGTCTTTCAGGACTTCGATGAAGACGGCGAAAAAGTTATTCACACCGTCCCGTAGCTGCTGCACGTAGGCATGCTGGTCGGTCGACCCTTTGTTGCCGTAGACCGTGAGACCCTGGAAGACCTGGCGGCCCCGGAGGTCATGTTCCTTGCCGAGCGATTCCATCACCAGTTGCTGGAGATAACGCGAGAAGAGCAGGAGGCGGTCCTTGTAGGGAAGCACCACCATGGCCTTGGTGCCGCGTCCTTCGGTGAGATGATGCCACGCCAGCGCCATCGCGGCGGCGGGATTGCGGACGGCGTCAGGCACGCGCGTGAGGGCGTCCATCTCGCGGGCGCCGGCGAGCAGGCCGCGGATGTCGAGGCCCTGCAGGGCCGCCGGCAGCAGGCCGACCGGCCCGATCTCGCTGGTGCGGCCGCCGACCCAGTCCCACATGGGGAAGCGAGCCAGCCATTTTTCGGCGACGGCGGACTGGTCCAGCTGGCTGCCCTCGCCGGTGACGGCGACGGCGTGGGCGGCGAAGGAAAGGCCTGCCTGCCGCCAGCGAAGGGCGGCCTCGAGCTGGCCGTTGCGGGGCTCGGGCGTGCTGCCGGACTTGGAGGTCACGACCACGAGCGTGGTGCCCAGCCGGTCGGCGAGGGCGTCGAAGACGCGGTCGATGCCGTCAGGGTCGGTGTTGTCGATGAAATGGACGCGCAGCTTGTCCGCCTTGCCGCCGAGGGCGTCGGCCACGAACTGCGGGCCGAGGGCGGAGCCGCCGATGCCGATGCAGAGGAGGTCGGTGAACTGGCCGGCGGCGCCCCTGACCTTGCCGGCGTGGACCTGCGCGGCGAAGCCGGCGATGGCTTCGATGGCGGCCTTCACGTCGGCGGCGATCTTCGCGTCGGGCGCGAGTTCCGGCGTGCGCAGCCAGTAGTGGCCGACCATCCGTTTCTCATCGGGGTTGGCGACGGCGCCTTTCTCGAGGGCGGCCATGTCCGCGAAGGCTTGGGCGACGGCCGGCGCCATCTGCTCGGCGAAGCCCGCCGGCGCGGGTGCGCGGCTGAAGTCGAACGAGACGCCGAGTTCCGGGAAGTTCAGAAGCTGTCGGCGGAAGAGGTCGAAGGAGGAGGCCACGATGACCGGAGTCTCCCTCGCCTCGGATGGCTTGCAACAAAAAGGGCGGGCCGCCGCGGCGTCCGCCCTTTCGATTCCGCTCAACAAGAACCTCAGTCGCCGTCGGTGATCGCGCCTTCCGAGGCGGATTTGACCTGCTTGGCGTACTTCGCCAGGACGCCGCGTCTTTCCTTGCAAGGAGCGGGCTTCCATTCCGTGAGGCGGCGGGCGATCTCCTCCTCCGGGAGGTCGAGGTTCAGTTCGTTCTCGACCGCGTCGATGAGGATTCGGTCACCGTTCCTCACGATGGCGAGCGGACCGCCGGAGGCGGCTTCCGGGGAGACGTGCCCGACCACGAAGCCGTGGCTGCCGCCGGAGAAACGTCCGTCGGTGATCAGGGCCACCGTCTTGCCCATGCCCTTGCCCATGACGGCGCTCGTGGGTCCGAGCATCTCGCGCATGCCTGGCCCGCCCTTCGGGCCTTCGTTGCGGATCACGATGACGTGCCCGTCCTTCACCTCGCCGTCGAGGATGCCGCGGAGCGAGGCTTCTTCGGATTCGTAGACGATGGCGTGGCCGGCGAAGGAGCTGCCTTCCTTGCCGGTGATCTTGGCGAGCGCGCCGTCCGGGGCGAGGTTGCCGCGGAGGACGCGGAGGTGGCTATCCGCCTTGATGGGCTGGCTCATCGGGCGCACCACGTCCTGGTCGGCGGAATAGGGGCCGACGTGCGCGAGGTTCTCCGCCAGGGTCTTGCCGGTGACGGTCGGGCAGTCGCCGTGGAGGAGGCCGGCGTCGAGGAGCATCTTGAGCAGCGGCTGGAGGCCGCCGATGCGCGCGAAGTGGGCCATGTTGTATTTGCCGCTCGGCTTGAGGTCGGCGAGCACGGGGACCTTGCGGCCGATGCGCTCGAAATCCCCGAGGGTGATCTTGACGCCGGCGGAATGGCCGATGGCGATGAGGTGCAGGACGGCGTTGGTCGAGCCGCCGAGGGCGATGACCGTGACGATGGCGTTCTCGATGGACTTCTTCGAGATGATGTCCGACGGCCGGATGTTCTTCCTGAGCAACTCGAGCACGGCCTGGCCGGCGCGTTCGCAGTCCTTGAGCTTGTCCTTGGAGTTGGCCAGCTGCGCCGAGCTGTCGGGCAGGCTGAGGCCCATGGCTTCGATGGCCGAGGCCATGGTGTTGGCGGTGTACATGCCGCCGCACGAGCCCTCGCCCGGGATGGAGCACTTCTCGATCTCCTTCAGCTCGGCGTCGTCGATCTGCTTGGCGGCGTGCTGGCCGACGGCCTCGAAGACGGTGACGATGTCGGCGGCCTTGCCTTTGTGGAGGCCGGGGACGATGGTGCCGCCGTAGACGAAGACCGAAGGACGGTTGAGGCGGGCCATCGCCATCACGCAGCCGGGCATGTTCTTGTCGCACCCCCCGATGGTCACCAGGCCGTCGAAGCCTTCGGCGCCGGCCACGGCCTCGATGGAGTCGGCGATGATCTCACGGGAGACCAGCGAGTAGCGCATGCCGGGAGTGCCCATCGAGATGCCGTCGGAGACCGTGATGGTCCCGAAGATGACCGCCTTGCCGCCCGCGCCGTCCGCGCCTTTGGCGGCCTCGTCGGCCAGGCGGTCGATGTGCATGTTGCAGGGGGTGACCATCGACCAGGTCGAGGCGACGCCCACGACGGGTTTCTGGAAGTCGGCGTCACCGAAGCCTACCGCCCGGAGCATGGCTCGGCTGGGGGCGCGGTCGGGTCCGTCCACGACGACGGAGGAATGTTGGCGGCAGTGGTTCGTGTCGGTCATCTGGGTGTGAAAGTCTGCGATTGTCAGGGGATGGGCGCCCTTTAGACAAGTGGTCAGGGGACGGGACACTGAACCGCCCGTTGGCTTCCTTACAATCCGATTTAAGACCCATTCTTCCCGTGGAATTCAATCTCCAGAAAATCATCAAGGCGCTCCTGTTCTCGACCTCCGAGCCGGTGTCCATCAAGGATATCCAGAAGGTCGTGCAGCGCTACCACGCCCAGGCCGCCGCCGTGAAGCAGCCCGAACTGCTGGAAGCGGCGGGAGAGCCGACCATCCTGCCCGCCAGCCCGCCCGTCCAGGAGGTCATCCAGGACATCATCGACCAGGTGCCGACCTTGCTCACCGCGACCCAGATCCGTGAGGCCGTCGACGCCCTCGAGGCCGAGATGCGCGACGCCAACGACGCCTGCCGCATCCTGCAGGGGCCCGAGGGCTTCCGCCTGGTCATCTCCCCCGCCTTCGCCGACTGGGTCCGCCTCCTCCGCGGAGAGCCCCGCCCTCAGCGCCTGAGCCCGGCCTCGCTCGAGACGCTTTCGATTGTCGCCTACCGCCAGCCCGTGACGCGCTCCGAGATGGAGGCCATCCGCGGCGTCTCCGTCGACAGCGCGCTGAGCCGCCTGCTCGAACTCGAGCTCGTCGCCGTCACCGGGCGCGCCGACCTGCCGGGCCGGCCGCTCCAATACGGCACCACCGACAAGTTCCTCGACTTCACCGGCCTGCGCACCCTCGGCGAACTGCCCACCTCCGACGTGCTCTCGCCCGCCCAGATCTCGGAGTGGATCAAGCGCGCCACGACCCCGGCCGAGGTCGGCGACGCCGAGGTCGGCCTGTCGCTCGAAGACCGGTCCGCCGCCGCGGTCGTCACCGGTCCGCCGCCCGAACCCGAGACCCCCGGAGCATGAGCCTTGAAGACCATCGTCGCGAGGTCGACCGCATCGACCGCGAAATCCTCCGCCTGCTCGGCGAGCGTCTGCAGGTGGCCCGAGCCATCGGCGAAGCCAAGCTGAAGGCCGGCGCCCCGGTCTACGCCCCGCAGCGCGAGGAGCAGTTGCTGCGCTCGATCACCGAAGCCGCCCCAGCCATTCCCGCCTCCGGCCTGCGCGCCGTCTACCGCGAGATCATCTCCCTCTCCATCGGCGCCCAGATGGCCAAGCCCGTCGCCTATCTCGGACCCGAAGGCTCTTTCACCCAGCAGGCCCAGATCCGCGCCTTCGGCACCAGCGTACCGTCGCTGCCGTTGCGCGCCATCGGCGACGTCTTCGCCGCCGTCGAATCCGGCGAGGCTTCTTACGGCGTCGTGCCGGTCGAGAACTCCACCGAGGGCGTCGTGAGCCACTCGCTCGACCTTCTCGCCGAATCCGAGCTCAAGGTCATCGCCCAGGTCACGCTGTCCGTCGAGCAATGCCTCGTCGGCCAGGGTCCGCTCGACCAGGTGACCAAGGTGCTCTCGAAGGAGATCGCCCTCGCGCAGTGCCGCGGCTGGCTGTCCCGGCATCTGCCGAAGGCCGCGCTCGTCGAGACCGACAGTACCGCCGCCGCCGTCGAGCTCGTCGCGCGCTCGCCCCTGGGTCAGGCCGCCGTCGCGTCCGCTATCGCCGCCGAATCCCGCGGCGTCCCGATCCTCGCCCGCGGCATCCAGGACCGCCGCGACAACGCCACCCGCTTCTTCGTGATCGCGAAGTCCGCCAACGCGGCCGGCACGGTCGAAGAGGTGACGAGCGTCGTCCTCACGCTCAAGCACGAGCCGGGCGCCTTGCAGGGCGCGCTCGCGGCGTTCTCCGACCGGGGCATCAACCTCATCCGCATCGAATCCCGGCCGAGCCATCGCCGCGCCTGGGAATACCTTTTCTTCATCGATTTCCCGGGGCACTGGGAGACGCCCGCGGTCCAGGCCGCCGTCGGCGACCTGACGAGTCGTTGCGAGGTCGTGAAATGGCTCGGGAGCTATCCGCAGACCGCCGGATGAGCCGACGTGCGCTCGGTGGCTTGATGCTGGCCGTGCTGGCCCTCGGGCTGCTGTGGTCCGCCTTCGCCTGGTGGCGCGCGTGGTCCGCCCCCCTCGTCACCGTCGTCTTCCGGCCGCCGTTCTCGGTCGAAGGCGTCGCGTCGGGCACGCCGGTCCGCGTGCAAGGCGTGGCCGTCGGGCAGGTCTCCTCCGTCGGCCTCGACCTTGACGCGGATGGCCGCCTGCGCCCGCTCCTCAGCCTGAGCGTCGACCCCGCCGTGCTGGAGGACCGGGGTTTCGCCGACCGCCTCCGCGACGATCGGCTCGGCGACGAGGTCGCCCGCGGGCTGCGCGCCCGTCTGATCACCGTCAATCCGGCTTCCGGGCTGCTGCAGGTCGAACTGATCTGGGACGATGCCGCCGCTTCGCCCAACGAAGTCCTGCGGCGTAATGAGATCCCGCCGGTCGCCGGGGACTTAGGCCGCCGCTTCGAGGGCTTCATCGACCAGCTCGAGCGCCTCGCGCAGGCGGACCTCGTCGGCCTCGCCGCCGAGCTCGACCGCGACCTCGACCGCTGGCAGGCGACGATCGACCCGGCGCACGCCGCCCGTTTCTCCGCGGACCTCGTCGCCCGCACCGCCGCCGTCCGCGAAGCCACCGCTGCCGACGCCTTGGGCGAAAGCGCCCGGCGTTTCGCCGCCGCCTCCGGGCGCCTCCGCGGGGCCGTCGAGCAGGCGGAGTCCGGCCTGGACGACGAGACGCTCTCCCTCCTCCAGGCCCGCCTCGCCGACGCGGCCGCCGCCCTCGCTTCCTTCGGCGCCGCCCTCGAGGGTTCGCAGGCAGGCATGACCGCCGCGGCCGGCGATCTCTCCGGCGTCTTGCGCGCGGTCTCCGCCGGCGCCCAGACTTGGAAGAAGAAGGCGGAAGGACTCACGACCGAGCCCCGACCTCGCTGAGGGAACAGGCTTGCGGCGGACCCCCGGAGCGGGGATAGGTGAGGGGCTTTTACCCGCCATGGCCGACCCGACCGATAAGATGGAATCCATCATCAACCTGTGCAAACGCCGTGGGTTCGTCTTCCCTTCTTCCGACATCTACGGCGGCTTCAACGGCTTCTTCGACTACGGACCCCTCGGCGTCGAGCTGAAGAATAACATCAAGCAGGCCTGGTGGCAGGACTTCGTCCACCGCCGCGACGACATCGTCGGCCTGGATTCCTCGATCATCCACCACCCGACGACCTGGAAGGCCTCGGGCCACATCGACAACTTCACCGACCCGCTCGTCGACTGCAAGGAGTCGAAGATGCGTTACCGCGCCGACCAGCTCTTCTTCGCCCCGGTGCGCGTCGCCGGCGAGACGATCGGCTACGTCTCCGTGCTCGAGGACGACGGCATGCAGGCCAAGGCCGAGGAGCTCGCCAACGAGCTCAAGCGCAAGCTCGCCAAGCAGGGCGCGCTCGAGCCGGTGGTGCTCAAGGATTACACCGAAGCCAAGGCCGAGGAACACGCCCTGGTGCCTTCGCCGGCCACGGGCAAGCCGGGTTCGCTCACGCCGCCCCGCTCGTTCAACATGATGTTCCAGACCTACGTCGGCGCCATGCAGGACGCGTCGGCCACCGCCTACCTCCGTCCCGAGACCGCGCAGGGGATCTTCATCAACTTCAAGAACGTCGTCGACACCGGCCGCGTGAAGATGCCCTTCGGCATCGCCCAGATCGGCAAGGCGTTCCGTAATGAGATCAATCCCCGTAACTTCATCTTCCGCTCCCGCGAGTTCGAGCAGATGGAGATCGAGTATTTCATCGGGCCGGCCGCGGATTGGGCGACCGCCCACCAGGACTGGATCGAAGGCTGCCTCGCCTGGTTCGAGTCCATCGGCATCCCGCGCGCGAAGCTCTCCCTCTACCCGCACCCGACCGAGAAGCTCGCGCACTATTCGAAGGGCACCACGGACATCATGTTCGAGTTCCCCTTCGGCGTCCAGGAGCTCCAGGGCGTCGCCGCCCGCGGCGACTTCGACCTGACCCAGCACAGCGAGGTCTCCGGTCAGAAGCTGGACTGGTTCGACGAGGCCGCCAAGGCCCGCTACATCCCCCACGTGATCGAGCCCTCCGTAGGCGTCGACCGCGTGTTCCTGGCTCTCCTGACGACGGCCTACCATGAGGACGAGGTCGAGGGCGAGAAGCGCGTCGTGCTCCGCCTGCCGGCCCGCGTCGCCCCGTTCAAGGCCGCGGTCTTCCCGCTGGTGAAGAACAAGCCCGAGCTCGTCGCCCGCGCCGAGGCCCTTTACCGCCGCCTTAAGAAGCGCCACAACGTCTTCTACGACGCCGCCGGCGCCATCGGCCGCCGCTACCGCCGCCAGGACGAGATCGGCACGCCTTTCGGGATCACCATCGATTTCGACACGATCGAGAAGGGCGCCGGCGTCACGGTCCGCGACCGCGACACGCTCGAGCAGGCGCGCATGACCGAAGACGAGGTCGTCCGCTTCCTCGACGACAAGGTCAACGGCTGAGCTTCGCGGGCTCGCCCGCCAGTTCCTCTGCCAGCCGGGCGATGCGTCGCTTCCCGCAGAGGGAGGCGGCGATCGTCAGGTTGCGGAGGCCCTGGGGCAGGTGCGCGAGGTATTCGGGGCGGCCCTTCTTGTGGCCGAGGAAGCCGTAGGCGCCGCAGGCCTGCAGCAGGCGCTGCGTCGCGGCGACATGGAGGAGGTGCGTGAACTCGTCCCCGGAACCCTTCCAACCGGAGACTTCGCGCGCGTGGTCCTCGATCTCGATGCGCCAGAGGTCCATGTCGTCCCGCTTGAGGTAGGGGTCGAAGGCGAGCGAGGCGTAGTCGTAGAACATGCAGCCATGCCGCAGGCCTTGGAGGTCGACGAGCCAGGCGGCGCCGTCGCGGACCATGATGTTCTGCGACTGGAAATCGCGGTGGATCGTCACGACGGGCTGCCCCATCAGCTCCTTGGCCAGCGAGGCCATCTCGTCGGCGACCGCGCGGTCGGGCCGGCGGCCGCCGAGCGCGTTGTCCAAGAAATACTGGCGCTCCCATTGGTAGAGGTTCGGGCCGAAAGCCTCCATGAGCGGCACGCCCGCGGCGGCGAACGCGTCGACGCCGTGGCGATGGAGGGCGGCGGCCTGTTCGAGCGCGGAGGCGACCGGCGCCCACGGGAACTCGGCGCCCTGGGCGAGGGACCAGAGGTCGGTGTCGCCGAGGTCCTCGAGCACGAGCACGCCCGCGGCCTTGTCTTCTGCGAGCACCTGCGGGACCTGCGCGCCGACCTGGTCGCGCAGCACGCGGGCGATGTCGCCGTAGAGCTGGTTCTCGGAGCGGGAGTCGTCGTAGACGCAGAGCACCGCGGTCTCGCCGGAAGCCTTGCGCAGACGGTGGAACTTGCGGCCGGAGCCGCCCTTGAGGACTTCGCCGCCGGCGGCGAGCTCGTAGCCATGGGCCCGGGCCGCGTCGGCCGCCGCGATGGCGCCGCGCGCGGGCTTCTCCTGCTCGGCCTTGACGGCCTGGTATTCCTCGATCGTGCCGAGGTCATGCCACGTGGCGGAGCCGTCGAGGAAGCCCTGGATGCTGCCGGGCCGGGCCTGCGCGCGCCGGAGGAAATGCTCGACGAGCGATTCGGTCGTCGCGGGCACTCCTTGGGCGAAGGCCTTCGTGACGACGCAGATGCCGGTGTGCTGGTAGGCGGGATCCTTCGCGCCGAGGCGGTCGCGGAGGTCGGTGACGACGCCTTCGTCGGTGACGCGGACGTTGCGGTTCGGGCCCTCCTCACGGACGACCAGCGTGGCTTCGCCGCCGTTGGCGCGGTGATGCGCCACGGCCGCCGTGATGTCGCAGCCGGAGAGGATGTCACCGTTCCAGACGACGAGGTCCTGGTCGTCTGGTTCGAGGAGGCCGGCGACATTCGCGAGCCCCCCGCCGGTCTCGAGGAGCACCGGTTCGTGGACCAGCCTCACTTCGGCCTCGCCGAAACGGCCGTCAGGGAAGGCGAGCGTCCAGGCTTCGGGGCGATGATGCGTGTTGATCAGGAACCGGCGCGTGCCGGCGGCGCGGAGCTTCTCCATGGCCTGCAGGACCATCGGGCGGCCGGCGATGGGGAGCAGGGGCTTCGGACAATCTTCGGTGAGCGGACGCAGGCGCGTGCCGAGGCCGGCTCCGAGCAGGAAGGCGGTGCGGGGGAAATCAGGCACGGGAAGAGGCGATGCAGCCGGGGCAGATGCCGTAGAATTCCATCACGTGCGTCAGTTCGACGAAGCCTTTGGCCTTGGCGGTCGCTTCCAGGCGCGTCGAATCGCAGCCGGGCAGGCGTTCGATGCGTCCGCAGCGGCGGCACATGACATGATGGTGATGGTGTCCCGGGGTGACCAAGGCGTAGAGGTTGCGCCCCCGCTCGAGGGGGTGGCGCTGGACGACGCCCGCGCCGTCCATGGCGACGAGGCTTCGGTAGACCGTGACGAGGTCGAGCTTGTCGTCGCCCGCGGCCTCGTGGATCTGCTCGGCGCTGAGCGGCTGCTTGGCGGCCGCGAGGATCCGCAGCATCGTGAGGCGGGGCGAGGTGATCCGCAGGGCCTTCTCCCTCATCCGCAAGCGGGCGGCCTCGACGCGGTCGCTGGAGCTCGCTAAGCAGCAATCTTTGTCGTGGCGGTGGCCGGGGGACATCGCCGTCAAGATTTGTCCCTGTTTATGACGTGGCAACATCGAATGGCCACTTGCCTCCCGTCCGGGTCTGGCTTGGCTGGATGTGTCCATGTCCGACCGTCCGGCCCAACCGCTCCCGCTCCGCGAACTCTGCCCGGTCGCCTGGCAGGATTTCGTGTCCCCGGAGCCTTTCCCACTGGAACTCGGCGGCGAACTGCCCGGCCTGACCTTGCGCTATGAGACCTACGGCACGCTGCTGCCGGACAAGTCCAACGCGATCCTCGTGCCCCATGCCCTCAGCGGCGACCATCACGTCGCCGGCCGTTACGCGTCCTCCGACCGCAAGCCGGGCTGGTGGGACTGCTTCGTCGGCCCCGGCAAGGCCATCGACACCGACCGCTTTTACGTCATCGGGGTGAACTGCATCGGCGGCTGCCAAGGTTCGACCGGGCCGCTCTCGACCGACCCCCGCACGGGCCGCCCTTACGGGGGTTTCTTCCCCGAGATCACCCTCGGCGACATCCTCCGGGCTCAGCGCCTCGTCGTCCGTCACCTCGGCATCACCAGGCTCCATGCCGTCGTCGGCGGTTCCATGGGCGGCATGCAGGCCCTGCTGTGGTGCGCCGACTATCCCGCCGAGGTCGGCCGGATCGCCGTGCTCGCCGCGGGCCTGAGCCAGTCGCCGATGGCCATCGCCCTCAACGCCGTCTCGCGGGCGTGCGTGGAGCGCGACCCGCATTTCCGCGGCGGACATTACGCGCCCGGCGAGGGGCCTGACTCGGGCCTGGCCGTGGGGCGCATGCTCGCGCACATCAGCTACCTTTCGCCCGCCTCCTTCGAGCAGAAGTTCGGCCGGGCCAAGGTGCCCGGCGCCGCCGCGGGCGACCCCGTGCACTGGCAGGTGGAAAGCTACCTCGAGTACCAAGGGGCGTCCTTCGTCCGGCGCTTCGACGCCAACAGCTGGCTGCGCATCACGCGCGCGGTGGACCGCTTCGACCTGACCGCGCGCGCCGCCGCCGGGAAGCTTTTCGCCCCCGACAGCCCGGAGGTCCTCGCCGTCGGCTTCTCCAGCGACTGGCTCTACCCGACCAGCGAACTGCGCATGCTCCTGGCCGCCGCCACGGCGGTCGGCGTCAACGCCGCCTACCATGAGGTCGTGACGGACGCGGGACATGACGGCTTCCTGCAGCCCGACACCGGGCTGGCGGTCCGCCTCCACGCCTTCCTGGGCTGATCAGAGCAGCGGTGCGATCACGTGCGAGACCGTCTCGACGGTCCGGCCGAGCCATGTCCGGCTGCGTCGGTAAAGGTCCTCGGTGTAGCGCGTGGATTCCTGCTCCCAGCCGGCGATGAGCGCCCCGACCTCGGCGATCGCCGCCGGGTCGCGCACCACCGCGCCGACCTCGTAGTTGAGGAAGAGCGAACGCATGTCCAGGTTGGCCGAGCCGACCACCAGGTTCCCGCCGTCGACCACCACCAGCTTCGCGTGGAGGACGTCAGGCTTGAAGAAGAGGATCTCGGCGCCCGCCTCCTTCAGTTTGCGCAGGTACCAGCGACGGGCGAAGTCGAGCAGCCGATGGTCAGATCGCCGCGGCACCAGGATCTTCACGTGCCGCCCGGCGCGGGCCGCGGTCGCCAGCAGCGTGAAGAGGGTCTGGTCCGGGATGAAGTAGGGCGTCACGATCGTGACCGATTCGCGGCATTCGGAGAACAGCCGCACGTAAGTCTCCCACAGCGGGTCGTCCGCGTGGTCGGGGCCCGAGGCGATGACCTCCACCCGCGCCGGCCCGACGTGCGGCGGACGTTCGCGCAACGCGGCCAGGAAGTTCATCGGATTCTCGTCCGTGGCCTGGCACCAGTCCGCGACGAAGATGCTTTCGAGCGCCGCGGCCGCCGGACCTTCGATGAGGAACGAACAGTCGCGGTAGCGGCGGTTCGACGGCGTCTCGCCCATGTAACGCAGGCCTAGGTTCTGTCCGCCGATCACGGCCGTCCGGCCGTCGATGACGGCGATCTTGCGGTGGTTGCGCCAGTTGGCCGAACCTTTGCCGCACATCGGCAGGGCGGGGTTGAAGCGCGCGACCTCGCCGCCGGCGCGCATCAGCGGCCGGCAGAGGCGCAAGGGGATGCCGAAGCTGCCGATGGCGTCGACCAGCAGGCGGACCTCGACGCCCGCCCGCGCGCGCTCGGCCAGCAGGCGGACCAGTTCGCGCCCGACGGCGTCGTCGCTCAGGATGTAGGTCGCGATGCTGATCCGCCGGCGCGCCCCGCGGATCTGCGCGCGCAAGGCCTCGAAGGTCTCCCGGCCGTGCCGGTCGCCGAGCAGCCGGAACCGGTTGCCGCCGAAGTCCGGGGCGTCGCACAGCCGCCAAGCCACGCGGTTGACCTCTTTCTTGGCGGCGGCGAGGGCCACGTGCTTGCGTCCGCCGAACAGGAAGAGGAGCAGCGCCGTGGGCACGGGGAAGAACCAGGCGAGCGGCCCCCAGAGCAGCAGGTAGGCGGGTGAGATGCGCGCGCGCAGGACGCGGAGAAGGACGTAGACCTTGCAGCCGACCGCGATGGCCAGCGTCAGGTCCGCCGGGATGAGCCCCGCCGCCTCGGCCCCGAGCACGACGGCCGCGGCTCCCAGCGCGAGCGTCGTGCTGCGCGTCAGCCGGCCGTATCCTTTGAACGGGACCATGCCACGACCGTAGCCACTACGGGGCCCATGGGCATAAAAAAAGACCCCGGGCGACCGGGGTCTGTTCTGGGTCCTGTCGGACGAGGCTCAGTTGCCGGCCTTGTCGAGGAGGTCGCCGAGGCTGTTGAAGTCTCCGCTGCCCGACGACGAGGAGGACGAAGAACCGCCGGTCGCGGGGGCTTGAGTGCCGCCGGCCGACGGGCCCTTGATGCGGTCGTAGCTGGTGATCTCGGCCTGGAGGCGCTCGGCGTCGTAGCTCGCGGCCTTGACCGAGAGGCCGATGCGACGGTCCTCCTTGTCGATCTTGATGACGCGGGCGGTGATCTCCTGGCCGACCTTGACGACGTCCTTGACGTTCTCGACGCGCTGTTCGGCGAGCTGGGAGATGTGCACGAGGCCGTCGATCTCGTCGGAGAGCTCCATGAAGGCGCCGAAGTTCGCGATCTTGGAGACCTTGCCGTTGACGAGGTCGCCGATGCGGTACTTGCGATCGATCTCGGACCACGGGTCGGTCTGGGTCTGCTTGACGCCCAGGGAGATGCGCTGCTGGTCGACGTCGACGTCGAGCACGATGGCTTCCACGTCCTCGCCCTTCTTCATGACTTCGGCCGGGTTGTTGATGCGGCGCGTCCAGCTCATGTCGGATACGTGCACCATGCCGTCGATGCCGTCTTCCAGCTCGACGAAGGCGCCGTAGTTGGTGAGGTTGCGCACCTTGCCGCGGACGCGGGCGCCCACGGGGTAGTTGTGGCGGACCTTCTCCCACGGATTGGTCTCGAGCTGGCGGATGCCGAGCGAGATCTTCTGCTCTTCCTTGTTGAAGTTCAGGATGACCGCGTCGACTTCCTGGCCGACCTTGAGGATGTCGGACGGCTTCTGGACGCGCTTGGTCCAGGAGAGCTCGGAGACGTGGACGAGGCCTTCGACGCCGCCTTCGATCTCGATGAACGCGCCGTAGGCGACGAGGTTGACGACCTTGCCGTGGACCTTCTGGCCGACGGGGAAGCGCTTCTCGATGCCTTCCCACGGGTTGGGCTGGGTCTGCTTGAGGCCGAGCGAGACGCGCTCGCGCTCGCGGTCGACTTCGACGACCATGACGGAGATCTCTTCGCCGACCTTGACGACCTCGCTCGGGTGGCCGATGCGGCCCCAGGACATGTCGGTCACGTGCAGCAGGCCGTCCAGACCGTCGAGGTCCACGAACGCGCCGTAGTCGGTGATGTTCTTGACGACGCCGCGGCGGATGACGCCGGGCTTGACCTCCTCGAGGAGCTTGCGACGGCTTTCGCTGCGCTGTTCTTCGATGAGCTCGCGACGGGAGACGACGAGGTTTTTCTTCTCCTTGTTGATCTTGATGATCTTGAAGTCGAAGGTCTGGCCCACGAACTGTTCGAGGTTCTTGGGCGGATTGACGTCGATCTGGGAGGAAGGCATGAACGCGTCGACGCCGACGGAGACGATGAGGCCGCCTTTGACGATGGACTTGACGCGCCCTTGGACGATGGAGCCTTCCTGGCAGTTGGCTTCGATGCTTTCCCACTTGCGGATCTGCTGGGCGCGATCGTAGGAGACGGTCGGGGTGCCGTCCTTGTTCTCAAGCTTCTCGAGGTAGACCTCGAGCTTCATGCCGACCTGGACCTCGGCCATGTCGGGGAACTCGGCCTGGGGGATGAATCCCTCGGACTTGCCGCTGATGTCCACGACGACGAACTTGTCTTCGCGGATCTCGGTGACCGTGGCGGTGATCACGGAGTGTTGCTTGAGCGCGCCGAAATTCGATTCGGCGAGCAGTTTTTCCATTAGGCTCATGTTATTTTCGGACTGTTTGTCCTGGCCGTCGCGAAGGACGTTTCCAGGGTTTGGTTGGTTTTGGGTTTCCCCTTCGGAGATTCCGCCGACAAATGCCGACGGGCCGGAAGGAGGGTCTAACGAACCGTCCGGCCGGCTGGTTGGCAAGCGGATTCTGGACCTCTTTCGGGCGGGAAGCGGCCTCAGTGGCCTGCTTTGGCCGCCGGACGGACCCGGGCGGCGAAGTCGCCCACGGCCGCCGCGATGGCTTCGGCGATCTTCTGGCGATAGGCGCCGTCGGCGATGAGGGCTCCTTCGCGGCGGTTCGACATGAAGCCGCCCTCGATGAGGACGCCGGGGCAGGAGAGGGTGCGCAGGACGGCGAAGCGGGCGCGGCGGACCCCGCGGTCTTCAGCCCCGGTGGTCCGGATCAGGCGGCGTTGGATGCTCCAGGCGAGCAGGACATTGGCGCTGTCGAAACGGTTGCCGGACTCGGCGGCGGTCGTCGACCTGGCCTTGCCTGCGTTGGTCGAGCGTTGGCCGGCGGGGGTCAGGCAGTAGGTTTCGACGCCGTCGGCGCTGGTGTCGCCGGCGGGGCCGGCGTTGTAGTGGAGGCTGATGAAGAGGTCGGCGCCCAGCTTGCCCGCGAGCGCCGCCCGGTCGTCGAGGTCGAGGAAGATGTCCTTGGTCCGGGTGAAGAAGACTTCGTAGCCCTGCTTCTCGAGGAGGAGCCTGAGCCGCGCGGCGGTGTCGAGCGTGGCGGCCTTCTCGGTGTACTTCAAGGGACCGTTGACCTTGCCGGTGTCCTTGCCGCCGTGGCCGGGGTCGAGGAGGATGCGGCGCGGCGCCGTCCGCAGGCCGTCCCAGAAGAGCGGCACGAAGACCTTGTCGTAATCGCGTTTGGAGATGGTGAGGTGGCCGCGCTGCGAGCCGACGGGATCGTCGAGCATGACCTTGACGCCGTCGACGATGACATGGTCGTGGCTGTATTCGGCGTAGAAGCCCAGGCCGCCCCGCGTGGCGTAACGCTCCGACGAACGACCGTCCGAGCCTTGGCGGGCCACGTCCCGCAGGCCGAGCTGGCGCACGGATTCGCCGAGGAGATAATCCGTCGAGGCGGCGCGGAGCTGGGCGACGGCGGCCAGGAGCAGGAAGATCGCCGTGATGCGCCGCACGGGCTAATCAGGCTTCGCCTTCTCCGTTGTCCACGACCGAGTCGTCCTCGCCGTCCGCTTCGCCCGGAGCTTCGTTGTGCAGGAGCTTGCGCTTGTTCTGCTGGACGGGCGTGAGGCCGACGACGATGGCGCGGCCGGAGCGCTTGGGCTCGTTGTCGCGCGTGCTGATGTGCGTCAGGGCCTCGATGGCCTTGGTGATGGTGGCTACGCCGATCTCGGGGTGCTCCAGCTCGCGGTAGCGGTACTGGAGCAGCAGCTTCACCTTGTGGCCGTGGAAGAGGAAGTTCTCGGCGCGGCGTACCTTGATGAAGAGGTCGTGGTCGTCGATACGGGGGCGGAGCTTGATCTCCTTGACCTTCGAGGCCGACTTCTGGTGCTTGTGCTTCTTGGCCTCCTCGTAGAGGTATTTGCCATACTCCTGCAGCTTGCAGACCGGAGGCACGGCCGACGCGGCGATCTCGATGAGGTCGACGCCGAACTCGCGGGCGAGGTCGAGCGCCTGCTGCGTGGGCATGATGCCCATCATCTCTCCCCTTGGGGAGATGACGCGCACTTCGGTCGCGCGGATGCGGTCGTTGCGCTTGGGCCCTTTGTCTTCTTTCCGGAGGTTGCCGCGGTTCTGTCCCCCGTTGCTGCTGTTGTTCGGGCGGGGGCTGTTAGGACGATAGGGCGAAGGCATTAGGTGCTGCGGTGGTGTCTCGCCGCTAAACTCCCTGTTTAACGGCGATGGTTCAAGCACCGATTCGCCCTCGGCGGTCGCCTCGTCGGCGCGCTTACTTCGCCGCGGCGATCGCGACGAGCAGCTGCTTGCCGTGTTCGGCGGCTTCGACCTTGGGGACGGTGCCGATGAGTTTGCCGTCGCCGTCGAAGAGGTAGGCGGCCCGGAGCGGTCCGAGATACTTCTTTCCGTACATGGACTTCTCGACGATGGCGTCCATGGCTTGGGAGAACTGGTCATCCGGGTCGGAGACCAGGGTGAACTCGTACCCGTGCTTGGCGGCGTACTTGGCGTGGGAGGCGCAGGTGTCTCGGGAGACGGCAATCAACCTAAATCCTTGCCTGACAATGCTTTTTTCGTTTTCATCCATCTCGGCGGTCTGCTTGTCGCAAGCGGAGGTGTTGTTGCGCATGTAGACCGACACGATGGTCGGACCGACCAGCAGAGAGGCGAAAGGGACATGGACGGCCTTACCAGCGACGAAGGCATCGACTTTGAAGGACAATTTAGGCTTTTTTCCGGGGGAAAGCATGGTTTCGAGGGTTGGGTGCAGGGCAGGGGAGCGGGCTTGGCAAGGAATGTCAAACGGCCGGTCTGATCCGCCCTCGTTCGGAAAGTGGTGACTTCTCCCTGCGGGCGGACCTTTCCCCTTTACAAGTTCCCGCCGACACCCTTTGTTCCGGCCCTTTCCGCCATGCAAAAGACCCGCAAGTCCATCTCCAAGCGTTTCAAGGTGACCGGCACCGGCAAAGTGATGCGCCGCTCCCCCAACACCCGCCACTTGCTGAGCTCTAAGTCCCGCAAGCAGCGCCGTCGCGCCAACAAGGCCAAGCGCGTCGACTCCGGCTTTGAGAAGAAGATGCTGGCCTCGATGCCCTTCGCCTAAGCCGGCGACCCTCGCTTTTGGCCGAACGGGTGTTCATCAAGGCGACCCCGAGGCCACTAACCCAAACCTAAAACACATACCAACATGCCTAGAGCAACCAATGGCCCGGCCACCAAGGCCCGGAAGAAGCGCGCGATCAAAGCCGCCAAGGGCTACTTCGGAAACAAGTCCCGTCTGTACGTCTACGCCCTCGAGGCCGTCCAGCGCGCGCAGAAGTTCGCTTATCGCGACCGCCGCAAGAACAAGTCGACGTTCCGTCAGCTGTGGATCGTGCGTCTCAACGCCGCCTGCCGCCCCCTCGGCATCTCCTACAGCCGCCTGATTGCCGGCCTCAAGAAGGCCAATATCACGATGGACCGTAAGAACCTGAGCGAACTGGCCATCCATGACGCGCCCGCCTTCGAGGCAATCGTCAAGAAGGCCCAGGCCGCGCTCGCCTGAGACGACTTCCACCTCCCTTCACGAAGCCCCGGTCCGCCGGGGCTTCGCTGTTTTCGGGGTGCTTTCGCTTGCCGACTTTCCCCGCTGACGCACAAATCAACCCATGCAGCAGCAGCTCGCCCAACTCGTCGCCGCCGCCACCCAAGAAGCCTCCGCCGTCGCCACCCGCGCCGAGCTCGAAGCCTTCAAGGCGCGCGTCGTCGGCCCCAACGGCTCCCTGACCCAGGTGATGAAGGGTATGGCCGCCCTTTCGAAGGAGGAACGCCCCGTCGTGGGCAAGCTCATCAACGAGGCGAAGAAATCCGTCGAGGAAATCTTCGCCGCCTTGCTGGTCAAAGTCGAGGACGCCGAGATCGCCGTCGCCCTCGGCGCGTCCGTCGATCCGACCCTGCCGAGTCCCGACGTCCCGGCCGGCTCGCTCCATCCGCTCTCCCGCACCCGCGAACGCATCCTGGCTTCCTTCCGCAAGCTGGGTTTCGTCGTCGCCGAGGGCCCCGAGGTCGAGACGGAATGGCATTGTTTCGACGCCCTCAACACGCCGGCCGACCACCCGGCCCGCGACATGCAGGACACGCTCTACATGCCGAAGGCGTTCCGCTCCGCCGACGCCCCGCGCAGGGCCGACGAGGCGATCCTCCTCCGCACGCACACCTCCAGCGTGCAGGTCCGCACGATGCTCTCGCGCAAGCCGCCCTTCCGCATCGTCGCCCCGGGCCGCTGCTTCCGCCGTGACGCGGTCGACGCGACGCACTCCGCCAACTTCCACCAGGTCGAGGGACTGTGGATCGACCGCAATGTCACGCTCGCCGACCTTCGCGGTGTGCTCGACTTCTTCGTGAAGGAGACCTTCGGCGCCGCCGCGGAGATCCGCCTCCGGCCTTCGTTCTTCCCGTTCACGGAACCGTCCTTCGAGATGGACCTGCGCTCGCCCAACCTGGGCCGCCTCTCCGACCGCTGGCTGGAGATCATGGGCTGCGGCCTCGTCGACCCGAAGGTCCTCGAGCTCTGCGGCCTCGATCCCCAGGAATGGTCGGGCCTCGCCTTCGGCCTCGGCCTCGAGCGCATCGCGATGCTGGTCCACGGCATCGACGACATCCGTCACTTCTACAACAACGACGTGCGCTTCCTGCGTCAGTTCGCCTGAGCCATGAAAGTCTCCTTCCAAGCCCTCTCCCGTCACCTCGACCTCGCCGGCGTCACCCCGGAGCGCGTCGCCGAGGTCCTTCCGATGCTCGGCCTCGAGGTGGAGTCGGTCACGACCTTCGGCCTCGCCCCGCTGCCCCTCGTGGTCGTCGGCGAGATCAAGTCCTTCGAGAAGCACCCGAAGGCCGACCGCCTCAGCGTCTGCCATGTCGACGCGGGCGAGGGCTCGCTCCGACAGATCGTCTGCGGCGCCAAGAACTTCAAGGCCGGCGACCGCGTGCCGGTCGCGCTCCCGGGCACGGTCATGCCGGGCGGTTTCGAGATCAAGGTCTCGAAGTTCCGCGATGTCGACTCGGCGGGCATGATGTGCTCCTCCGAGGAACTCGGCCTCGGCAAGGGCGAGGACGGCCTGCTCATCCTGACGCCCCGCCAGCCGGCCGTCGGTACGCCGCTCAACTCCCTCTTCGGCGCGTCGGACACGGTGCTCGAGATCTCGGCCACGCCGAACCGCGGGGATTGCCTCGGGGTCCGCGGCGTCGCCCGCGACCTCGCCGCCGCGCTGGGCCTCGCGCTCAAGCCGCTCACGGTGAAGACCGCCGCCGGCCTCGCCGCCGCGCCCTCCGTCGCCGACGCGGTCAAGTTCGTCCGCTCTTCCTCCGACTTCTGCCCGTACTACACGCTCCGCACGCTGAAGAACGTGAAGGTCGGCCCGAGCCCGGCCTGGCTCCGCCGCGACCTCGAGGCCGCCGGTCTGCGTCCGATCAACAACGTGGTCGACATCACGAACTGGGTGCTCCTCGAACTGGGCCAGCCGCTCCACGCGTTCGACGCGAAGAAGGTCTCCGAAGGCATCGAAGCCCGCCCGGCCCGCGAAGGCGAGGAGGTCGTCCTGCTCGACGGCAAGAAGGTGAAGCTCGAGCCCGGCGTCTGCGTCATCGCCGACGCCCGGCGTCCGCTCGTCGTGGCCGGCGTGATGGGTGGCGCCGATTCGGGCGTGACCGACGCCACGACCGACGTCCTCCTGGAAGCGGCCTGGTTCCGCCCGGGCGAGATCCGCCGCGTCGCCCGCCGCCTCGGCGTCTCCACCGATTCTTCCCACCGCTTCGCCCGCGACGTGGATCCGGCCGGCGTCGAACTCGCCTCGCGACTCGCCACGCCTCGCCTCGAGGACGCCTCGACTGACTCGACTCGACTGGCTGGACTTCTTAACCCAATCGCAAGGACTCCTCGGAAGCACGAACTGTCG
>Ga0208048_1000428_pt1 | contig 22653 bp, 18 predicted proteins | sample Malawi_45m_30L_FD_184163 | JGI IMG/M metagenome (GOLD analysis project Ga0208048, IMG submission 184163) | Freshwater microbial communities from Lake Malawi, Central Region, Malawi to study Microbial Dark Matter (Phase II) - Malawi_45m_30L... | ecosystem: Environmental > Aquatic > Freshwater >...
GTAGACCCAAAAAAATTAATCGATCTTGCTGAGCAAATTTCGCTGCTGCCAAACATTTCAATAATGGGATTAATGGCTGTGGCCCCGGTGGACCAACCGCCAGAGCCTGCCCTTGCTCGTTTACAGCAGATAGATCAAGATTTTAAATCCCGTTTTAAAGAGGCCAAATATCTCTCAGCTGGCATGAGTGGCGACTATGAAACAGCGATTTCATATGGAGCGACACATCTAAGAATCGGCAGTTCAATACTCGGTAATCGATCCCTGATCAAATAGATTTGAGCCATGGCTAGTGCATTTAAGCGGGTTGCCGGTTACCTCGGTCTGATGGATGAGGAAGAGATTGACCATGGCAACAACCAGACCACAGAGCGTGCACCTCGTTTAGTTAGATCAACCTCTAAGGTTGGTGCAAAATCAAATGTTGAGCTTTTACCTCACACTGACAGTAATAAGACCATGGATCACATTATTTCTTTGACGCCACGAACATATAGCGAGGCAAGATTAATTGGTGAACATTACCGCTCGGGTAAGCCAGTGATCATGAACCTAAGTGACATGGAGGAGAGTGAACGTAAGAGGTTAGTTGATTTTGCATCTGGATTAGTTTTTGGACATCATGGCAGTATCGAGCGTGTAACTCCAAAGGTGTTTTTACTTACCCCACCAAATGTTTCGGTAAGTGTTGAGGATAAGAATTCAGCAGCGCAGGCAAGTTTTTTTAATCAAAGCTAACCAGCGTTTTTACTTATGTCTGCCATACAAAATGCAATTTATTGGTTATTAAATCTTTTTTTAATTGCACTCATTGGTCGTTTAATTCTTGATTACATTCGAATATTTAAGCCTGACTTTAGACCCAGAGGTGTGGTGTTGGCGTTAGCAGAGTTGATCTACTCTGTAACTGATAAACCTCTTAGTTATGTTCGGCAATTTGTTCCACCCTTAAGGCTTGGCGGTATTGCGTTAGATCTATCTTTCATAGTGGTGTTTTTTGTTGTGCAGTTGTTAATGCGACTAGTTGTCGTACTTTAGTTTTTCTCCAAATTAAGCCAGAGTCCTAAATCATTATCAAATTTACCCTCATTACTAATCCGATTAAACTTTGTAGCTAAAACTTCAGTACCAATCTCAGCTATAGCTGAAGTAATTGCCGAAGCTGTTTGGTCTGTGGCATTCCAATTAACCGTTATGCGATCACTCACATCTAAGCCAATTCGCTTGCGCTCTTCCTGGATTGCTCGAATCACCTCTCGAACTAAACCTGACTGAATCAATTCTGGCGTCAAGGTCAGATCAAGTGCCAAACTTTCACCACCATGAGCGGCAACTGACCAGCCACTCCTTGGCGTCTCAGTAATCACAAGATCTTCAATATCAATCTCAGCTGAATCACCTGAACTTATTTTTACAGGTAACTTTATAGTTTTATGTTTACGAAGCTCTTTAACAAGCTGTCCGTGATTTGTGGTTGAAATTGCCTTGGCGATAGCCTGAACATCTGCTCCGAATTTGTTGCCTAAGCTTCTAAAATTTGCCTTTACTGAAACATCAACCAAATCCCCTTGGGCTAGGGCAATTCCATCAAGTTTTAGGATGTTGAGCTCTTCGGATATGTGATCTTTGATCTCCTGAGAGATCTCATCCCAACCTGGAGCTGATACTAAGGCGCGAGATAGTGGCTGGCGGATCTTAACTCCAGATTCAGCACGAGCTGATCTACCCAACTCAACCAATCGACGCGAAAGTGCAACTGCTCTAGACAGTTGGTCATCTATTGAATTCTTATTTGCATCTGGGAAGGATGCCAAGTGAACAGAGTCAACTTGGTCAGCTTCAGCCACTTTTATAAGTGATTGCCAAACATGCTCGGAAATAAAAGGAACCATCGGAGCCAGCAATAGGGTTAAGTTCTTCAAGCAAAAGTAGAGGGTATTTAATGCAACTGGGTCGCCATCCCAAAATCTTCGCCTTGATCTTCTCACATACCAATTAGAAAGATCATCTATAAAAGAGGAGAGCAGTAATCCTGCCTGTTGAGAGTCAAAATCTTCTAATGCAGCATCTACACCGAGAATTAGATTATTTAACTCTGAAATTATCCACTTATCCATCAGAGTTAAATCCTTAGGCAAGTTTGAAACTGAAAATTCAGCCGCATTTGCGTAGAGGGTGAAGAAGGAGATGGTGTTCCAATAAGTAAGTAAAGTTTTCCTTACTACATCGGAAATGGCATCGTGGCCAACTCGCCTTGCACTCCATGGAGAACCGGCTGCCAACATATACCAACGAACCGCATCGGCACCATGCTGATTCATCAATGGCATTGGCTCTAAAACATTTCCTAGATGCTTACTCATTTTGCGACCATCTTTATCAAGAATATGACCAAGGCATAAAACTGTTTTGTATGGCGACTGATCAAAAACTAATGTACCTATTGTCATCAAGGTGTAAAACCAACCCCGGGTTTGATCGATCGCCTCACAAATAAAGTCTGCAGGGTGTGCAGCCTTAAACTTTTCTACCGAGCCAGCTTGATGAGGATATCCCCACTGGGCAAATGGCATCGCACCCGAGTCATACCAACAATCAATAACTTCAGGTGTTCGGCTCATCATCTTTGAACATTTAGCACATGGGAAGTTAATCTCATCAACAAATGGTCTGTGCGGATCGAATTTACTCAATTGTTGCCCCGACAGTTCACCTAATTCAGCAAGTGAGCCAACACAAATTTCATGCTTATTTTCACATCTCCAGATTGGAAGTGGCGTTCCCCAGTAACGACTTCGGGATACTGCCCAATCGATATTGTTATTTAACCAATCGCCAAATCTGCCAGTTTTAATTGTCTCTGGGTACCAGTTTGTATTTGCATTCTCGCGCAGCAACTCTTGTTTGATTGCAGTTGTTCTTACATACCAGGATGGTTGTGCGTAATACATCAATGCGGTGTGGCAGCGCCAGCAGTGCGGGTACGAGTGCTCAAACTGTGAGTTCTTAAACATTAAATTGCGACTCTTTAAATCTTTAATTAATGCTTTATCTGCGTCCTTGAAAAAAACTCCACCAACAAGCTCTACATCCTTTTGAAAATGGCCATCAGGGTTAATCGGATTAACCACTGGCAAGTTGTACTTGCGACATACCTCTAAATCATCAGCACCAAATGCTGGGGATTGGTGGACCAAGCCAGTGCCATCTTCCACTGTTACATAATCTGCAAGCACTACAAAATGTGCATCATTAATTTCAACAAAATTAAATGGACGGCTGTACTTAGTACCCTCTAGATCTTTACCGGTAAAAGTGGCAATTACCTTTTGATCTTCCCCTAGTACCGCGGCTAACTCTTGCGCAACTACCAATCTCTCAGGTTTGTCGTCAACTTTAATTTCAATAACCTGATACTCAACCTTTGGATTCACAGCTACTGCGGTGTTGGAGACTAAGGTCCATGGCGTAGTAGTCCAGACCAACAAACTTGCTTTAATTTCAGCTAACTTGCCAGAGGTTGCAGGAAACCTTACATAAACAGATGGATCCTTGATAGTTTCATAACCTTGAGCTAATTCATGGTCTGATAATCCAGTTCCACATCTTGGACAGTAAGGTGCGACCCGATGATCCTGGACGAGTAAACCCTTTTTCCAAATTTGTTGAAGTGACCACCAAACGCTTTCAATGTATTCCGGTGACATAGTCCAATATGCTTGATCAAAATCAACCCAGAAACCCATTCGACGTGTCATATCGGTAAACTCATTAACATGTCGTTGAACCGATTCACGACACTTTTCATTAAAGGCGGAGACACCAAACTTTTCAATATCGGCTTTGCCGGAAAAACCTAACTCTTTCTCGACGGCAATCTCTACGGGCAGACCATGACAATCCCAGCCTGCGTTTCGAATTACCTGCTTACCTTTCATGGTTTGAAATCGAGGGTATAAATCTTTGAAAACTCGAGCCTCAATGTGATGAGTACCAGGTTTTCCATTTGCAGTGGGTGGTCCTTCATAAAAACTCCATCGTGGAGCACCATTTCGGTTTTGCACTGATTTTTCAAAAATCTGATTTTGCGTCCAAAAATCAAGAATGCCCATTTCAACGGCAGGCAAATCAATCTGCGCAGATAAGCTTTGTATCCGGCGCTTCTTGTTCATATCCACCCCGCATTCTAACGTGGGAGTAATCCCTTTCTTTGGCTGACCATGGCCAATGGGGGTGGCGGTTGGTAATTAATTGAGCCAAGCCATAACCTTTCCCCTCCAGGAGGTATCGTGGCTATCAAGAAAAAATCAAAAAAAACACCAAGCAAGAGTCTTAAATCACCATCAAAAAAGGTTTTAAAGAAAGTAGCAAAAAAGCTGGTAGCCAAAAAAGGTGCATCGAAAAAGGCTGCAAAACGATCACCAAATATTGTTAAGCCCTCTTTAGCTAAGAGATCTAATTTTAAAAAAGCTCCAGGTAAACCCTTTCCAGCCAAGCTACAAACCTCTACCTCTGGTTCTTCTACAACAATTTCAGTTACCTCAACAATGCCAAATGCAAATGCGCAACCAGCGGTTGAAGAGCGTCGCCTTGTTATGTTGCCGCCACCAAAGCCGGTATTAAAATCTAAGAAAGCAGCGGCGCTAAAACCCATTAAAAGTGCTCCTGCACCCTTGATAGTGCAATCAGGTGAAAATGCTTGGACCGCAGCGGAATTAAAAAGTATTAAATCTGAACTGTCCAAGGATTTACTGCGACTTAGACGGGAATTGGAAATTGCCGAAGCTGAGATGGAGGACTTGGTAGAAGCTGCAGGTGTTGGCGCAGGTGATGATCAGGCAGATGCGGGGGCAAAGACCTTTGAACGAGAACATGAAATGTCGTTGGTGTATAACGCTAGAGATATGGTTCAACAAACTGAACGCGCATTAGAGCGAATAGAGAATAAAACTTATGGCAAGTGTGAAGAGTGTGGAAATTTCGTTGGCAAAGCCAGATTACAAGTATTCCCACGGGCAACACTGTGCATGGTTTGTAAGCAAAAGGAGGAGCGACGCTGAATTTAACTCAGCGAAGGTGGTTGGCCTCAGTCGCCTTCCTGGTGTTTGCCCTGGATTATCTAACCAAGACATTGGCGATTGAATACTTATCAAGTCAGTCAAAACAGATACTTGGAAGTTTCTTACAGCTTAAATTAGTTTATAACTCTGGCGCAGCTTTTAGCCTTGCCAGCAGTGGCACTATTTTTTTATCGACCTTCGCAATGATTGTTGCGGCCGCAATTTTTTACTACGCAAGAAAGGTAACCTCTACTGGCTGGGCAGTTGCATTGGGGTTGGCACTTGGCGGTATTTTTGGAAACTTATCTGATCGAATCTTTAGAAGTCCAGGGGCGTTGCAAGGAAAAGTAGTTGATTGGATTCAACTGCCAAACTGGCCAGTGTTTAATATTGCCGATATGGCAGTGGTTAGTTCAGCGATATTTATTACCTACCTAAGTTGGAAAAATATACCGTTTAGCAAAAATGAGGGCTCTAAATGAGTGAGCGGCAGCTGCGCACCATCTCAATTCCAGAGGGGTTGAATCAAGAACGTGTTGATGCTGCACTCTCACGCTTATTAGGTCTTTCTCGCAACGTGATCGTTGGTCTAATCGAGTCTGGCGAAGTAACAATTGATGGCAAAGCAGTGCGCAAATCTGATCGGGTCAATTCCGATGATCAGTTAGAGATTTTACTTCCCGCAACTAAAAAAGAAGGTGAGCTAGTAGCCACACCAATTGACGGATTAGATGTTGTTTATGATGATGAGTGCCTAATAGTTATTAATAAGCCAGTTGGGATTGCAGCACACCCAAGTCCTGGCTGGCAAGGTGCAACTGTGGTCGGTGCTATTTTTGCAGCCGGCTACCAACTTGCCACATCAGGTGCAGCTGAACGTCAAGGTGTGGTTCATCGTCTGGATGTAGGAACCTCAGGATTAATGGTGGTTGCTAAAAATGAAATTGCATATAGCAACTTAAAGGACCAATTCAGAAATAGAACTGTTACCAAGGTTTATCATGCTTTAGCACAAGGGCATTTAGATCCAACAGTTGGCACAATTGATGCGCCAATAGATCGTCACCCAAGGGAGGATTATCGATTTGCAGTGGTGGCAAATGGAAAGCCAAGTATTACTCATTACAAAACATTAGAGGTTTTTCCAGCTGTAACATTGCTAGAGATTGAGTTAGAAACTGGACGAACACATCAGATCAGGGTTCATCTATCTGCGCTGCACCACCCCTTGGTGGGAGATCTGACCTACGGCTCAGATCCTGCATTGGCAAAACGATTAGAGATCTCCCGACCTTGGTTGCATGCCAAGCAACTTGCTTTTAATCACCCAGCCGATAGTCGACGACTTGCCTTCTCCTGCGAATACCCAGCCGACCTGACACGCTCATTAGAGGTACTTTCAGATATTTCCCGCTAGAGATATCGCACAGTAGTAATCTCGCCACCCATGCCTAATTCAATCGGAGCTCAAGAAACAGCCGAGAATTTTGTGCATCTTCATGTGCACACTGAATACTCGATGCTAGATGGCGCTGCCAAAATATCAGAGTTAGTTTCAGAAGCTGCCAAACAAAATATGCCAGCAATTGCAATTACTGATCATGGCAATGTATTTGGCGCATTTGAATTCCATAAGTTGGCAAAGGCGGCTGGGGTTAAACCAATAATTGGAATTGAAGCTTATGTTGCACCAGAGTCAAGATTTGATAAGCGCCGGGTTAAATGGGCTGAAGGTGGCGAGGATGATGTTTCAGGAGGTGGCGCATACACCCACATGACCTTGTTAGCGGAAAACAATCAAGGCTTATCCAATCTATTTAAACTCTCATCGCTAGCTTCGTTAGAAGGTTTTTATTACAAGCCACGTATGGATCAAGAGTTGCTCGCTAAATACTCAAAAGGAATCATTGCAACTACAGGTTGTCCTGGCGGTGAGATCCAAACTCGATTGCGAATGGGCGGATACAAAGAGGCGTTAAATGCAGCAGCGAAGATGCGGGATATCTTCGGTGCTGAAAATTACTTTCTAGAAGTGATGGACCACTCAATTGATATTGAAAAACGGGTACTAACAGATCTAATTAAACTCGGTAAGGAATTGAAACTTCCTTTGTTGGCAACAAATGATTTGCACTACACCCATTACAAGGATGCAGCTGCGCATGAAGTGATGCTCTGCATTCAATCTGGATCCACATTAGCTGACCCAAAGCGATTTAAATTTGAAAACTCTGAGTTTTACTTGAAATCAGCCAGCCAAATGCGTCAATTATTTAAAGACTTACCTGAGGCCTGCGATAACACACTCTTGATAGCGCAACGTTGCAATACCACGATGCGCGAAGGAGAAAATTTGCTTCCACAATTTCCAGTACCCGCCGGCGAGAGCGAAGATAGCTGGTTGATTAAAGAGGCCAACAAGGGTTTATCTGAAAGATTAAATGGCCAGATCAGTGCTAGTTATCAAGAACGGTTGAACTTTGAATTAGATGTAATGATCAAGATGGGATTTCCTGGCTACTTCTTGGTTGTTGCAGATCTTTGCAACCACGCACGAAAAGTTGGAATACGCGTAGGTCCAGGTAGAGGATCAGCCGCTGGCTCGTTAGTCTCATATGCATTAGGAATTACCGGATTAGATCCAATTGAGTTTGGATTGTTGTTTGAGAGATTTTTAAATCCAGAGCGAATATCAATGCCTGATATTGATTTGGATTTTGATGAACGAAGGCGTTCAGAGATGATCGCATACGCCACCGATAAATATGGCGATGATCGAGTTGCCCAGATAATCACTTATGGAACTATTAAATCCAAGCAAGCTATAAAAGATTCAACCAGAGTATTGGGCTTTCCTTATGCACTAGGTGAACGATTAACCAAATCGCTTCCTCCTTCAGTTATGGGTAAAGATATTTCGCTTAGCGGAATATTTAATATGGATGATGACAGATATGCCGAGGCATCTGAGTTTCGAAACATTTATGAATCAGATCCAGATTCAAAACGAATTGTAGATACTGCACTGGGAATAGAGGGACTCAAACGGCAATGGGGAGTGCATGCAGCCGGAGTGATTTTAAGCAGAGAACCATTACTTGATGTTATTCCGATCCATCGCCGTGAATCGGATGGGGCAATTATTACCCAGTTTGATATGGGTGCTTGTGAAGCAACTGGATTACTTAAGATGGATTTTCTTGGACTTAGAAATTTATCAGTCCTTGATGATTGCTTAATAAATATTGAAAAAAATTTAGGCAAAACAATAGTGCTAGAAACGCTTCCATTAAAAGATCAAAAGACCTTTGAACTATTATCAAAAGGCGACACGTTAGGGGTGTTTCAATTAGATAGTGCACCAATTAGATCACTTCTAAGATCTATGGCACCTGATAGTTTTGAGGACATTGCCGCGGTTATAGCGTTGTATCGACCAGGTCCTATGGGTGAAGACTCTCATAATAAATATGCCGATTACAAAAATGGCCGGAAGATTCCAATTGCGATTCATCCTGAATTAGATAAACCTTTAAATGAGATTTTGAAGGATACCTATGGACTGATTGTCTACCAAGAACAGGTGCTTGCCATAGCACGTAAGGTCGCAGGATTCACATTGGGTAGAGCAGATTTATTGCGTAAAGCAATGGGTAAAAAAGACAAGAAGATTCTTGATAAAGAAAGAGTTCATTTTGAAGATGGCATGAAATCCAATGGTTTTTCAGAGGATGCTATTGAAAAACTTTGGCAAACACTTATCCCATTCTCTGATTATGCGTTCAACAGAGCTCACAGTGCAGGGTATGGCTTGCTTTCTTTTTGGACTGCTTACTTAAAAGCAAATTTTCCAACCGAGTACATGGCAGCGCTGCTAACTAGTGTTCGCGATGATAAAGATAAGAGTGCGTCCTATCTAAATGAATGTCGCCGCATGGGGATCAAAGTTTTGCCACCCGATGTAAATGAATCAGATTCTGGTTATACCCCGCGGGGTCGTGATATTCGCTATGGCCTGACTGCAATCAGGAATGTTGGTGAAAATGTTGTCGCCTCGATAATTGAAACTCGCAAAAATAAGGGTAAGTATCTAAGTTTTGGAGATTTTTTAGTAAAAGTTGATTCCTCTGTCTGTAATAAAAAAACCATCGAATCCTTGATCAAAGCAGGCGCTTTTGATTCTTTAAGCCATACACGGCGCGGCTTAATGATGGTCTACTTGGAGGCGTTAGATGCAGTTACTGAGAGCAAGCGCGCCGAGGCAATCGGCCAGTTTGACCTCTTCGGCGCCGATACATCTAGCTCAAGTATTAGTGGTATCGATCTTGATATTCCAAAAAGTGAGTGGGAAAAAATGATGTTGCTCAGTTATGAGCGAGAGATGCTGGGTTTGTACGTTTCAGATCATCCTCTTTTGGGAGTAGAACATGTTTTGAAATCTGTTGCGGATTTCTCAATTAGCCAATTATCTGAGGCTCCTCATGATCAAATAGTAAATATTGGTGGATTGATTACCCAGATTCAGCGAAAGGTTTCAAAGCAAGGAACACCATGGGCGATTGTGACCGTGGAAGATTTAGAAGGAGCAGTTGATGTCTTGTTCTTCTCCAACTCCTATGCCACGCACGGAGTAAATTTATTGGAGGATCGAATTGTGGCAATTCGTGGTCGAGTTGATAAACGAGAAGAGCCACCTCGAATCTCAGCTTTAGATCTGACTTTGCCAGATCTAAAGCAAGTTCCAACCGGCCCGTTGATTATTTCAATGCAAGCTTCTCGATGCACACCTCCCATCATTGATCGCATGAGTGAAATCTTAAAATCACATCCAGGAGGACGAGAGGTTCACTTACGCCTAATCGATGGTGAGAAAAAAACTATTCTCAAATTAGATGAAGCTTTAAAAGTTACATCCTCACCAAGTTTAAGTGCCGATCTTAAGACTGTATTAGGCCCAGATTGTTTAGTAGTTTAAGTGTTTTATGAAGCCAATTGAGTTTCTGCCAGCTGTCGATGTAAAAGCTGGCCAAGTTATCCAAAGTGGCTCAGGTGGGGAAAACTATTCCGGTACCCCAAAGCAGGTGATTGATTTATTTATCGCATCAGGGTGTAAGTGGATTCATCTAGTGGATTTAGATGCTGCTTATTCAAATGGTGAAAATTATGAGCTATTAAATCACTTAATCTCCAACATTAAGGTGGATGTGCAGTTATCTGGTGGCATAGCAAATCAGACTAGCTTAGAGAAAGCCTTAGCTACCAAAGCAAGGTGGATCAATCTGGCGACTACAGCACTTGTTGACTTGGATTGGGTAGTTTCCACAATTAAAAAAAATGCAGATCGAGTATGCATCTCCCTGGATGTATCAAATGATTTGTTGGTTGCAAGAGGTAGCGGAGTTGTAGTTGGTGATCTGTGGGAGTATTTAAAAAAACTAGATGCGGCAGGTTGCAATAGATATGTGGTAACTGATAATCAAAGTGATGGAAATTTGAGTGGACCAAATATTGCTTTACTTGCAGCGCTGCAGAAGCGAAGTTTGGCTTCAATGATTTCAAGCGGTGGAGTATCTACAATATCTGAACTGACCAAGCTTCGTCAGATGGGCATTAATGGTGTGGTCGTGGGCAAAGCGTTATATACCGGTGCTCTTGACCTAACTTCAGCCTTACGCGCCTGTTATAAATAAGCTGCACCAGGTCGGGATTGTTTACGGCAGAATAGGCGAGTGAATCAGGTTGGTATAACCCTTGAGAAATTCCGTGAGTATGCTCGTGATTTTAATGTTATCCCTGTCGCCAGGAAGATAATTCATAAGAATCAAACTCCACTATCTATTTACCACAAACTAACCGAACATCGAACAGGCACATTTCTTTTAGAGTCTGCTGAATCTGGTATATGGGCTCGTTACTCCTTTATCGGTGTAAACAGTCAAGCCACATTAACTGAAGCTAATGGGGTAGCCACTTGGATTGGAGTTATGCCAGCGGGCGCCCCAACAGGAATAGATCCACTTGAGGCACTAAAGATCTCGACGGCACATTTAAAGTCACCAAAAATTGATGGACTGCCTCCACTTACTGGTGGCCTGGTTGGTTATTTAAGTTATGAGATTGTTCGCCGACTTGAAAAACTATCTAATCACTCTAAAAGTGATGTTTTAATTCCAGAGATTGCAATGATGCTCACATCAGATCTTGCAGTTTATGATCACCATCTGGGTGAGATAACCTTGATTGCTAACGCAATCAACTGGGATGGCAGCTCTGAGCGGGTTGACCTCGCCTATGAAACCGCTTTAAAACGCCTAGATGCGATGGAAAGGGATTTAGCAAAGCCTGATCAGGATCATTTCCCAATCCAACAAAATTCAGTATCACCTGAGTTTACTCGCAACACTACGGATGAAGGATATGTATCAAAAGTTAAATTAATCAAAGAAGAGATCAAGTCTGGCGAAGCCTTCCAAGTAGTTTTATCTCAGCGCTTTTCAATGCCCGCAGTTGCTACACCTTTTGATTTGTATCGCGTCTTGCGTGATCAAAACCCGAGCCCATATATGTACCTCTTTCGGTTTAATGAAGGACTCTCAATTGTCGGCTCCAGCCCAGAGGCTTTGGTTAAAGTAAATGGTGAAGATGTAATAATTCACCCTATTGCTGGAACTAGGGCCCGTGGTAAAGATGAATTACAGGATAAATTGATTGCAGATGAACTGCTCAGAGATCCTAAGGAAAGAGCTGAGCATTTAATGTTGGTTGATCTGGGTAGAAATGATCTTGGCAGAGTATGTAAACCAGGAACAGTTGAGGTGACTCAATTTATGCAGATTGAAATATATTCACATGTCATGCATATAGTCTCCACTGTAGTTGGAAAATTAAAGGCTAAATCAACTGCGATAGAGGCTTTGTTCTCAGTCTTTCCAGCTGGCACTTTATCAGGAGCGCCTAAGCCAAGAGCGATGCAAATAATTGAAGAGAATGAACCAACCCGACGAGGTGTTTATGGTGGAACCATTGGATATTTAGATTTCACAGGGAATATCGATACCTGCATTGCGATCAGAACTGCTGTAATCAAGGATGATGTTGCATATGTGCAAGCGGGTGCCGGCATTGTTGCTGATTCAGATCCAGAATCTGAAAATCAAGAGTGTGTTAATAAAGCTGCAGCGGTGCTAGGTGCGATCGCAACTGCAAATGCCATGGTTGGCTCAAAATGAAGGGTTCAATACTTGCCAGCTTACTAGTAGTCGTGGTTGCAGGATTCTTAATAATTCGTTTGAGCAAGAAGAATGTAATGAGTAAGTATGAAAAAAATCCAAAGAATAAATGGAATTCTTTGTCCCAAGGGATAGATCCCACTGATGAGTGAGTCAAATGTTCTAACTTCGATAATTGAAGGTGTGCTTGAGGATGTTGAAAAGAGAGCAAGGCCGATAAAGCAATTGCAAGATCAACTACAAGATGCACCTGTTTTAAGAGGGGCGTATCAGTCTTTGAGCAAACCTGGCATGAGATTAATTGCCGAGGTCAAACGAGCCTCCCCTAGCAAGGGGGAGTTAGCTGTAATAGAAGATCCACAATCTCTTGCTGCCAGGTACCAAGAGGGTGGTGCAGATCTAATTAGTGTTTTAACTGAGGAGCGCAGATTTAAAGGCAGTATTGCTGATCTAATCTCAGTTCGATCAACAATAAAGTTACCAGTGCTTCGCAAGGATTTCATTGTGACTGAGTTCCAGATTTATGAATCTAGAATTTTAGGTGCCGATTTGATTTTGTTAATAGTTGCTGGACTTTCCAAATCACAACTTGAGGATTTTTATCAACTCTCTACCGAGCTAGGAATGGATGTACTAGTCGAGGTACATGATTTGCAAGAGGCAGAAAAAGCATTAGCGATTAATGCAAGAATTATTGGCGTGAATTCAAGAAATCTAAAAACTTTAGAGGTAAGTGATCAAGTATTTCAGAGAATACTTCCCCAGTTGCCAAAGAGTGTGATCAAGGTTGCTGAATCAGGAATTAGCAGTCGAGCTCAGGTTGAATTGGTTGAACAATTAGGCGCAAATGCGGTATTAATTGGAGAGAGTTTAGTTAGAGCGGGTAATCCAGTTCATACGATTAAAGAACTTCTAAATCGCTAACTTCCTAATAAACTAATCTCATGGCAACTGACAAAAAGGTAGAAAACTTGGATCCAACCCTAGTTGGACACTTTGGTCCTTACGGTGGGCGATTTGTGCCGGAGGCCTTAATAGCAGCATTAGATGAATTGTCAGCCGCTCATGCATCGGCTCAGGCTGATCCGAAATTTCAGGCCGAGCTTGCTGAACTACATAAGAGCTACACAGGCCGACCAAGTATTTTGACAGAGGCTACAAGATTTTCTGAGTATGCAGGTGGAGCTCGCATATTTTTAAAGCGTGAGGATTTAAACCACACAGGTAGCCACAAAATTAATAATGTTTTGGGTCAAGCGTTGTTAACCAAAAGAATGGGTAAGAAGAGAATCATTGCAGAGACTGGTGCTGGGCAGCATGGAGTTGCATCAGCTACTGCCGCAGCATTGTTTGGACTTGAGTGCGTCGTTTATATGGGCGAGGCGGATACAAAACGCCAGGCCTTAAATGTTGCCAGAATGAAATTACTAGGTGCAACAGTTGTTCCGGTCACTCAAGGATCTAAAACCTTAAAGGATGCAATTAATGAGGCAATGCGGGATTGGGTCACAAATGTTGCAACAACTCATTACCTGCTTGGCACAGTTGCAGGCCCGCACCCATTTCCCACGATGGTGAGAGATTTTCAAAGAATCATTGGTGTTGAGGCCAAAGAACAGATTATTTCCTTAACTGGAAAGTTACCCGATGCAGTTCTTGCATGTGTGGGTGGTGGTTCAAATGCAATTGGAATTTTCCATCCATTTATTGAGGATAAATCAGTGCGCTTGATTGGTTTAGAAGCAGGTGGCAAGGGGTTAGAGACTGGCCTGCATGCATCAACAATCTCTGGTGGAAAACCTGGTGTGTTGCATGGAACTCGTTCATATGTATTACAGGATTCCGATGGTCAAACAATTGAATCTCATTCAATCTCTGCTGGTTTGGATTATCCAGGTGTTGGACCTGAGCATGCATACTTAAATGATATTGGTCGAGCTGAATACCGTTCAATTACTGATGATCAGGCTATGTATGCCTTTTCCTTGTTGTGTAAATCAGAGGGGATCATCCCTGCCATCGAGACGGCGCATGCACTGGCAGGTGCATTGGAGATAGGCAATGAGTTAGGAAGAGACTCAATAATTTTAATTAATTTGTCAGGTCGTGGCGACAAAGATGTTCAAACAGCAGCTGAATACTTTGGACTGCCAAGTAAATGAGTAATTTGCTAAGGCAGATGTTTGATAAGGCAAGAATTGAAAATCGAGCAGCGCTAATCGGTTATCTACCAGCTGGCTTTCCTAATCAAGGTGACTCGATAAAAATCATCAAAAATATGGTTGCCGGTGGTGTTGATGCCATCGAAGTTGGTTTCCCATACTCAGATCCAGTAATGGATGGTCCAGTCATCCAGGCAGCATCTGAGCAGGCAATAAAAAATGGAGCAGGAGTGAAACAGGTCTTTGAGTTACTTCAAGCCACTGCTCAATTAGATGTACCTGCTATGGTGATGAGTTATTGGAGCCCAATTGAAAAATATGGTTGCGCAAATTTTGCACAGATGGTTTCAAAGATGGGTGGAAGTGGCGTGATTACACCAGATCTAACACTTGAAGAATCAAGTGATTGGAGGCAAGAATCACAGAAAAACTCCATCGATAACATCTACGTAGTTGCCCCTAGTACAACAGATGAACGGTTGAAGAAGGTATGTGAAAACTGTTCAGGATTTGTCTATGCAGCAAGTTTGATGGGAGTTACCGGCGCACGTGATGCAGTCTCAGGAAACGCTAAGTCATTAGTTGAACGGATTAGAAAGATAACCACCACTCCGGTTGCGGTAGGTTTAGGAGTATCAAATAAAGGGCAAGCTAAAGAGGTGGCACAGTATGCAGATGGAGTCATTGTGGGATCGGCTTTTATAAAAATAATTCAAGAGTATGGATCGGGCCGAAAAGGGTTAAAACAAATTAAGCAATTGGCAAATGCTTTATCAGAGGGGGTTCGGGATGCTAGATAAATTTAAGATGTATCAGCCCTGGATAACCTTGCTTGCAAGATTAGGACTTGGTGGAGTTCTATTGGCAGCTGGTGGTTTAAAAATTGGTAACCTACAAAAATCTGCCATGTCTGTCAGGGCATATGAACTACTGCCAGTTGGGTTAGCTAATTTCTTAGGATACGTCCTACCTTGGATTGAAATTGGAATGGGATTACTACTTATTGTGGGAGTGTGGGTCTCAATACTTGGTTTGCTTGGAGCCCTGACGATGTTTGCCTTTGTTGTGGCTATTGCCCAAGCCTGGGCTCGAGGTCTGAGTATTGACTGTGGATGTTTTGGTGGTGGAGGACAGGTCGATCCAGAGGACACAAAATACCTTTCGAGCATACTAAGAGATATAGGTTTCATGTTATTAGGTGTTTACCTTTACTATTTCCCAAAGGGTAAATTAGGAATGGAAAAATAGGAGAAGTTAACAATGGGATCAAGTAATTCAGGAGATAAAGGCACTCGTAATTTAGTGATTGGGATGATCTCCTTTATTGTGGTGGTTGGTGTTGTCTTCTCACTGATCAGCAACAGATCTACTTCGACCGCAGCAATTCCTGCCACCGTCTCTGAAGCCGATGGCTACGGCATTGTTTTGAATCCTGAAAAGACCCCCGTAATTGATGTTTATCTTGATTATCAGTGCGGAGCTTGCAAGTATTTTGAGATTATTAATGGCGGGTATTTGAACGAGGTAATTGCCCAAAAGAAAGCCAAGGTAGTTTTTCACCCAATGACATTTCTAGGTCCTGAGTCAGTTCTGGCAGCAAATGCCGCAGCTTGTGCTGCTGATGAAAATGAGTTTGTAGATATGAACCTGGCTTTGTATCAAAATCAAGCAGATCAACACAATACCGGAAAGTGGTCTAAGGAGTATCTAACTCAGTTAGGTAAATCTATTGGCATCACCTCATCAAGTTTTGAATCTTGTGTCAGCGATGGCAAGTATGTTCGCTGGACCAGTAATGTGGCGGCCGAATCGGCTAAGGCAGATGTGAACTCGACACCAACAATATTTATTAATGGTAAAGAGTTAAACAGAGATAATGGCGAGTACGGCGATTTAGGTAAATTTAGAGCTGCGCTAGCCGCTGGCGGCGTTAACTAATTCGTAAGAGCTGAATGCAGCTGTTAATCCCTAGCCCATCACAATCCACCATTTCGGCTGGGCCCTTAACGATTCATTTTTATGCATTGTGCATTCTCATTGGAATTGCAGTAGCTATTTGGTTAGGCAGGGTTCGCTACGCCAAAGTTGGCGGAAATGCAGATGATGTATCAGAGGTGGCCATCTGGGCGGTGCCTTTTGGCATAATTGGGGGTCGGATTTATCATGTGATCACCTCACCTGAGAAGTATTTTGGGAATGGCGCAAATCCAATTGATGCTCTTCGTATTTGGCAAGGCGGACTAGGAATTTGGGGTGCGATTTCATTTGGCGCATTTGGCGCATACTTATACTTTAGAACCCACAAAACCTCTTTAACCTACGCGCAACTATTAGATTGCTTAGCTCCAGGTGTTGTTCTAGCACAGGCAATTGGCCGAGTTGGTAATTACTTTAATCAGGAATTATTTGGAAGGCCTACCTCTCTGCCTTGGGGATTGGAGATTGATGCTCCAAATAGACCTACTGGATATGAAACCTTTGAAACTTTCCATCCTACATTTTTGTATGAATTGATTTGGTGCCTGTTAGTCGCTTATCTACTAATCAAACTGCCAGGTTCCATCAAAAAATTAGTGACAAGGAAAGGTGACATATTCGCCCTTTATGTGCTGGCATACACTCTTGGAAGATCGTGGATAGAAACACTTAGGATTGATGAGTCCAATCTAATTCTTGGGCTGCGCTTAAATGTTTGGGTGAGTTTAATCGTCATTGTTGCTTCGGGTGCATATCTGGTGAAAAGTAAGAACCGTGGCAATACCAAAGATCAGGCGGTTGCAAGTTAGTATTAACCAATGGGTTTAGAAGAGGTTCAGTTAAGAAATTTGGAGCACCGAGCTAACCGAGCAGGTTGGCTGCGCGCAGCAGTCTTAGGGTCAAATGACGGATTGGTTTCAACTGCAAGTTTGATGATTGGCATTGCTGCCGCTAATAAAAGTGATTTCTTAGTCACAGCTGGTCTTGCCGGTATAGCGGCGGGTGCAATGTCGATGGCAGTTGGCGAGTATATTTCTGTTAAATCTCAAAATGATATTGAAAAGTCTGATCGGGAAATAGAGATTCAACAATTGAAATTAGATCCTAAGGGTGAGTTTGAGGAACTAGTTGATATATATGTTAAGCGTGGATTGTCAAAGGATTTAGCAACTCAAGTTGCCACTGCCATGCATAAACAAGATGCGCTGGAGGCGCACTTAAGAGATGAGCTCGGACACTTTGATCATACAAGGGCCAGGCCAGTTCAGGCAGGTATTGCCTCTGCCATTGCTTTTACTGCTGGCGGAACAGTTCCATTATTAGGAGCACTTTTTTCATCTACTAATCAGGTGGCATTGATATTGGTATTTACTGCAATTGGCTTAATTGCAGCTGGTTTTACATCTGCAAAGATTGCAGCATCACCATTACCAAAGACGATGTTACGAATTTTTGCTGGCGGCTCGCTCGGTGTGATTATTACCGCAGGAATTGGGTGGCTAGTGGGTCTGACTGGGGTTTAACAACCCTGATATCCTTTACCCACAGATTTACTTGAAGTTGGGCCACTGTCGTCCCAACCCTTATTGGGAGCGACTGATTTCATTGGCAGCAGAAAATATTTTTACCGCTAATCCAGGTGTTCATGGGTTATATGACCCTGCAAATGAACATGATGCATGTGGCGTGGCCATGGTTGCAACTCTAAAGAAGACTCCCACACATGAGATTGTTAGCAAAGCATTAACTGCACTGCGTAACTTAGAGCATCGGGGAGCATCTGGGGCAGAACCAGATAGTGGTGATGGGGCTGGAATTCTTATCCAATTACCAGACAAATTTTACCGATCTGTAGTTTCATTTGAGTTACCAAAAATTGGTAAGTATGCAACTGGAATCATGTTTGTTCAAAGAAATACCACACTCAACGTTGAGAAAATATCCCAGATTGCTAGTGAAGAGGGATTATCAATTCTTGGATGGCGCGATCTGCCAACTGAATCTAGCTCCATCGGTAAAACAGCCCTCTCAGTTATGCCTGATTTCAAGCAAATATTTCTAGTAGGAGCAAAAGGTGAGTCAGATATTGTTTTAGAGAGAATGGCATTTTGTTTTCGAAAACGAATTGAGCACAGTATGTTTATTTATGTTTGCTCACTTTCATCTAGAACCATTGTTTACAAAGGAATGTTGACTACTGGCCAACTTGATGAGTTTTTTCTGGATTTGACCAATCCACTTGTTGAATCGGCTATGGCTCTTGTTCACTCTAGATTTTCAACAAATACTTTTCCCTCTTGGCCGCTGGCACATCCATATCGGTATATCGCACATAACGGCGAAATTAATACTGTTAAAGGTAATCGTAATTGGATGAGAGCAAGAGAAACTTTACTTGAAAGCAAACTTATTCCAGGTGATTTGAAACGTTTGTTCCCAATCGTGGAAAGTTCTGGAAGCGATTCGGCCTCATTTGATGAAGTATTAGAACTTCTATATTTAGGTGGCAGAAGTTTGCCGCACTCAGTTTTGATGATGATTCCAGAGGCTTGGGAAAATCATCAATCTATGTCAAAGGTGCGAACGGATTTCTATGCCTTCCATTCATCACTTATGGAGCCTTGGGATGGACCGGCATGCGTAACATTCACCGATGGTAAGCAAGTAGGAGCGGTGCTTGATAGAAATGGTTTAAGACCTTCTAGGTTTTGGGTTACCGATGATGGATTGGTGGTTTTAGCTAGTGAGGTTGGTGTTTTAGATTTTAAACCTGAAACCATCGTTAGAAAAGGCAGATTGCAGCCAGGCAAAATGTTTCTGGTTGATCTTGAGTCATCACGCATAATTGAAGATGATGAGATTAAAGATAGCTTAGCCAGCGCATTTCCTTATTCTGATTGGTTGCATGCAGGTTTAGTCCGTTTAAGTGATCTGCCAGCCCGTGAACATATTGTTTATCCACACTCATCGGTAGTGCGACGACAAAGAGCATTTGGTTACACCGAGGAAGAGTTGCGGCTAATCATTACCCCAATGGCAAAGAGTGGCACTGAGCCGTTGGGCTCAATGGGAACAGATACACCAATTGCTGCTCTCTCTGAAAAACCTCGATTGCTTTTTGATTACTTTGCTCAACTTTTTGCGCAGGTTACTAATCCGCCATTAGATGCAATCAGGGAGGAGCTAGTGACCTCACTAGGAGGTTCAATCGGTCCAGAGCACAACCTGCTCGATCCAGGACCTGCCTCCTGTCGACAGATTTCGCTGCAATTTCCAGTAATCGATAATGATGAATTAGCAAAGATTATTCATGTCAACGCCGATGGTGATCAACCTGGTTTTGCAACTCATGTGGTGCGTGGTTTGTTTGCAATTTCAGGTGGTGGAAAATCCCTGGTTGCAAGAATTGATGAGATAAGAGCTGAGATCTCTGCTGCAATTGAAAATGGCGCTCGAATCATAGTTTTATCTGATCGAGATGGCGATGCTGAAAATGCCCCTATCCCATCATTACTTTTAACTTCGGCGGTTCACCATCACTTAATTAGGGAAAAAACTCGAACCAAAGTTGGTTTAGTTGTGGAAAGCGGTGAGGTTAGAGAGGTTCACCATGTAGCACTATTAATTGGATTTGGTGCGGCAGCTGTTAATCCATATCTTGCCATGGAAAGTGCAGAGGATTTGGTTCGTCAGGGAGTACTCACAGGACTTACTCCAGAAAAGGCTGTGAGAAATTTAATTAAATCACTTGGAAAAGGCGTATTAAAAGTGATGTCTAAAATGGGTGTTTCCACCATCGCCTCTTACACCGGCGCGCAGTTATTCGAAGCAACTGGTTTATCTAAAGAGGTAATAGATGAGTATTTTGTTGGAACAACATCAAGATTAGGTGGGGTAGGGATAGAGATAATCGCACAGGAAACAATTAAACGTCATCACGTTGCATACCCACCTGGTGGAGAAATTCCAGGAGCTAAGAAACTACAAATTGGTGGCGAGTATCAATGGCGCAGAGATGGTGAACCACACCTATTTGATCCAGAGACTGTCTTTACCTTGCAGCATGCAACAAGATCAAAGAGATTTGATATTTTCAAACGCTATACCACTAGGGTCGATGAACAATCTCGTAGATTAATGACACTTCGGGGGTTATTTAAATTTAAAGAAAGTCATAGAAAGCCAATCCCAATTGAACAAGTTGAGCCAATAAGTGAGATCCTAAAGCGATTTGCAACTGGTGCAATGTCATATGGTTCTATATCGCAAGAAGCCCATGAAACTTTGGCAATAGCGATGAATCGCATTGGTGGTAAATCAAACACTGGTGAAGGTGGGGAAGACCCAAGTAGGAATACACCAGATTCAAATGGAGATTTGAAACGCTCGGCAATTAAACAGGTTGCTAGCGGTAGGTTTGGCGTAACTAGTGAGTACTTAGTTAATGCTGATGATATTCAGATAAAAATGGCGCAAGGTGCCAAACCAGGTGAGGGTGGTCAACTACCTGGTAACAAGGTGTACCCATGGATTGCAAAAGTGCGGTACTCAACCCCTGGCGTTGGATTGATATCGCCACCACCCCATCACGATATTTACTCAATTGAGGATTTAGCGCAATTGATTCATGATTTAAAAAATGCGAATAATCAAGCGCGTATTCATGTCAAATTAGTTGCCGAATTTGGAGTTGGAACAGTTGCAGCTGGAGTAAGCAAGGCACATGCTGATGTTGTTTTAATTTCAGGACATGATGGTGGAACTGGTGCATCACCTTTAACCTCATTAAAACATGCTGGGGCTCCCTGGGAGTTGGGATTAGCAGAGACGCAACAAACCTTAATTCTCAATGGTTTAAGAGATCGAATAGTTGTGCAAGTAGATGGCCAGATGAAGACTGGTCGAGATGTTGTTATTGCTGCATTACTTGGAGCAGAGGAGTTTGGATTTGCAACCGCACCATTGGTGGTATCAGGGTGTGTGATGATGCGAGTTTGCCATCTAGATACCTGTCCTGTGGGGGTTGCTACTCAGAACCCGGAGTTACGTAAGAAATTTAATGGAAAACCAGAGTTTGTGGAAACATTTTTTGAGTACATTGCCCAAGAGGTAAGAGAGATTTTGGCACAACTTGGTTTCGAAAAACTAGAGGATGCAATTGGACAGGTTGAGTTACTAGATACCAAAGCTGCTACAGATCATTGGAAGGCCAGTGGCCTAGATCTTTCACCAATTCTTGTGGTACCCACTGAAAATTCACCACGCAGGAATGTGGCTAAGCAAGATCATGGGCTGAATGAAGCACTTGATAACCAATTAATTTCTCTATCTAAAGCTGCATTTGATGAGAAAAAAGATATCCGGCTGGAGATACCAATTAGAAATGTGAATAGAACCGTTGGCACCATGCTCGGAAGTGAGATAACTAGAAAATTTGGCGGCAGTGGTTTACCAGCAAATACAATCGATATCACATTTCATGGATCTGCTGGACAGTCTTTCGGAGCCTTTATTCCATCAGGGCTAACATTGCGTCTATATGGTGATAGCAACGATTATGTTGCAAAAGGGTTATCTGGCGGTCGAGTAATTATAAGGCCAGATGAGCGAGCAAAATTTAAATCAAATCTAAATGTAATAGCTGGAAATGTAATTGGTTACGGTGCTACATCTGGTGAAATTATGATCTCCGGAGTGGTGGGTGAGAGATTTTGTGTTCGGAATTCAGGGGCAAATGCAATTGTTGAGGGTGTTGGTGATCATGGATGCGAATACATGACTGGCGGCACTGCGATTATTCTAGGTGGGGTTGGGCGAAATTTTGCTGCAGGCATGTCTGGCGGAATGGCTTTTGTCCTAGATTTAGATGAGTCCCAAGTTAACACTGAGATGGTTGATCTATTGAATCTGCCAGCTAAGGATGAGCCGTTTGTAAAAGCAAGTGTGTCAAATTTCTTTGTAGAAACTGGGTCAATGGTTGCAAAAGATTTACTAGCAGACTGGGATAAAAGTAAATCCAGATTTACTTTGGTTATGCCAAGAGATTACGCAAGAGTGCTAGAAGTAATGGCAAAAGCCCAGCGAGAGGGGATGCCAATTGATAGCGCGGTAATGGAGGTGGTAAGTGGCTGATCCAAAAGGTTTTTTACAGACACCACGTCAGTTGCCAAAGCGCAGACCAGTTGATGTGAGAATTCAAGACTGGAAAGAGGTTTATCAAAATCA
>Ga0208048_1000432_pt1 | contig 22584 bp, 16 predicted proteins | sample Malawi_45m_30L_FD_184163 | JGI IMG/M metagenome (GOLD analysis project Ga0208048, IMG submission 184163) | Freshwater microbial communities from Lake Malawi, Central Region, Malawi to study Microbial Dark Matter (Phase II) - Malawi_45m_30L... | ecosystem: Environmental > Aquatic > Freshwater >...
GGGCCGGTGTAAAAGAGTTTCACGGCAATGCTTGAGCTGTCTGCTCTGCCAATTTCGCCAGCCACTTCGCCGCGTTCGCTTTGGCCTGCGTGGATGACGTGAGTTGCGTGAGTCCGCTGACGGACTGAAACCATTTCTTTAACGCCGTCTCGTCCTGCACGACACCGCCAAGGCCGAGGCAATGCAGCTTGCGTGCGCGACATCGGACGGCAATCTCACCCGGCCCCTTGCCCATAAGCGACGAGCGATCGAGCGCACCTTCACCGGTGATGACTAAATCCGCCGCACGCAGGTGCTCTTCCAACCGCGCATGCCGTGCGATGAGCGCGAAGCCCGGCTCCAACTTCGCGCCTGCGAAAGCGCACAGACCAAAACCCAACCCGCCGGCTGCACCGGTGCCCGGCACGCCCGCGAGGTCGCGTTGGAGCTGCCCTTTCACCACATTCGCCAGCCGGCGCAGCGCACGCTCGGCGCTTGGAAATTCCTCTGGGCGCAAACCTTTCTGCGGTCCATACACGCGCGAGCAACCACGTGCGCCGAGCAGTTTGTTCTGGACGTCCACGGCGACGATCAGTTGCGGGAATAGCTTTTGGCAACGCGGCACGGCGAGCCGTTTCAACTGTTGCAAGTGCGTCCACCGGATCAGTTCCTCATCCCGGCCGTTGAAAAACTGCCAGCCTAAGCCTCGTGCCACCCCTGCCCCACCATCATTTGTCGCGCTGCCTCCAATGCCAACAAAGCAGCGCCTTGCGCCTTTGCCTGCCGCTGCAATGAGCACGGCGGCGAGGCCAAACGTGTCGAGCTGGAACGGATGAAACTGCCCCGGTGGCAGCATTGCGAGGCCAATGGTATTCGCTGACTCGATGATGGCAGTCTTTGACTTGGCATCCCACCACCATTGACCTTCCAGTGGGCGATGCGCAGCATCCACGGTGCGAACCCTCTGTAATTTCGCTCCCAGCGCTGCGCTGAGAATTTCGCCGAAGCCGTCTCCGCCGTCGCTTATGGGCAGCAGCGCTAGTCGATCTGCAGGCCTAGCCCTGCGCCAGCCAGCGGCGATAGCCTGAGCCGCGGCATGGGCACTGAGCGTGCCCTTGAACTTGTCCGGTGCGATCAGGACGCGAAGCGACATGACCGGACGGTAGCGAGTTCACAGGGTCTTGGCGAGGGATAGGAGAGGCGTAAGCTGGCGTGTTGAATGCTATTTTCAGCCAGTGATGTTTTTCTTCTGTAACAAAGGCTTGTCAGTCAGCCGATGCGTGGCACTTTAGGCCCGTCTGAACGAGCTACTTTTATGAGTAAACCAAAAATCATCGCTTACCTAAAACCATCCTGCGGCTGGAGCATGGGTGTCCGCGCTGTCATGAAGAAATACGAACTGCCCTTTGAAGATCGGGACATTATCAATCGCCCGGATCAGTTCGAGGAGATGGTCCACAAGACCGGCCAGACCAAGCAGCCCACGTTGGAAATTAATGGCCAGATGCTCGCCGATGTGAGCGGCGATGAGGTCGAAGCCTACTTGCTTGCTAATGGTCTGGTACAGCCGAACAACCGCCTGCCCGACGCACCTACTGACCAGCCTTGCGCCCATGAGATGCCCGCCGGCGCGCCGATGGCTTTCAAACGCTGAACCTAAACCGTTCACAGAGGACGCGAGCCGTGAGGTTCGCGTCTTTTTTTTGCATGGGTAACAGTTTGCCTGGTAAGGGAAAAGATCGATCCGGCCTATGGGTTTCAAATCAGCGATTGCCTTTACTACACACGACACGTTGCTTCACGTCTCTTGCGCGGCATGAATTAGCTCCGCAGCCCGTGCGAGTTGTTCCGCGCTTCCCAAAAGCAGCAGCTTATCTCCGGTACGAATTTCTTCGTCAGGACTGGGGTTAACGAGGTCCTCGGCGTTGCGCTCGATGCCCACCACGCTTGCGCCGGTACGCGTGCGTAACTGAAGTTCCCGGAGGAGTTTGCCAACCACAGGAGAGCCCATGTCCACTACCACAACGCGCAGCTGTGCGTGCGAAAGCAGTCTCAGAAATTGCGTGGTGTTCTCTGGGCGAGCTGGCGGCGGTTGCGCAAACGTCTCATGAAGCGCTACCTGCGCCTTGGAATACCACTTTACAAACGCTCGCCACCAAAACCACATGACCAACGCCACGATCACCAGCAGCACCAGCAACACTTCCATCGGCGGGAGCAACGGCGCGCTTAGTGCCATCACCAGTAACGCCAAAGCACCCGCGCCCGCCAACGGAATGGCCTGCGCGATGACTGCTTGGATGCTTGTCGCTCGATCCCCGGCGGCCTCGTGCCGGACACTGACTTCTGCGACCAAGAGACCTAGGGCCTGAAGCTTACGAAACACGGCGATGAGCATAGGTAACGACAGGATGGTGGCTCCCAACCACAGGAATGCGTTAAGGCCTATCTCTCCCCCCGGAGACTGCGGCAGCCACGCTGGTCGTCGCTGCCCGAGAAATGCGGCGACAATAAAAACCGCCACTATGAGCGCCACATTCAGACCCATTTGCCAAAACCACTTCCGCACCATGCGCACGACCAACCCCGGCTTGCGGTTCGCCCAAAACTGACCAAGCCATTCCGTGTACAGATCAAGATACCTGCTAAAAGCCTGCGGCGCACGGCGGTTCCACCACTCGACCAGGTCATCGGAGCGCCGCAACCGCAGCGGCGTAAGGAACGCCGTGACGATTGAGACCGCGACCGCCACCGGATAAAGGAATTCGCTCGTGACCTTTAGCTGCAGGCCGAGCGCTGCGATGATGAAGGAAAACTCCCCAATCTGCCCAAGGCCGTTGCCCACGCGCATGGCTGTCCACTTGTCGTGCCCCGCGACGAACGCGCCCAGCGTGCAAGCGACCGATTTACCGATGACCACCGCCAGCGTGATCACGAGAATGGGCAGCCAGTGTTGCGCCAGCACTTGCGGCTCGATGAGCAGCCCGATGGCGACAAAAAACACAGCGCAAAACAGATCGCGCAACGAGCCAGTCAAAATTTCGATCCGCCCGATCTCCCGTGCTTCCGCCACCACCGCACCGATGATGAACGCTCCAAGCGCAACGCTGTAACCAAGCTTCAGCGCGAGCAACGCCACGCCAAAACAAAGCCCTAACACTGTTACCAGCAGCATTTCGTTACTGCGGAATTTCGCCACCCAGCCCACCAATCGAGGCACCGCCAGCAATCCGAGTATCACCGCCACCACAAGGAAAATGCCCAGGCGTCCAAGCGTGTCCGCCACCTCGCCTGCCTTCAGTGCGCCGGTCATCGCGATACCCGACAATAATGCCAGCAACACAATCGCGAGAATGTCCTCCACGATTAGGATACCGAAGATAACCTGTGCGAACGGCTCTTTCGTCAGCCCCGCCTCCTGAAGGGCCTTCACGATGATGGTAGTCGAGGAGATGGAAACCATCGCTCCAAGAAATAGGGAGTCCATCCGCGACCAGCCAAACCACTGTCCTACTTCATAACCGACGACCATCATCAGCAGAATCTCTAGCGGCGCAGCAATGAGCGCGGTTGTGCCCACCTTCCGCAACCGCCGGAAGCTGAACTCCAATCCTAAAGAAAACATTAGAAAGACGATCCCCAACTCCGAAAGCGTTCTTATCGTCGCCTCGTCCGAAATTAGCGGCTGGGGGAGCACGTGCGGACCGATGAGCACGCCGGCAAGAATGTAACCAAGCACGACGGGTAAGCGCAGTAGATGGAACCCTATTGTCACCGCTGCAGCCGCCATCATCACTATGGCCAAGTCTTGAAGAAACGTCGCACCGTGCACGGCGCACATTTTGACGGTTTGATCAAGCCGTGGTCAATGCGCCTCCGCGCTTGCGTGCCATCGGGCCTTGGCTTCAACTCCCCCAAATATCCGAGCCATGCTCAACATTCATCACCTGGAACTTTTCTACTACGTCGCCAAGCATCAGGGTGTCAGTGCCGCCGCGCGGAGCATGCCCTACGGCATTCAGCAGCCCGCCATTAGTGGGCAGATCCTCGCGTTGGAGGATCATCTTGGCGGGCCGCTTTTTCAGCGCCGGCCCTTTGCCCTCACCCACGCAGGCCAAGAGTTGTATAATTTCATCAAACCTTTTTTCGGCGGCCTTGAAGGCATCGAAGAGAGGGTTCGTGGCGGCGCAACGCAGGTCATTCGCCTGGCTGCCTCGTCCGTGATTCTCCGCGACCACCTGCCGAAGATGCTGCAAACTCTGCAACCAAAATTTCCAAAACTGAAAGTTCACCTCCGCGAAGGCCTGCAACCGCAGATAGAAAAGTGGCTCACCGACCAGGAGGTAGATCTCGCCGTGACCGTCCTTGATGGCGCAGCTCCATTGGGCATCCAGACCGAACCCCTTTTGGAATTACCCGTCGTGCTGCTCGTGCCCAAATCACTCAAACTCACGACCCTGGATGCCATCCTGAAAAGCGATCGTATTGACCAAACACTCATCAGCCCTCCCACCAGCGAAACTATCACAAAGAATTTTACCGATGCGCTCGTGCGCCGAGGAGTAGTATGGCCGCCCGGCATGGAAGTAAGTTCACTTGAGTTGGTGGAAACTTACGCAGCCAGCGGTTTTGGGATCGGGCTGTCGGTCGCGATTCCCGGCAAGCCGCTCGACAAGCGTCTGCGGGCGTTGCCGATAGCGGGCCTCAAACCCATCACCGTCGCAGTGCTGCGGCATCCAAACCTGCCGCCGGTGGCGCGAGCGCTCATCGAAGAGATGCGCAAGCGCGCGGCGGCAATGGTGAGGTCGTGATCAATGACGACGCTTAGTTAACGCCGCTGCTGTGTTCAGTAGAGCGGGGATTCGCTCGCCGAACTTGGGGTTAGCCTGCGCCACCGCTTTTGACTGCCTTTGCGTCGCCTTTGAGTAAAGCCACGCCGTAATCGCGGTTCATGCGAGCAATGAAGTCGAGGGAGATTTCCTTCGGGCAAACCGCTTCGCATGAGCCGGTCACCGTACAAGCACCAAAGCCTTCCTTGTCCATCTGATCCACCATGCCCTTCGCGCGGCGGTAGCGCTCCGGCTGGCCCTGCGGCATGAGGCCGAGATGCGAAATTTTCGCCGCAACGAAGAGCATTGCGCTGGCATTTTTACACGCAGCCACGCAAGCACCGCACCCGATACATTGTGCAGCGTCCATGGCGAGGTCGGCGGTTTGCTTTGGCACGGGAACTGAATTCGCGTCCGGGGCAGCACCGGTACGAACAGTTATGTAGCCACCGGCATGCTGAATGCGATCAAAGGCCTTGCGATCTACGACGAGGTCCTTGATGAGCGGAAAGGCCTTCGCACGGAACGGCTCAATGACAATTTCGTCGCCATCATTGAACGTCCGCATGTAAGTCTGACAAGTGGTGATACCCTTGTGCGGTCCATGTGGCTTGCCGTCAATGACCAGCGAGCAAGTGCCACAGATGCCCTCGCGGCAATCATGATCGAAAGCGATGGGCTCCTCGCCGCGGTTGGCTAGTTGCTCATTAACCACGTCGAGCATCTCAAGGAACGACATGTTTACATTTAACTCGGGTGTTTCGTAGGTCTTGAACGCACCGGGAGTGCTACGGTTTTTTTGCCGCCAGACTTTTAGGGTAACTTTCATCGTCGAAAATACTAGTTGTTGGCGGCTTACTTGTAAGAGCGCGTGCTCATATGAACTTCTTCATAAACCAACGGCTCTTTGTTTAAGACCGGAGCTCTATCAGGTGCGCCGCTATATTCCCAACCGGCTACGAAGGCAAATTGGTCATCGCGTCGTTTAACATCTCCAGGGTTCACAAGGCCCGCTTTCGTCTCGGGGTCGTCGGGCGTGTATTGATACTCCTCGCGAAAATGTCCGCCGCAGCTTTCCTCGCGCATGAGGGCGTCGCGGCACATAAGCTCGCCCAACTCGATGAAGTCGGCGATGCGGCCTGCCCGTTCAAGGGATTGATTCCAATCATTTGATTCACCAAGCACGTTAACTTCTTTCCAGTACGTCTCCCGAAGCGAACTTATGGCTTTAATGCCCTGAGTCAGACCTGCGGCGGTACGTGCCATGCCACAGTGTTCCCAGACCAACTTGCCCAACTCCTTGTGAAAGCTGTAAGGCGTGCGTTTGCCCTTGTTGCTAAGTAAACGCCTCGTGATCGCTTGCACGTTCTCTTCAGCTTCTTTGAAGGCGCTGTTGTCTGTAGTGGGCCGCTTTTCGGGATTTTGAGAGGCGAGATAGCCAGAAATCGTCGCGGGCAGAACGAAGTAACCGTCGCTCAAACCCTGCATCAGCGCACTAGCGCCGAGGCGGTTGGCGCCATGGTCGGAGAAATTCGCCTCACCCAGCACGAAGAGGCCGGGGATGTTGCTCATTAAATTGTAATCCACCCACAGGCCGCCCATCGTGTAATGCACCGCTGGATAAATTCGCATCGGCGTTTGATAAGCGTTTTCATTCGTAATTTCGTGGTACATCGCAAACAGATTGCCATATCGTTCGCGAACTTTGCCCTCGCCGAGCCTTTGAATGGCGGCAGAAAAATCCAAATAAACACCCAAGCCGGTCTCGCCGACGCCACGACCCTCATCACAAACCGTTTTTGCCGCGCGACTAGCGACGTCACGAGGCGCGAGGTTACCGAACGCAGAATACATTCGCTCTAAGTAATAATCTCGATCGCCCTCGGCAATGTCCGCTGGACGCTTAGCGCGATCCTCCTTCCTCTTGGGCACCCAAACGCGACCGTCATTGCGGAGCGACTCGGACATAAGAGTCAGCTTGGACTGGTAATCGCCGCTGACTGGGATGCAGGTCGGGTGAATTTGGGTGTAGCAAGGATTGCCAAAGCAAGCACCACGCTTGTAAGCGCGCCAGGTGGCGGTGACATTTGCGCCACGCGCATAGGTCGAGAGGTTGTAAACATTGCCGTACCCACCCGTAGCCAAGACCACGGCATCTCCATTGTGACGTGTGATTTCCCCAGTTTGCAGGTTGCGTACAACGATGCCCTTGGCGTGGCCGTCCACGACCACGAGGTCGAGCATCTCGGCGTGCGTGTAGGACTTCACGCCGCCGTTGGCGATGTTGCGGTTCAGCGCCGAGTAAGCGCCGAGGAGCAACTGCTGCCCCGTCTGCCCGCGCGCGTAGAACGTGCGCGACACCTGCGCACCGCCGAACGAGCGGTTGTCGAGCAGGCCTCCGTATTCGCGAGCAAATGGCACGCCCTGCGCGGCACACTGGTCAATGATGTTCACCGACACTTCCGCAAGCCGATGCACGTTCGCCTCGCGGGCGCGGAAGTCGCCGCCCTTGATGGTGTCGTAGAAGAGGCGGTGCACGGAGTCGCCGTCGTTCTGATAATTTTTTGCAGCGTTGATACCACCCTGTGCGGCAACCGAGTGTGCCCGCCGCGGCGAATCATGAAACACGAAGTTGTGAACTTCGAAACCGAGTTCCGCGAGAGTGGCGGACGCCGAAGATCCTGCTAGACCCGCACCGACGACGATAATTTTATATTTTCGTTTATTGGCAGGGTTAATGAGTTTGGTGGCAAACTTGTGCTTTTCCCACTTCGAAGCTAGCGGGCCAGAGGGAATGTTGGAACTAAGCGTGACCATATTATTTTGCCTCGTTGGTCGGCACCCTTACGAAGGCGGGCGCAGGATTTTGATTGGCGGCTTTCAAATCGTATTTCTTTTTTTCCACGTAATCGTTGCCGACTACCCGCAAATATATCGCAATGGGTATAACCGAATAGCCGACCAAAAGAGCGATACTCGTTGCTTGTGCAAATAGTCGTATACGGGGCCACCAAACATGATCTCGAAAACCCAAGGATTGGAACATCGAAGACAGACCATGACCGAGGTGCATGAAAAGTAACCCCTGAGCAACGAGGTAGATCAAGCAAACCCATGGGACTTGGAGACCAAGTACCATCATGGCGTAAACATCAGGCACTGTTTGGCCATGTAGCGTAGTGGTAAGCTTGGTGAAATCTCCAACTCCGTTGACCGCCGGTAACGCTGCTGTGAAGTGGGCAAGGTGATAGACGATGAACGCCGCAATGATGGAACCCGTGGGTAACATGTACTTGGAAGCTGTGCTGGCACCATGGGCGCCTTTCGTTGCGTAAGCTTGTGGGCGAGCAGCCGAATTTAGTTGGGCCAAAGTGATAGCGGACGCGATGTGTAACCCTACACAAGCCAACAAACCGAGCCGAGCGCCCCACAGCAGGCCAGGCTTGCTCTTCAAAAAGTGCGCATAGCCGTTAATTAGCTCAGGCGGCCCGAAGACTTGTAAATTGCCAGCAAGGTGCCCGATGAGGAAGACTACCAATGCCGCCCCAGTCAGGCCCATAAGGTATTTCTTCCCCAGCGAGGAATTCCAAATACGCTCAACGATATTCATTTCAAGGAGCGGCTAATCAGAGCCGCAATTCCGAATTAATTTAATTAAATGCCTGTGGAATGGAGCCGTCAACGCGTAGGCTTAAGTATTAGAGTCCCTACCCGCACACATCAGACCAAGCACGCATGGCGAAATCTTACGCTCCCCCAGCTCGCCTCGTACTTGCTTGTTGAGCTGCGGAAGTATCAAGTGACAAAGTACCGCTATTTTTTGAGGCAGGCGGTCACGAAGTCCGCTAATTCTTTAGTCGCGGGATCATCTATCGCTCCAAGGTTGGCGTTGAGCTTGTTATGATTTGTCTCCCGGGCGCCAAACGCCTTTGTGATAATGCTACATTCCTTCAACTTGGCTTCCAGTCGACGGGCCTGCATGGCGACATCGGGATGATCGGCGACATAAAGGATTAGGAATGGCGGAATACTTTTGCCCTTTGCGACATGTGTGACGACCGAGTAGTCGCGATGCAACTTCGGATCGTTACCAAATTTCACCCGATGGCCCTGAGTCGGCATCGGAAAGCCGTGGACACGGAGGCGCGTCTCAGCGGTTTCGATCATCGCGGGCACGTCGTATGTGTCACCGTCTACAGGTATGCAGCCCTTGAGCACGGCAAACGAGACCCCCTCGGCTTTGAGGTATCGGTCGTCCACGCAAATCAAAGCCGCGAGCTGCGCGCCAGCCGAGTGCCCACCCACCAGGATCCGCGTGGGATCGCCACCGTGCTGAACAATGTGCCTTTGCACCCAGCCAAGTGATTTTGCCACGTCCCGAAAGATGGTAACCATGTCCACATTGGGCAGCAGACGGTAGTTGGTGGAGACGAAAACAATGCCCTTTCCGGTGAACCACTGAGGCTTGAGGTGCACGTCGGATTTATCCCCTACTTGCCAGCCACCGCCGTGAATCCAGAAGAACACGGGCAAGTTTTTCGCTCCGGGTGGGGCGTAAATATCAAGCCGGTGCCGCTCCTGATCGCCATAGGAAACGTTGGCGGCGGTGAGTTGAACCGAGGGGGTGTTTGTGGCGGTCAACTTGGCGCAGGACAAAAATAACGCGGCAAGTAGCGGGATGACGCATCTCATAGTTTCAGGAAAAGACTCATTTGGCCGAGGGCCATTCACCCATCATTTCCAAAAAGATGTAACGCATAGGAGGTCGACGTGTTCTCTGGGCTGAGGTCCATGCGAGGCGCGTTAAGCGTCAAGTTGGCAGCAATGACACTCCAAGGCCTACGCTCGCATCGAAAACATTCAGTTTTCTCAGTTCTCCCTCAGTAAGGCTGGTAGAGTAAGAAACGAATGCAGCAGATACAATTTGGCGGAAATCACATGTGCGCTTGTACTGACAAACTTCATTTCCGCGTCGAAGGCGTTGCTGTCAATTCCACTCGCTTGCCGTCGCGGAGGACGATGACTTTTACGGGCTGGCCGATTTTCGCGGCGTCCATCGCGTAGGTGTAGTCGTAGATGTTCGCAATCTTCTGGCCAGCGAACTCGACGATGATGTCGCCGCCCTTGAGGCCGGCTTTCTCCGCCGGGCTGCCGCCGCGTGTGCCGGAGATTTTCACGCCCGCCACTTCCTGGGCGTAGTCAGGAATAGTGCCGAGGTAAGCGCGGAGCTGCTCGCGTCCGCCACCGCCATCCTTCTTCTCGACCTTCGCATAGGCGGGCCGTTCTGCGCCGGACACGAGGTCCGCGACGAGCGCGCGGGCGAACTTCGCGATGCGTTCGAGTCCGTCGTAGTTGAGCGTGTCGGGCTTGTCGGCGGGGCGATGGTATTCCTCGTGGCTGCCCGTGAAGAAGGCGAGCACGGGCACGTTCTTCGGGTAGAACGGCGTGGTGTCGGTGGGCAGATACGGGTCTTCCTGCAAGGTGAGGTTGAACCCCGCGGCGACGTTGCGTTTCTCGATGAGCTTACGCCACGCAGGCGAAGAGCCGATACCTTGGAGGTTCAGCTTGTTGTCGCGCAGGCGGCCCACCATGTCGAAGTTCACGTAAGCGACGACGTTCGAGAGCGGAAGCGGCGGGCGCTCGGCGAAGTGCGAGGAGCCAATCAAGCCTACCTCCTCACCCGACCACGCGGCGAAAAGAATGCCGCGCCGGAAAGTAACTTTTTCCAAGCTTGCCAGCTCGGGAATTGCCGCGGCCAATTCCAGCAGGACCGCGGTGCCACTGGCGTTGTCGTCCGCGCCGGGGTGAACTTTGCCTTCCTCGTCCTTGCGCGCGAAGCCGCCAGTCTCGCCGTGGCCGAGGTGGTCGTAGTGCGCGCCGACGATGACATACTCGCTTGTGCCCACGGGCGGGAGGTGCGCGAGGACGTTGCGGTCCTGCTTCTTGATGTGCTCGACGGCGGCGGTGAGTTTCACGGTGACGCCCTTGAGAGCAAACGCGCCTTCCGCGTGCGGGTCTTCCTTGTCCAGCGCGGCTTGGGTTTTCTTCAAGTCCTTGCCGGCGGCGGCAAACATCTTCGCGGCCACGTCGCCGCTGACGCTCGCGCAGACGATGCCGCTGTGGCTCGCGCCCGTCTCGAAGGTGAGCCGCGCGAGTTCGCCCGCGTTTGGTGAGGTGGGGCCAGTGACGACCAGCAGCGCCTTCGCGCCGCGGTTGCGTGCGATGAGCGCCTTGTAGCGCAGGCCGGCATAGCGGTTCAGTTCCTGACGACGTTTGGCGTCCGCCTCCTCGGGCACGTAGCGCAGCACGAGCACGACCTTGTTCGACACATCGAGACCGGCGTAAGAATCGTAGCCCTCGCCGAGCTTGCCGGGAACGGACAGGCCATAGCCGGCGAATACGACTTCGCCATCGGCCGAGCCGTTGGCGGTGAAGGCCAGCGGGCGAAAGTCTTTGTCCAGCACCAGCGCCGGGTGTTCGGTGGCGGAGTGGAGCGTGGCGGAGTTTTGATTCGTCAGCACGCGCACGCCGGCACTGAACTCGAAGGGTTGGAAGAAGTCCTTCTCGCCATGGAGCGGTTGGAGCCCGACAGTCTTGAAGTAATCGGCGATGAAGGTGGCGGCCTGCTGTGCACCCGGTGTGCCGGTGAGTCGGCCTTCGAGGGCTTCACTGGCGAGGAAGTTGACTTGGGCGCGAACGTCCGTTGCGGTGATTTGGGCGCTAAAATTCTTGGGCGCAACGGCTGGCTGCGTGTTGAGTGCCGCGTGTTGAACTGGCACGGCCGTGTTCGACTGAACGCTGGACCCTGGAGAATGATTACTCGCCCCACTCCGCGCCGGGGCTTTTGCCAACGCCGCCAGTGCCGCGTCGTGATTCCAGTCCGCCATGAAGATTTGAGAGTTTTTCTCCGGCGTGCGGCCGCTGGTCCATGCGAGCTTTTTACCGTCCGGCGAAAAGACAGGTAAGCCGTCGAAGCCATCGGTGTAGGTCACGCGCACGGGCTCCTTCGCGCCAAGCTCATCAACGACGAACAGCTCAAAGTTTGCGAAGCCGAGCTTGTTCGCCGTGTAGATGACGTATTGGCCGGACGGGTGGAAGTAGGGCGCCCACGACATCGCGCCGAAGTCCGTGAGGCGGCGCAAGTCCGAACCGTCGAGCTTCGCGGTGTAAACGTCGGCAGTGTCGCCCTTCTCGTTAAAGCGACGCCAGATGACACGCTTGCCGTCGGGCGAGAAGAACGGGCCGCCATCGTAGCCGGGGGTGCTGGTGAGGCGCCGCACGTTCGAACCGTCAGCATTCATCAGGTAGATGTCGCCGAAGTAAGCGGTGTCCGTCTCCATGCGCTTCCGGTCTTCGGGCGAGAGTTTCTCCAACGGGAACGCGTGACGCAGCGAGCAGAAGACGATGAGCTTGCCGTCCGGCGAGTAGCTGCCCTCGGCGTCGTAGCCCGGCGCGTCGGTCAGGCGGCGGACGTTTGAGCCGTCGCGTTTGGACACGAAGATTTCCATGCGGTCGTCGTAGTCCCACGCGTAGCGGCGGGATTTTCCCGACGCCCGGAAATCCAACTCAGACTTTTGTTTAGCTTTGGCTTCCGGATCGGTGTGCGTGCTAGCGTAAATTACGTCATCACTCCCTGGGCGTAGAAAAGCGCAGGTGGTTTTTCCGGTGCCGGGTGAGACGCGGTTGACGTCGCCGGTCTCCAAGTTCAACAGGTATATCTGGTAAAACGGGTTGTCCGCCTCGCGCTCACTTTGGAAGACGAGGAACTTTCCGTCGGCGCTGAAGTAACCTTCGCCGCTGCGCCGCCCCTCGTAGATGAGCTGCCGGGTATTGGAAAAGAACTGAGCCTCCTTCGCGGAATCATCCACGGCATGAAGCGGCCACTGGGCAACAAGCGCGACAAGGAGCAGGCAGAGACGATCGCTCATGAGTAATATGGACGTTTTAACTTACGAAATGGTGGAAGGTAATTGGCCAGCGGGCAAGTGCGGCCATTTTAGCCGGTCGTGCCTTGCGAAAGCATACCTCAGCCTATGAGCCTGTTCATCATCGCCTCCGCAATTTGACTACTATCAAAAAGGATTCACTCGCCTTCGGCGTTAAGCTGCGTAGTTTCGCAGCGTCCATATGATGATCTACCTTCGACTCGCTTGGTCGCTGCCTTATGGGCTGGCAATTTCCCTGTGGGGACAGGAACCGACCGCTTTGCCGGCGGCGTCCCCCCCTGCCCCGCCAAGCATTCGTGAGGTCTCGCCCGGCGTCTTCCAAGTTGGCGGCGTCAAGCTGGAGAAAGCCACACGCCGCGTGACGTTTCCCGCGAAGCTTAACATGACTGATGGGCCGCTTGAATACTTGCTAGTCACCGGACAGGGCAAATTACACGAGAGCGTCCTCAAGGCGGACATTGAACCGCATCACTTGCAGGTGGCAATGCTGCTGCTCGGTGCGAAGGGAATGCATTCCGCGGCACTTACCAACGCACCGGCGGGTGGCCCCATCACACAAGCTCAAGGCGTGCGCAACCCACCGTTACCGGGCGAGACGGTAATGATTGAGGCATCTTGGACACAGGATGGCAAAGCCAACCGGCGGCACATCGAGGAACTAGTCTTCGACAAGCGCAAAAAGCAGCCCATGGCGCGCGGGCCGTTCACCTTCACTGGCTCACGTATGTGGCAGGGCAAATTCGTCGCGCAGACGGAAGGTTCGCTGATCGCGCTAATCACCGATCCCGACGCCGTCTTCAACAACCCCCGGCCAGACCGCGACGCAGACGAGGCTTGGGTGGTTCGTCAGCAGGACGTGCCGCCGCTAAACACCGTGGTGGAGGTGAGCATCACGCTGATGACGGCGGATAAAACACCGGCCAAAAGCGGAAAATAAGCTGCGTAGCCACCCGGGGAAACGATCAGTTTAGCGAGTTTTTCAACTTGCCGACGAGTGTGGCCGGCAGCTTAGGGGATTACCCCGCTGGGACATCCTCGAACCCCTGACCCACATTGCCGCGTGTAAGTTTCCCTGCCCTGTGGCAAACTCTCAACGAATGAACCACGACATGAACGCGCTGCATGCCGCACTTGACAAAGTGTTGGCCGGGCAACGCGACGCATTTCGCGTTGTAGTTCGAGAATACGGCCTGGGAGTACGCGGTTTCATTGCCAGTCAGCTTTACCATCTGGACGACGTGGACGACCTCGCGCAGGACGTGTTTCTCGCGGCTTTTGAGAACCTTGCCTCTTTCCGGAGGGGCGACGACTTCGGCGCTTGGTTGCGAGGCATAGCACGCAACAAAGTGAAAATGTATTTCCGCTCCCGGATGCGCCGGGAGAATGCTCTGGAGCGCTTCCGCAGCGAGGTCACGGAACTGGTGGAACCAGACTTGGAACGGGCCACACAGGCAGTCCAAGAAGAGCAACTCACGCGTCTGCTGCACTGCATCAGTAAGCTGCCGGACAAAATGCGGCGCATCGTGCAAGGCGGGCTGGAGGGTCAGAAGGCCCAAACGCTCGCGGAAACAATGGAGTCATCCGTCGCCGTCATCTACGTGACGAACCACCGCGCACATAAGCTGCTGCGCGAGTGCATGGCGCGGAAAGGCGCGTAATGGACCGCGACCTACAAGATTTAGTTGCTGCATGGCTCCGGAACTCGGACTTGTCCGAGACGCGCCGGACCGAGCTGCTTGGGCGGCTGCGAGAAGACAACACCTTCCGCCGCGAGTTCGTTGAAGAAATCCAGATGCACGGCTACGTGCGCGCCGCGCAGTCCGCCGAACCGCGCTGGCCGTTGCTAGAAGGGGCGCTGGGTGGGCGTCCAGACGGACCTGAGTTGGAGGACTCCATCATGGCGCGGCTGGCGCAAATGCCTGCACCAAGACAACAACGCACGTTTAATCCTTGGTGGGCCGTGGCTGGATTGGCCGCCGTGGTGGCCATGATTTTTTCCATTTTGCAGTGGGTGAACGATCGCGCTGCGAGGACGATCGACTCAACCCCGCGCGTGATCCTTGCGCCACCGGCCATCGCGTCGCTCTCACGGGTGGTTGAAGCAGCTTGGGCCGACGGCGAGCCGGAACGGGTTGAGGGCGCAGAACTGCCGAAAAGCTGGCTCCGCTTGGCGGTGGGCACTGTGCAAATTGATTTATTCTCCGGCGCGCGGCTGTTTCTTGAGGGGCCAGCACAGTTGGAACTGCGCTCACCAAACGAAGCGTTTCTCCTCTCGGGCAAAGTCGCATGCGAGCTAAATGACTCCACGCGTGGCTTTCGGCTCCTGACGCCAGGGTTGACAGTGGTGAATCAGGGTAATTCCTTTGGGGTGAAAGTCACGGAGTCTGGCGAGCAAGAAGTTCACGCGCTCGAGGGCCAAGTTACAATTGGCCGCACCGGCGAGAGCGGCGTAAGCCAGATCCTAGCCAAGCAGGCGCGCCGGTTGGATGAAACAGGTTTTTCCGAGACGCCGTTTCGTCCCGAGGAATTTCCGGCCTTCGAGCGAGTCCGTGAACGCGAAACCGCCGAGGCCGCGCGCCTATTGCTGGCATGGCGCGCAGCGGCGGACGTCATGGACGACGACCCATCTGTGCGCCTGCACTTCAACTTCGAGGAGCAAACGCCGCTCGACGCGACGCTCAAGAACCGCGTGCGCGGTAATGGCAACCACGGACAAATTATTGGTGCCAGCTGGTCGCAGGGCCGCTGGCCGGGCAAGGGCGCGCTAGAATTCCGAGGACGCGGCCAACGCGTGCTGCTGCGGCTGCCGGGCATGAGCGCACCGCTCACGCTGCTGGCGTGGGTGCGCGTAGATGCCCTGCCCCAACCAACCGCCGCCTTGCTGGCAACCGACGAACCACCGCGCGGGGACGTGGACAACTTGCCGCCACTCGCGTCGGTCACGCATGCCGTGCGTTGGGATTTGAAGGCTACCGGCCAACTTGGCTTAAGCTTATCGCAAGGCACTGTTTCTGGCCAACCGCAGTGGAACACCTTGCCCACGCCTGCGCTGCTGACGCCCGAGCGCTTTGGCCAGTGGCTTTGCCTCGCCACGGTGCTCGACGCAGAGCGCGGCGAAGTGACGCACTTCATCAACGGCGTGGCCGCCGCCCGGCACAAACTTCCTCCCACCACGCCACTGGCCCTTGCCCACCTCGCGCTCGGCAACGCCAACGTGACCGATGCCGAAGCGCGCGCGGGCTTGAACTACGGCTTCTTCGGTGCGGTGGACGAGTTGATCGTGGCCGCGCGTCCGTTCAGCGCGGCGGAACTCCGGCGCTACTACGAGGTCGGCAAGCCTTAAGTCGCCGCCTGCATTTCGCCGCTGGACGGACGCACCCGCTCTGCTACGCTTTTACGAAACACCTAATCTAACGAATCATGTGCGTTAGCATAGCTCTGGCCCGCCCTGCCCACCGGCGCGGGTTCACCCTCATCGAACTTCTTGTCGTCATCGCCATCATCGCGATCTTGGCGGGGATGCTTTTGCCAGCACTCGCAAAAGCGAAGAACTCTGCCAACAAGGCACTTTGCATGAGCAACCTCAAGCAGTGGGGCGTCGCCATCCACGCTTACGCGCTGGATCACGACGGCAAGATTCCTCCGGGCACGGATGTCATCCCAGGCGTGGGAACCTATGGTGCCGATGAAAGTTGGATTGGCCCGTCCGTTCTGCGGCTCTACAAGTCTTATCTCATCCCAGCGACCACGAATGCTTCTAGCACCAAGAACAGCCCACTCTACTGTCCCACAGGCGAGTATCATCGCGCCTACGACAGGGCGATACTCATCACCAACCCGAATTATGGGAATCCGGACGTGCCGCACCAGGAGTTGTCCGGCTATTTCTACCTTATGGGCCGTCCTCAGTCCCAAATCAACGGGCGCACGCAGATCGGGGCCGGCAACGTCGCGCAATGGCTCCTGCGCACCCGGCTCGACAGCGGATATCGCGAGGGACCGATGGTGGGCGACATGTTGCAAATCCAAATCGGCGCGGCGACGCTCACTCCGATGCCGGAGGGGAAACCTACCGGCGGTGCGCCTACAGTGAGGGTCACCATCGCTGGGCAACCGGTCGCCACCACGAGCCATCGCAGCTCCACCGGAATGATGGAAGGCGGCAACTTCCTCTTCGAGGACGGCAGCGTGCGTTGGTATAAGGAGAACAAGATCTTCCTCGGTTCCCGGATCGGGTCGTGGCTCTGCTATTACAACCTGCAGGAGTAGTCCCGTGCGCCGCTCTTGCCACCGGCAGCCAAGTGCCTGCCGGTTTCCTTTGAGGAAACTCCCTTGTCCCAGCGTCCGAGTTCCACCATGTTGTCGGGAATGCTGTCCGCTGTTCGAGTCCTTGTCCTCTCCGCCAGTGCTTTGAGCCTAGCCACCGCCGCCCCGGCGAAAGTAGACTTCGCCCATCAAATTGTCCCCGTGCTGCGCGAGCACTGTGGCGAGTGCCACACGGGCGACAAGAAGAAAGGCGGCTTCAGCCTCAATAGCCGCGCATCCATGCTTGCCGGTGGTGAGAGCGGCAAGGCCGTTTTGCCCGGCGACGCCGCGAAGTCCTCGCTCATCGAAGCCATCACGTCAAAAGACCCCGACAAGCAGATGCCGCCAAAGGGAGCGCGCCTCTCGCCCGAGAAGGTGAAGTTGCTGCGCGAGTGGATTGATGCTGGCGCACCGTGGGAAGAGGGTTTCGCGTTCAAGAAGCCCGCCTACGAACCGCCGCTCAAGCCCCGCCGTCCCGCGCTGCCTCCGGTCGTCGCGGGCCGCGCCAATCCCCTCGACCGTATCCTCGACGCCGATCTCGCGAAGCGCAAAGCCGCGTCGCCGAAGCCCGTGGACGACGCCACCTTCGCCCGCCGCGCGCACCTTGATCTCGTCGGCGTGCTGCCCGAGCCAGAGGCGCTGGGAAAGTTCGTCGCTGACAAGTCCGCCGACAAGCGCGCCCGGCTCGTGCGCGATTTGCTCGCCAACGACACCGCCTACGCCGAGCACTGGCTGACGTTTTGGAATGACCTGCTGCGCAACGATTACTCCGGCACGGGTTTCATCACCGGCGGCCGCAAGCAAATCACCAAGTGGCTCTACCGCGCGCTCGCAGACAATAAACCTTACGACCAATTCGCGCGCGAACTCATCGCCTATACACCAGAGAGCGAAGGCTTTGCCGCCGGCATCAAGTGGCGCGGTGACGTGAGCGCGGGCGCGACCACGGAGATTCAGTTCGCGCAGTCGGTTGGCCAGAGCTTCCTGGGCATCAACCTCAAGTGTGCGTCTTGCCACGACAGTTTCATTGATCGCTGGAAGCTGGAAGAGGCCTACGGACTCGCGGCGATTTACGCGACCAGCAAGATGGACATCCACCGCTGCGACAAGCCCGTGGGCAAGACCGCACAAGCGAGCTGGCTCTTCCCCGAGCTTGGCCAGGTGGACGCAAAGGCATCGCAGCCCGAGCGCCTCAAACAACTCGCCGCGTTGATGACCCATCCGGACAACGGGCGTTTCACCCGCACAATCGTGAACCGCTTCTGGCACCGACTCATGGGCCGGGGCATCGTACATCCCACCGATGCGATGCAGACGGAGCCGTGGAACCATGATCTGCTGGACTACCTCGCCGTGCATCTCGCGGACAACAAGTTCGACCTGAAGAAAACGCTCGAACTCATTGCCACCTCCGCCGCCTACCAATCGCAAGCGCAAGTGCTCGGCAAGGACGCAGACGAACATGGTTACCTCTACGCTGGCCCGCGCGCGAAGCGGCTCACCGCCGAGCAATTCGTAGACGCCGTATGGCAAGTCACCGGCACCGCTCCGACCCGCTTCGACGCCCAAGTGGTGCGCGGCAAACCGAGCACCGAGGCCGTCGCCGCGATGACCCTTACCGCTAAGTGGATTTGGAGCCACGCCGACGCCGGCAACGCCAAGGCTGGCGAAACTTTCACAGCGCACAAGAAGTTCACGCTCCAGACCGCGCCCGTACGCGCTGGTGCCGTGGCCACGGCGGACAACGAGTTCAAGCTCTACGTCAACGGCGCGCTGGCCGCGTCTAGCGAGAACTGGGAAAACCCGGAAGCTATTCCGCTGGAGACGAAGCTCAAGGCCGGCGCCAACAATTTCGTGCTCGTGGCTAAAAACGGCGGCAACGCGCCGAACCCTGCGGGCGTCATCTTCGAGGTGCGGCTGAAATTTGCCGACGGTTCCATGCAGACTATCGGAACTGACGCGACATGGGAGACGCTTGAATCGCCGCCCGATACGAAGGGCAAGTTCAAGGATGGCCCGCAGCGGACTGGCGCAGCGGTCGAGGTCGCGAACTCGGCAATTTGGAACGTAAGGGTAGGCAAACAGCTCGCTACGCAACTTGCCCAGGCTGCCACGAGCACTCAACCGATGGTTCGCGCCTCTTTGCTAAAGAATGACTTCCTCATGCGCGCGCTGGGCCGCCCGCACCGCGAGCAGATCGTGAGCGTGCGCCCGGCGGAACTGAGCACGCTCGAGGCGATTGACTTGAACAACGGCCAACAGCTTGCAACGCGTCTCGACCAGGGCGCCTCTCGCATTCTCGCTAAATCCTGGCCAAGCAGCGACGCGCTGACCCAGTGGCTCTACCAGTTTGCCCTTGCCCGCGCACCAACCGCCGCCGAACTCAACCTCGCCCGCCAAGTACTCGGTGAGAAACCGACGACCCAGGGCGTACAAGACCTGCTCTGGGCCGTGCTGATGCTCCCAGAGTTTCAAATGGTGCGTTGAAGCCACCCACGCGATTCGATTGTCTTTCTAATCACTCCGCCAAGATGAAAGCTGTACTATTTTCAATTTTGTTCGTTGGGCTGTCTCTCGGCCTCGCCGCTGCGCCAGCGAAAGCCCCAATTATCGTACTCGTGAGCGGCGAGTTTGAATATAAGTCGGCCGAAACTCTCCCGGTTCTCAAGGGCAAGCTTGAAGCGCAGTTCGGTGCCAAGTGCGTTTATCTCGCACGGCCAGCCGATCCGAAGACGCAGACAATTGCAGGTCTAGAGGCACTAGACACCGCCGATCTCGCCATCATTTACATCCGCCGCATGACGCTGCCAGAGGAGCAACTCGCCCACTTCAAGAAGTTCGCCGCGTCGGGCAAGCCCATCATTGGCCTGCGCACGGCGAGCCATGCATTTGAGAACTGGAAAGAGTGGGATCGGGAAGTGCTCGGTGGCAACTACCAGAACCATCACAACAACAAGCTCGCCACCACCGTCCGCGTGGCCCCGGACGCGGCGAACCACCCGATTCTCCAAGGCGTGGCCAAGGAGTTCGCGAGCCCCGGCTCGCTGTATCGCAACGACCCATTGCCGCCGGGCGCGACGGTGCTGCTCACCGGCAGCGTCGAGGGTAAACCCGCCGAACCAGTGGCGTGGACACGCAGTCACCAAGGCGCAGCAGTATTTTACACCTCGCTCGGCCACCCCGGCGAGTTCGGCACGGAGTCATTTGACCGGCTGATGCTGAACGCGGTGAAGTGGGCACTCGCGCAGCCGGTGAAGCCGCTGGCCGCTGCCGCGCCGGCAGAGCCAACTGGCTTCCAGCGCGTAGGCGTCGCGGAATTTGAGAAACTCTGGCAGGAGCAGAAATACACAGTGATCGATGTACGTACTGCGGACGAGTTTAAGACCGGTCACCTTCGCGGCGCTGTAAACCTCGACGTCCTAGAAGACAGCTTTGAAAAAAATTTGGCCGCGCTAGACAAGTCCAAGACTTACCTCATCCACTGCGCCGCTGGCCGCCGTAGTGCTAATGCGGCAGATGAAATGAAAAAACTCGGTTTCAAGTCCGTGATTGACCTTGCACCCGGCTTGAACGGTTGGAAGGCGGCGGGCAAGCCGGTGGAGAAGTGAGCAGTCTGAGCGTGCTAGCTGCAATGACTAACCGCCGCCGTATTTCTTGATCAAGAGATGGCTGCGTGCGGCCGTCAGTTCCATGATGAACTGGTCGTAGCTTTGGTAGCGGTCGTCCGGGTTTTTCGCCATCGCAGTGATAATTGCTTCATTGGTTTTTTCCTGGATTTCCGGCAACAACTCGATGGGTGGCCTAAGCGGCTGCTCAACGTGCGCGAGGGCCACGTCGTTAACCGTAGGGGCCTCGAAGGGTACTTGGCCAATGAGCGCGTGATAGAGCGTGCCTGCAAGCGAATACATGTCCGACCTGAAATCCTCTGTGCCCAACGAGATGCGCTCGGGTGCGATATAATATGGCGTGCCAAAGAGACCTGCGTTGGGGTCGCGCGCGCTCTCGGCGCTTTGCGCGAGGCCAAAATCCACGAGCTTTGGCTCTGGCGGCTCGTCGTTGTTAAAAAGTATGTTACCCGGCTTGATATCGAGGTGTAGCAGGCCGTGGCGGTTCGCGCAGTCCAGCGCGGAAGCGATCTTGATGCCCACGTCCAGCACGAGTAACTCGTCCACCCGGCCGTTGTCCTCAATGCGGCCATCGAAAGTGCCGTTGTCCGCCAACTCCATCACGAGGTATTTCTGTCCTTCGTCCTCATCGAAACCGTAGATGTGGATGATGTTTGAGTGGTTCAGACCAGCGCAAGCGCGGGCTTCTCTTTTAAAGGCCTCAACCTGAAGAGGATCGGCGGCCATCTCAGGCTTCATAAGCTTCACCGCAACCTCGCGGTTTAGGTTTACATCAAAGGACCGGAATACGGTGCCCATGCCGCCGGAGGCAATAACGCCGCGTAGTTCATACTGCCGGAGTTTTACCGTGATCATCACGGGTCCGCCGCACTTGTTGCAGGGCTGTGTCTCGAAAGCAGGGAGGTCGCTCGGGATGAAGTTCTTAGCGGCGCACCGGCCGCACGTAACCATCTTCAGTGATTTTTTGCTTTCGGTCATTGTATTATTTTAGCGGCGCGAGATTAACTGCAGAACCATTTTGCTCAAGACCTGATTCGTGTGCCGAAACGAAGGTCGGTCGGGTTGTTTTTAAGATTGGTAACGCAGCGCAGTTTTGCTTCAACCTGTTAGGGATGCGTCCGCTTTACAATTTGCTTTTCTTAGCCCTCTTCGGATTGAGCGCGCCGCATTACTTCTGGAGGATGTGGCGGCGCGGCGGATGGCGAAGCGGCTTTGGCGAACGCTTTGGCAACATCTCTCCGGAGAAGCTCAAGCCCCTCGCTAATGCAAAAGTGCTCTGGCTTCACGCGGTGAGCGTTGGAGAAATCAATGTGTGCGCTCAGCTCATCGCCACGCTTGGTCCGCAACTGCCGGGCTGGAAATTTCTAGTCTCGACTACTACCACTACGGGCATGGCCGAAGCAGAGAGAAAGCTTCCAGGCGAAGTGGTGCGTATCTATTATCCGATAGATTTCCCGTGGGTCGTGCGCCACGTACTACACGCCGTGCATCCATCGGCAGTCGTACTTGTTGAAGCGGAGTTATGGCCGAATTTTCTCTGGCAGACGCAGGCGCTCAGCCTGCCCGTTTTCCTTGCCAACGCACGCATTTCAGACCGTTCATTCCCACGTTACCTGCGAGCTGGCTTTCTCTTTCGTGAGCTGTTCGCAGCATTCGTTGGTGTAGGCGCACAGAACGAGCCAGACGCCGGCCGGCTCCGCGCGCTGGGCTGCCAAGCCGAAGCCGTCCACGTCACCGGCAACCTGAAGTTCGATGCCGTTCGCCCGCCGGACCCTGCAAAAAAATCTCCTGCCACATTGCTGGCTCAACTCAGCGTGCCCGCCGACGCCCCCGTGCTGGTAGCCGGCAGCACACACGCCGGCGAGGAAAGATTGCTAGCTGCGATGCTCCCGCGACTTC
>Ga0208048_1000433_pt1 | contig 22572 bp, 18 predicted proteins | sample Malawi_45m_30L_FD_184163 | JGI IMG/M metagenome (GOLD analysis project Ga0208048, IMG submission 184163) | Freshwater microbial communities from Lake Malawi, Central Region, Malawi to study Microbial Dark Matter (Phase II) - Malawi_45m_30L... | ecosystem: Environmental > Aquatic > Freshwater >...
GCTGACCGTTTGAACATTGCTGGCTTCGCTGCTGCTGCGCTGCATGGCGACATGCATCAGGGTGCGCGCAACCGCACGCTGGATGCGCTGCGTCGCGGTCAGCTACGCGTGCTAGTGGCAACCGACGTCGCTGCGCGTGGCATTGACGTGCCGGGTATCACCCATGTATTCAACTATGACTTGCCGAAGTTTGCTGAAGACTACGTGCACCGTATTGGCCGAACCGGTCGCGCGGGCCGTAACGGTATGGCGATCTCTTTGGTCAACCACGCCGAGGGCGTGCACGTGAAGCGTATCGAGCGCTTAACCAAGCAAACGATACCGGTCGATGTGATTGCAGGCTACGAGCCCAAAAAGACCGCTTCGCCGCGCTCGCGTCCGGGTTGGAAGCCGGGCGATGGTCGCAGCAAGCCGGGTAAGCCGGGTCAGCGCACATTCGCCAAGCCGGGCGCACCCCGTAAAGAGGGTGGCCATCGTGGTCAGCGTGACGGCCGTAGTGCCGAAGGCCGGCGCGGCTGAGTCGCAACCTCTCCAAAGAAGGCTCCTGCGGGAGCCTTTTTTATGCAATGAGATAATCCAATGAATCGAACTAATCGAACTACCACACGGAGTAGCGCATGAGTGGCACCGACTCGCAGCCAATTCGCTTGACCTCGTTTTCGCACGGTGGTGGCTGCGGCTGCAAGATTGCACCCGGATTACTGTCAGACATACTCAAACAGTCACGCGGCTTTCCGGTGCCTCCTCAGCTGCTGGTGGGCATAGAAACCGCTGATGATGCGGCAGTGTATCGATTGAATGATGAGCAGGCGCTGATAGCAACCACCGACTTTTTTATGCCGATCGTCGACGATCCGTTCGACTTCGGCCGTATCGCAGCCACCAATGCAATTTCCGATGTGTATGCGATGGGTGGCACGCCCATCATGGCGCTGGCGCTGGTCGGTATGCCGATCGATAAGCTGCCGGTAGAAACCATTGGCCGCATCCTCGCGGGCGGTGAGACTGTCTGCGCTACTGCCGGTATTCCGATCGCAGGTGGTCATACCATCGACTCTGTAGAACCGATCTATGGTCTAGTCGTGATGGGCTTGGTACATCCCAATAAGCTGAAACGAAACGCTGATGCGCAAGCGGGCGATAAGCTTATTCTCGGCAAACCGCTCGGTGTGGGCGTGCTGTCAGCAGCCTTGAAAAAAGGTGCACTGGATGCAGCAGGCTACAACGCCATGATTATCAGTACTACCCAGCTCAATACCCCCGGCAAGGCGTTAGCAGATATCGATGGCGTGCATGCACTGACCGATGTCACTGGTTTCGGTTTGCTTGGTCATGCGCGCGAGATGGCGCTTGGCGCGCAGTTGCGTGCGCGTATCGATATGCGCTCGGTTCCTTTACTGCCTGATGCCGAGCGCTTGGCTGCCGAGGGTTATGTCACCGGCGCCTCAGCGCGAAACTGGGCGGGCTACAGCAATGATGTAGCGCTCGATAAAACCATCACGCCGGTACAACAAGCCCTGCTATGCGACCCACAAACCTCAGGCGGTTTACTGGTTGCTTGTGACCAGACAGTAGTCGATCAGGTCATCGATTTATTTCACGCTCACGGATTCTCACACGCGGCCGTGATCGGCGAACTTCAGCACGGTAGGCCTGGGGTCGAGGCGCGGTACGAATGATGCGTAGTAGCGAGGAACCGCTTGCGCTGGATTGCCGCCGTCTGCGTAAAGCCTACGGTGCACGCACTGTGCTGCGGCGTGTCGATCTGCAACTACAACGCGGCGAGTGTGTCGCGATCATGGGTGAATCCGGCGTTGGCAAATCTACGCTACTCAACCTGATCGCCGGCCTCGATCAGGCTGATGAGGGCGAGCTACTCATTGATGGTGTTGCCGTGCATAACCTGAAAGACGAACAGGCGACACTACTGCGGCGGCAGAAACTCGGGTTTATTTTTCAGGCTTTTCATTTATTACCGCATCTCAGCGTGCTACACAATGTAGCGCTGCCATTAATATTGAACCAGTTACCGCAACAGCGTGCGCGTGACATGTTGAAAGCGGTTGGCTTGAGTGGGCGTGGGAATGATTTTCCGCGTCAACTCTCTGGTGGAGAGATGCAGCGTGTGGCGATTGCTCGGGCGCTGGTACATCGACCTCGTTTGCTGCTGGCGGATGAGCCCACCGGTAATCTCGATCCGGATACCGCGAGCGAAATTCTGCAGCTACTGAAACATGAGATTCGGAGTAGCGAGGCAGCAGCGATCATCGTAACCCACTCACCGGTCGCTGCGGCCACTACAGACAGCATATTGACACTGACGCGCGATGGTCTGGCTTCAACACTACCAAACGCAAGTGATCAGCTATGACGCTGCTGCGTTGCCTGCTGATCGGCGAGTGGCGCGCGTATCCGCTACGGGCACTGGTTGCGATTATCGCGATCGCTATCGGCATCGCGCTAGGTTTCGGTATTCATGTCATTAACAGCGCGGCCTTTAATGAGTTTTCAGCGGCGGCGCGTAGCCTATCAGGCAGCGCAGATTTACAAGCACGCGCGATAAACAGTAGCGTTGACGAGCAGCTCTACCCGCAACTCGCCAATCTACCCGAAGTTGATACTGCCTCACCGGTGCTCGAGCTCGACTTGCCGGTACCAGGACAGCGCGGCGCGCTCAAGCTACTTGGTATCGATAGCTTTGTAGCAGCCTCGGTCACGCCTGATCTTTTGGGTGTGGCTGATAATGATCAGCCGTTCGATGCACTAATGCACGACACGGTATTTTTATCCGCCGCTGCCATGCAGTGGTTGAATCTAAAAACGGGCGACACGCTACGCGTACTCAGCGGCACGCGCGAAGTGAAACTGAGGGTTGCCGGTAGCTTGTTGCAAGCACGTGCCGGGCAGCGTCTTGCAGTAATGGATATCGCTGCCGCGCAGTGGCAGCTGGATCGCATTGGGCAGATCTCACGCATCGATCTGAAACTAAAGCCCGGCGTTGACCGCTCTGTATTTCGCCGGTCACTGCAAAGCCAACTGAGTCGGTCGCTGGTGTTAACCGAGACCGAAGACCAAGACAAACGCAGTGCCACCATGTCACGCGCCTACCGCGTTAATCTAAACGTATTAGCACTAGTAGCGTTGTTTACCGGTGCGTTTTTGGTGTTTTCAACACAGGCGCTATCAGTACTAGGACGTCGACCTCAGCTAGCGCTGCTGCGCACGCTGGGTGTGACGCGTACTCAATTAGTACGTCAGATACTTGTCGAAGGTAGCGCCTTGGGTGTGCTCGGCGCTTTGCTGGGTATTACACTCGGTTGGGCATTGGCAAGCGCTGCGCTGACACTGCTCGGTGGTGATCTGGGTGGTGGCTACTTCCCCGGCGTACAGCCTACTGCGCAGTTCAGCGTGGGCGCTGCATTGGTTTTTTTTGTTTCTGGCGCAGGCGTGGCGCTGCTCGGCAGCATCGCACCCGCGCTGGAAGCAGCCCGCGCCCAGCCAGCTGCGGCGCTCAAAGCAGGTAGCGAAGACCTTGCGCTGGCGCCACTAGCTACCCCATGGCCAGCGCTCTCGGCCTTACTGATTGGCGCGATATTCACGCAATTACCGCCGGTATCCGGCCTGCCTATTTTCGGGTACTTGGCTATCGTACTGATGCTCGTAGGTAGCATCGCGTTGATGCCGCGCTGCGCTGCGTGGTTGTTCGGTGCGCTGGCTGATCGCTGGCACGGTAGAAGTCATGGGCTGGCGCTGGCACGGCTGGCGAATGCGCCAAACCAGGCGGCCATTGCTCTGGCTGGTGTGCTGGCAAGTTTTTCATTGATGGTAGCGATGGCGATCATGGTGGCAAGTTTCCGCGTCTCGGTAGATGACTGGCTGCAGCATTTGCTGTCGGCCGATATGTATGTGCGGGTGGCAGGCGGACATGAATCAGCCCGGATTAAACCGAATGAGCAAGCGGCGATTGCTGCACTACCTGCGGTCGCGCGTGCCGAACGAACCCGATGGTCAAGCGTCTCGTTCGACCCAGCGCGTCCGAATGTCGCGCTGATCGCACGCTCACTCAACGCAGATGACCCGGAGCGCGTCTTGCCCATGGTCGGCGACTCGCTTAAAGACGTGGTGCGGCCCGTCTGGATCTCGGAAGCGATGGTCGACCTTTATGGTTGGCGTGTTGGCCAAGCGGTAGATTTACCTTTGGCGGGTCAGCGTCATAGCTTCACCGTCGCGGGTGTCTGGCGTGACTACGCGCGTCAGACCGGCGCATTGCAAATAAAGTTATCCGACTACCGACAACTCAGCGGCGACCAGGAGATCAGTGATATGTCGCTATGGCTTGCCCGAGATGCTGATATCACCGATCTTCGCGCGCAACTCGACACACTGCCCTTTAGCGCTGCGCTTGAGTTTGCGGAGCCCGGTGAGATTCGTGCGATTAGCCTGCGCATCTTTGATCGCAGCTTTGTGATTACCTATGTGCTTGAGGGCGTTGCAATCATTATCGGGCTGTTCGGTGTGGCGGCGACTTTTTCTTCGCAGGTGTTATCGCGCGCCAAGGAATTCGGGATGCTCCGTCACCTTGGTGTCACGCGGCGTCAAATTTTGATGCAGCTGGCAAGCGAAGGTGCTTTACTCGCCACCCTGGCGATCCTGGCAGGTGCTGCGGTTGGCTTTTGTATCAGTCTTATTTTGGTGTTTATCGTCAACCCGCAATCTTTTCACTGGACCATGCAGCTGCACCTACCGTGGGGTTTGCTTTCGAGTGTTGCGCTGGCAATGCTGCTATGCGCTACGCTAACCGCGCTATTGTCAGGCAGGATGGCGGTGTCTGGCAGCGCAGTGCGTGCGGTACGCGAGGATTGGTAATGTCACTACGGTTGAACAATTTGCGCGGCATGTTTTATTCGCTGCAGAGTTTATTAAGCAGGATGCTGCGAACGCCAGCGAATAACTCAATACCAAAGTTGCCGACGAATTTACTGTTCATCATGTCGTTGATCTTCTTCACAGCGGCACAGGCTAACGCAGAACCGCTACGCTTTGCGCCAGTCAATCCCGGAACCAAGCTCAGCTTTCCGCGCGACTTTGGCGCCCATCCGGATTTTCGTACCGAGTGGTGGTACGCCACCGGCTGGCTACAAACCGCTGACGGTAAACCACTAGGCTTTCAAGTCACCTTCTTCCGCTCGGCGACCGAGCACGAGCGTCATAATCCGAGTCAATTCGCACCCAAGCAATTGATCGTCGCGCACGCTGCCTTGTCTGATCCTGCAGTCGGCAAGCTGCAACATGATCAGCGCGTTGCGCGCGCCGGCTTTGGGCTGGCACAAACCTCCGAATCAACGACCGATATCAAGCTCGGCAAATGGTCAATGCGACGAGATACGAATGGCATGTATCGCGTCACTCTGCCCGCGCGCGATTTCAGCTTTGATCTGACACTCTCGCCGACGCAGCCCGTTCTGCTGCAAGGGGTTAATGGCTACTCGCGCAAAGGTCCCAAGCCCGAGCAGGCCAGCCATTACTACAGCGAGCCGCACCTGCAAGTGAGCGGAACCCTCACCCGTAACGGTAAGCCCATCGTGGTCAGCGGTACTGCATGGCTAGATCACGAATGGTCGAGTACCGTGCTCGATACCAAGGCGGTTGGTTGGGACTGGGTCGGTGTGAATTTGGATGATGGTCGCGCCTTGATGGCATTTCGTATTCGTGCTGCTGATGGCAGCAGCTTATGGCAGCATGCGAGCTTGCGTGAAAAAGATGGTCGTCTGCAGCAGTTCAATGGCGATGCGATCCGCTTCACGCCTGTGCGATCTTGGCGATCGCCGCGTACGCAAGCCAGTTATCCGGTGGAGCTTACGCTGGAGATTGATCAACAGCGTTGGCAAATACGACCGCTACAGGATGATCAGGAACTCGATTCACGCCAATCAACCGGCGCTGTGTACTGGGAAGGCGCTATCACCTTGGAACGTGACGGCCGTCGCGCAGGACGCGGCTACCTGGAGATGACAGGCTACGTTAAACCATTAAAACTATGAACACACCGACTGATCGACCGAAGTCCAGCAAGGGCCTGAGAACACTTGCCGGGCTGATGCCTTTTCTGAGGCCCTACCGTACCCGTATCATTCTGGCAGTGGTGGCTTTGATCGTCGCGGCGTCAACCACGCTCACGCTGCCGTATGGCTTTCGTAATCTGATTGATCTCGGCTTCACCACCGCGGGCAGTGCGCAAGCCGAGAACGTAAACATCTACTTCATTGCACTGTTTCTGTTGGCCTGTTTGCTTGCACTCGCGACTGCAGCGCGCTTCTATATGGTGTCGTGGCTGGGTGAGCGCGTTACCTCGGATATCCGTAGCGCGGTCTATGCCCATGTGCTGCGCCAGAGTCCGGTGTTTTTCGAGATCACGCAAACTGGTGAAGTGCTGTCACGCCTGACTACCGACACTACCCTCATTCAAACGGTCGTGGGTACCAGTATCTCGATGGCCTTGCGGAATATTTTGCTACTGATTGGTGGTGTGCTGATGATGTTCATTACCAGCCCCAAACTCTCCGCCATTATTATCGTGATGCTGGTGCTGGTCATTCTGCCGGTGATGGTGTTTGGTCGCCGCGTACGCAAGCTGTCACGCGCGTCACAAGATCGCATCGCCGATGCTTCTGGTTTGGCCGGCGAGATGTTGAATGCCATTAGCATCGTACAAGCGTATGCGCAAGAAACCCGTGAAGCAAAGCGCTTCGGTAGCGCCGTCGAGGCAGCGTTTCGGACAGCAATTGCCCGTATTCGGGCCCGGTCGTTATTAACTGCAATCGCGATCCTGCTGATCTTCGGCGCTATTGTGTTTGTGTTGTGGCTGGGTGCCCATGCGGTCATCGAGGGCAGCATGACCGCCGGTGAGTTAGGCCAGTTTATCTTGTATGCCGTCATAGTCGCAGGTGCGATTGCGGCGCTGTCGGAAGTCATCGGTGATGCGCAACGCGCTGCCGGTGCGAGTGAACGATTACTTGAACTACTGGCAGAAGAATCTCCGATTCGTTCGCCGGCACATCCGGCCACGGCACCGTCACGCGCAGCGAATGGTGCCGCGCTGAGTATTGATCATCTGTCTTTCCGCTATCCGTCACGGCCGGACACACTCGCACTGTCAGACATATCGATGGCGGTGAATGCCGGCGAAACCATTGCTATCGTCGGTCCTTCCGGCGCCGGCAAGACGACTTTGTTTCAGCTGCTACTCCGCTTCTACGATCCGGAGCAAGGCAGTATTCGCCTCGATGGTGTTGATATCCGCGAACTGAGTTTGTATGACCTACGCAATATGATCGGTATCGTACCGCAAGATACTGTGGTGTTCTCTGCGAATGCCATGGAGAACATACGCTATGGTCGCCCCGAGGCGAGTGATGACGAGGTGATTGCCGCCGCCAAGTTAGCGGCCGCGCATGAATTTATTGAGCGACTGCCCGAAGGCTACCAATCCTTCCTCGGCGAACGTGGCGTGCGGCTCTCCGGTGGTCAACGACAACGTATTGCAATCGCGCGCGCATTACTCAAGAACCCGCCTTTACTGCTGTTGGATGAGGCGACCAGCGCGCTGGATGCGGAATCAGAGCGACTTGTGCAACACGCGCTCGATGCGGCGATGCAGGGAAGGACCACGCTGGTGATTGCTCACCGCCTGGCGACCGTACAACGTGCGACGCGCATTATCGTATTGGATCACGGGCGTATCGTTGAAACTGGTACCCATGCCGAGCTGGTGGAGGCAGGTGGTTTATATGCAAGCCTGGCGGCGATGCAGTTCAACGCCAGCTGAGTAGCTCTCGCGCGGTAAAATAATGCCTTCGCACTTGTCTCGTTAGGCCGCTTGCGGCGTTGGCACTCCATGACGTACGTCGCGGACTGTCTTCGGTACCGCCGCCTTGCCATCAATCTAACGCGATAGGTTCGCACTACTTTTCTACCGATCATGCATCAATACCTCGACTTCATGCGCCATGTGCTCGACCATGGTACCGAAAAAACCGACCGCACCGGCACCGGTACGCGCTCAGTGTTCGGCTATCAGATGCGTTTTGATCTGCAAGAAGGTTTTCCGTTAGTCACCACCAAAAAGCTGCATCTGAAATCCATCATTCACGAGCTGATCTGGTTTCTGCAAGGCTCGACCAATATCGGCTACCTGAAAGACAATGGCGTCACGATCTGGGATGAGTGGGCTGATGATAACGGTGACCTTGGACCAATTTATGGCTATCAGTGGCGCTCATGGCCCGCACCGAACGGTGAGCATATTGATCAAATCGCTCAACTGATCCAGCAAATCAAAACCAATCCGGATTCGCGCCGATTAATCGTTTCAGCGTGGAATGTCTCCGATATCCCGCGCATGAAACTCCCCCCCTGCCATGCGTTCTTTCAGTTCTATGTGGCAGATGGCAAGCTCTCCTGCCAGCTGTATCAGCGCAGCGCCGATATTTTTCTCGGTGTGCCATTCAATATCGCATCATATGCATTGCTGACGCACATGGTGGCAGAGCAGACAGGCCGGGATGTCGGTGACTTTATCTGGACCGGTGGCGACTGTCATATCTATTCCAATCACTTCGAGCAGGTTCGCGAGCAACTCTCACGCTCGCCGCTGCCATTACCGAAGCTACATCTCAAGCGCAAGCCGGATAGTATTTTTGATTACCGCTTTGAAGACATCGAGATCATCGACTACCAATCACATCCAGCGATCAAGGCGCCGGTGGCCGTATAAGACCACCGGCGCAATCCGTCACAGTACAAAGTCTGCTGCAGTTAGCCCAAGACTCGTACCCACCAAGACGATCTGCATATCAGCGGTCTTGTTAGCATCTACATCAAGCTGAATCACGGTATTGCCCCCGCTTTCGAACCAGCTAATTGCGTTGGATAACACGCTGGTCGAGCGGCCAGCAAACGCAAATGCCTGATCACCGGTACGCTTGGTATTGGCGTCAATCGCTGATAAATCGATCTTGTCGATACCTCGGCTGAAGTCTTCGATGATGTCGGGTGCTGACAGCGTGCTATCCGACAGACTGCGGAAGATGAAGATATCGCTACCGCCACCACCATTCAACCGGTCTGATCCGCTACCACCGTATAGCCTGTCGTTACCAATGCCGCCGAACAGCCGATCGGCCCCTGTTCCGCCCTCCAGCCAGTCAGTGCCTCCTGATCCGTATAAAAAGTCATTGCCGCTACTACCGAACAGGAAGTCGTCGGACGCCACCCCATACAGAAAATCATGACCGCGTCCGCCCTCGCCAAAACCGGAGAAGATGGCGATCGTCTGCCCACTTTCATTGGTAATACCGGCAATTAGATCGGATGCCGGTTGGTAGCCCTGAAGCGGGTTAGCATCATCCGCAGCATCCTGCACGTTCGCTACAAACCTGGGTGTCGATCGCGATAGCACGACATTTTCTGCACCCAACGTCAAAATCGATCTACTGCCATAGGTCCAGTCGCCGGCGTCGTTGTAGTCGAAAGCAGCATCACTACCGCCGTTCGCTGCGAGGTAATGATCATAGGTGCGCGCAAATACGGTGTCCGACGAAGATGCAAGCAATCCGCTGAACTGTAGATTCTGATTCAGTAGGCTCATGACATCAGTTGGTATCGCAACTCCCGAGGGCGACACCTGCGCCTTACCAAACCAGGGCGAGGATAAATCGGGTAGCTGGAATGGATTTACGGAGCCTTGTGCATGCACACCGCTCGCCAGGGAGGCGACGCCGCTGAGCGAAGTTTGTGTACTTCCACTATCAGTCAAGCCGGAAAGCGGCACACCGTTCGCTGCAAAGAAATCGATCGATAAACCTTGCTCGACCAAGTTGATCGCGATAGGCGATGTAACAGAAGACCCCAGACCCCAACTACTGTCTTGATAGGTACCCGACAGCAGCAGTGAGCCGCTTGCGCTGTAAGTTTGCCAAATACCGATACCACTGCCATTCGGTTCATATAAAACCAGCGACCCATTTGCCTGCAACGCGACGCCAGATAGCGGCGTGCCACTGGCGCTCTCTGTCAGGCCAGTCAAATGATCCAGGCCGATCACACTGAGTTTTGCGTTCAAGCCAACCACTTCCAGACTCGCTTTCGCCAGATCGGTCGCCAATACAGTGCCACCTGAAAAATTAAACAACTCGATACGGCCTACGCCGGTAGTCACTTGGTCAGGTAACGCGCCGTTATTTGTGTTGATTGTGATCGTTGCGGTACCGGCATTGACGGCAATCTCATTGATGAGCAGTTTTTTGTCCAGCTTCAGCGGGGGCGCTTGTATCGTGACACTGACCTCTGTCGCAGTGCTGGATACGCTGCCATCAAAGGCACGATAGACAAAGCTATCGGTACCGATGAAGCCTGCCGATGGTGTGTAGCTAAAGCTACCATCGGAATTCAGTGTCAGGGTGCCGTTTGAAGGCCCGCTCTGGAGCGAAGCGTTCAACGCGTCGCCATCGTCGTCGCCGTCGTTGCTGAGTACTCCGGAAGATGCAGCGACTGTTAAGGTCTGGCCATAGCCAAGTGTGTAGCTATCTGCAGCAGCGCTCGGCGCATGATTAGCACCTACAACATCAAAACTTAATTGGGCGTCGCTACTCGCGCCGTCGGGATCTTTAATCGATTAGCTGAAGATATCGGTGGCTTGTACTCCCTTGATCAATGTGCTACTTGCAGTAGTCGTCGCGGCATAGCTGAGCTGGCCATTGGCATCAATCGTCAACACACCATAGGTACCGTTCAGGGTTGTGGTGCCGCTCAAGGGCACGTCAACCACCGTACCCATAAAGCCGAATGTAGCTACCCTCAGCAAGGCAGTCTCGTGGTTATCGGAGTCGCTGTCATTCGCCAGCAATGCAGAGGTTGCGAACTGGATAGTACTGCCCGCTAACACTGGCGCAAAGTTATCTGCATTAGCCCGTGGCGCGTCGTTGACTCCTGACACATTCAGCGACGCATTCGCAGTTGACAAGCTGCCCATACTATCAGCGACTTGAAACTGTAGATTGACTGGAATCGATTCACTGCTCGCCATCGATTCATTTTCCGGTGTACGAAGGAAGCTGTAGCTACCATCACTATTGATTTGCAATACACCGGCAGCAGTCGGCAAAAATATTGAGAATCTGTCGCCGAAGACCGTATCATTCACGCTGATGAGGCGAGGCTGATCACCCGCATCAGGATCTGTCACATGGATCAACAGGTTCGCATCGGCCGTGGAAACATCACCCACCCGGATGCTTGTCTCAAAATCAGAGGCAATCGGTGCATCATTGGAGCCCGTCAGCTCTAGCGGTATAATGGCGCCCGATCGCAAACCATCACCATCACTCACGATCAGCTTGTATCGGAAACGAATACTTTCGCCAGCCTGCAAGAAATCGAGATTCATCGGTGCGCTGCTCAGTGTTGGCGATATCGTCAACATCGTTCCTGAACCTAGCGGGGTGCTGCTTGTCGTGATTGACAAGGCGTTTTCGAGTGCCTGAGTTACAGCCGTTGGGATCGGGGAGACCGAATTAACCAACGTTAACTCAAAGCTAGTCTCGACAGATAATGATGCTGAGTCTCGATCGATGAATTGAAGCGGCAGCAGCGGCACCGTCAGAGACTGCGCGGCCGCATCTACGGCCTCGGTGAACAAGAGTTCCTCTGGTGGATCCGATTGAAGTAACGGTCTATCGGGCACGCTGGCGATGTTCAGCGTTACTGTCGCCGGCAAGCTATACTCATCAATGCTGCGTACGGCGTATTCGAAACTGGTAGTACCAAAAAGTCTTGCGCAGGTGTAAAAACAAGTTTACCTGCTGCCAGTTGTACTACGCTAACCACTTCATTGAGACCGATGGCAACACCATCCAGCGTCAGTGACCCATTGTCAGGTAAGCGAAGGATACGTATCTCGGTGAATGCCTCGCCCTCGGATTGCGTATCATTTTGCGGGCCAGCGCCATCCGAACCGAATAATGACTCTACGGTGATTACTAATCTCTGATCCTCGATACCACTGAGTTCATCGTTAAACGCTACCGGTGTCGTGGTTGGATTACGTAGCTGTAATGTCACCAGTGTCTCATTCTCAGCCTGCGCGACACCGGTCAATACGCGATAGCTGAATGTGACTTGCTGCACTGTGCCGGGCGCACTGGCTAGCATCTCGGGTGTCGCTTGGTAGGTGAAGCTGCCGTCACTATTGAAATCAAGCACCCCTTGCGACGGGCCACGTACCAACTGTGCTCCGATACCAGCACCCGATGCGGCGAAATCGTTCACAAGGACGCCCTGCATCTGTCCAACGGCGAATATCGGTAGCAGTGGAAGCGCGTAGACATCGGCAACACCGACCGGCACAGGATCCGGAACTGGTGCCGGTATTACGTTAATGAAGACTTGCTGCGAGTAAGGGATTCCACCTAAATCACCCCCGGTCGACAGCTCATAAATTCCCCCGTAGCTGAAGCTGACCGCGCCTGTATAACCATTGAGCGGCGTAAATAGTAGTGCTTCATTGGTACTCTTGGCGACTGTACCGATCGCATTACCGGTGCTCGGATGGTAGATGGTCACCGGTGTATCGGTTGACAAGGGCTGTCCATTAATCGAGGTCACCGTAGTCGGAGTTCTCGTACCGTCAGGGAAGACGCCGCCATCGTTCGCCAATACATTCAAAAAAATCGGCTGGCCGGATGCTGTAGCGCCATAGTCATCTGGTGCGGGTAGAGCTGTACCCGCTCCGGTATAAAAGATTTGAATCGAGGTGTTGGAGTACGCCATGCCGTCGTACACCATGAAATTAAATGTCTCAATCCGGGACTGGCCCGCAGGAAGATCGAGCGTGGCATCGTAGGTAAAGCTGCCGGTCGCCGAAATTGATACATTATTCAGTGAGCTATTACCCAGAACTGCGCCCGTCATCGGATCGGTCGCAATAACGCCGGTCAGCGTCCACCTCAGCGTGTCGCCCTCCGCATCAAAAACACTATTCAAGAAGTTCAGCTCAAGTAGCCCGCCTTCTATAACTCCGGTAGCGTATTCTGGAATCGTTATTATCGTGTTGTTCGTCGTTGCCACGTCAGTCTCCTCGTTAAATGCAACCATCACCGGGATGTGAATATCTCGACTCACTGCCGAGAAGTTGCACTGCTTCGACCTCCTAATCAATGACACAGATGTATCAGCGATTGGTTGGTCTACAACGAAGTCGTCGATACGAGCAAGAGATAAGCCTCGATCACCACAGCCCGCCTGTACCGCAACTGGGCAGGTGTGCTGCCGCTTTCGGACGATGAGCTATACGATCCGGTGGTTGAATCATGTGGTGAGAGCGAGATGATTTACCATAGCGAACATCCGTCTCTGAAGATATGACCATGTCCGTCTCGCTGTCGCTCATCGTCGCCACTGACCGCAACAACGGTATCGGCATCAATAACGCGTTGCCGTGGCGGCTGCCTGAAGATCTGGCGTTCTTCAAGCGCATCACCTCCGGCCATACCATCATCATGGGTCGCAAGACCTTCGAGTCGATTGGTCGGCCGCTGCCTAACCGACGCAATATTGTGGTCACCCGCAATCCGGCATGGGTACATAGCGGTGTCGAAAGTGCGAATTCGCTAGATCAGGCAATCGCTGCCGCCGGCGATGGAGGTGTAGATGGCGATGTTTTCATCATTGGCGGCGCTCAAATTTATGTCGATGCCATCATGCGGGCTGATCGGCTGATCGTGACCGAGATTGATGCGGAGTTTGCCTGTGATGCTTTCTTCCCAAGCATCGACCCGGCGCAGTGGCAAGCCGAGTCACGCGAGACACATCACTCGGTCAGTAATAGCTGGGATTACTCTTTTGTTATGTATCGACGTCGGTAATTGTTAGCGGCAAATCCGGGTCAGCTCCGGATACCCTGGCAGCTGCGCTTTACTCTCATAATCCTTCCTCTAGAACCCGGCTCAGCAGCTGCAGTCAAAGCCGCTAGCACGCTGCCTTTTAACCGCCGCTGGCGCATATCTGAGACAATCCCGCTTTCGTTTTTTTACCCCTCGCCGGATGCCCCAGCGAGCCGCTCCGCCATCGGGAGAACCGCATGAAGTTCCGCTTCCCCATCGTCATCATCGATGAAGATTTTCGCTCTGAAAATACCTCCGGCCTCGGTATCCGTGCGCTGGCCAATGCGCTGGAAAGCGAGGGCATGGAAGTGGTCGGCGTGACCAGTTACGTCGACTTATCGCAGTTTGCGCAGCAGCAATCGCGCGCCTCTGCATTTATTTTGTCGATCGACGATGAAGAGTTTGGTGGTGGCTCGCCCGAAGAGACAGAAGTTGCGCTTAAATCCCTGCGTGCTTTTGTGGAAGAGATTCGTTATAAAAACGCTGACATACCGATTTATCTGTACGGCGAGACACGCACCTCGCGCCACATTCCTAACGATATCCTGCGCGAACTGCACGGCTTCATTCACATGTTTGAAGACACGCCGGAGTTCGTCGCGCGTCACATCATTCGCGAAGCACGCTCCTATCTCGATGGCCTTGCACCGCCCTTCTTTCGGGCGATGGTGCATTACGCGCAAGATGGCTCGTACTCATGGCACTGCCCCGGGCACTCGGGTGGCGTCGCGTTCCTGAAGTCGCCGATCGGCCAAATGTTTCACCAATTCTTCGGTGAGAACATGCTGCGGGCCGATGTCTGCAACGCGGTAGAAGAACTTGGTCAGCTGCTTGACCATACCGGCCCCGTCGCTGCGTCCGAGCGCAATGCAGCGCGCATCTTCAACGCAGACCATTGCTTCTTCGTGACCAACGGCACCTCCACCTCCAACAAAATGGTGTGGCACTCGACCGTCGCGCCAGGCGATATCGTGGTGGTGGACCGCAACTGCCATAAATCAGTGCTGCATTCGATCATCATGACCGGTGCGATTCCGGTATTCCTGATGCCTACGCGTAATCACCTCGGCATCATCGGTCCGATTCCACGTGAAGAGTTCACGATGGAAAATATCATGAAGAAAATCGAGGCCAACCCATTTGCGCGCGAAGCAAAAAACAAAAAGCCACGCATACTGACGATTACACAGTCTACCTATGATGGGGTCATTTATAACGTCGAAGTGATCAAGCAAATGCTCGATGGTCAGATCGACTCTCTACACTTTGATGAAGCTTGGTTACCGCATGCCAGCTTCCATGATTTTTACAAAGATATGCACGCCATTGGTAAAGACAGGCCACGTGCGCACAAGTCACTGATCTTCTCCACCCAATCAACGCACAAGCTGCTGGCCGGCTTGTCGCAAGCATCACAAATTCTGGTACAAGAGTCAGAGACCGTGCAACTTGATCGAAATAGCTTCAATGAAGCCTATTTAATGCATATTTCTACATCACCGCAGTACGCGATTATTGCCTCGTGCGATATCGCGGCGGCGATGATGGAACCGCCAGGTGGGACTGCACTGGTCGAAGAAAGTATTCTGGAAGCGCTCGATTTTCGTCGCGCCATGAAAAAGGTCGATGAAGAATGGGGTAAGGACTGGTGGTTCCAGGTCTGGGGTCCGGAGAAGTTTTCGGAAGAAGGCATCGGCACCCAAGATGACTGGATGATCGACGATCAGCATGACTGGCACGGCTTTGGCAAGATCGAGCCGGGCTTCAACATGCTTGATCCGATCAAGGCCACGATTGTCACACCGGGTTTGTCGATTGACGGCCAGTTCGGTACCACGGGCATCCCCGCCTCTATCATCACCAAGTATCTGGCGGAGCACGGCGTGATTGTCGAGAAGGCGGGCTTATATTCCTTCTTCATCATGTTCACTATCGGCATTACCAAAGGCCGCTGGAATACGCTACTGACTGCCTTGCAGCAGTTCAAGGATGATTATGACAAGAACCAGCCGATGTGGCGCATCCTGCCGGAATTTGCTGCGGCAAATCCGCGCTATGAACGCGTTGGTCTGCGTGACCTGTGCCAGCAAATCCATGACATGTACAAGCAGCATGACATTGCTCGCCTGACTACCGAGATGTATCTATCGGATATGCAGCCAGCGATGAAGCCTTCCGATGCCTTTGCCAAAATGGCGCACCGTGAAATCGACCGGGTACCGATTGATGATCTTGAAGGGCGCGTGACCGCCATGCTGGTCACCCCCTACCCACCCGGCATTCCGCTGCTGATTCCCGGCGAGCGCTTCAACAAAACAATCGTCGACTATCTGAAGTTCGTGCGCGAGTTCAATGAAAAACTACCCGGCTTCGAGAGCGATGTGCACGGCCTCGTCAAAACCGAAGTCAACGGCGTGAAGGGCTACTACGTTGATTGCGTGCACCAATAAAATGTCACCGGCCTGGTAGGAGCGACGAAGACAGCACAGAGGCTGTCTCGTTAGGTCGATGGCAAGGCGGCAGCGACGAATTCACCATTGAGGCAAAAGCCGCTACAAAATGTCGCTGGCTAGGCAGGAGCGACGAAGACAGTACAGAGGCGGTTTCGTTAGGTCGATGGCAAGGCGGCAGCGACGAATTCACCATTGGGGCAAAAGCCGCTACAAAATGTTGCTGGCTAGGCGGTAGCGACGAAGACAGTACAGAGGCGGTCTCGTTAGGTCGATGGCAAGGCGGCAATGCCGCAGACAGTACATGACGTACGACAAGGCATTGCCAACGCAGCAAGCGGCCTCACGAGACTGCCTCTAAACCCGCTCGATGAGGATGGCGATACCCTGCCCCACGCCTATGCACATCGTGCACAACGCATAACGACCACCTGATCGATGTAACTGATAGGTGGCCGTCGTAACCAAGCGCGCGCCACTCATGCCGAGCGGATGACCGAGCGCAATCGCGCCACCGTTCGGGTTCACGCGCGGATCATCATCTGCAATGCCGAGTTGTCGCAGCACGGCAAGACCCTGCGCGGCAAAGGCCTCATTCAGCTCAATCACATCAATTTGATCCAGCGTGATACCGGTCTGCATAAGCAACTTCTGCACGGCAGGTACCGGGCCAATGCCCATCACGCGTGGCGCCACACCGGCTGTCGCCATGCCGACGATACGGGCTCTGGGCGTCAAACCATATCGCTTGGCGCTCTCCTCGTCGGCGAGCAAGACCGCGCAGGCACCATCGTTCACGCCGGACGCATTACCCGCAGTGACCGTACCATCGGGCCGCACAATACCTTTTAACTTGGCGAGCGCTTCCATACTGGTCGCGCGTGGATGCTCATCGTGCAGCACCGTCACAGGGTCGCCTTTTTTCTGGGGGATGATCACGGGCGTAATTTCGTCCGCCAGCGTGCCATTCGCTTGTGCGGCAGAGGCTTTGGCTTGGCTGCGCAGCGCGAAGGCGTCTTGATCTTCTCGATTAATCTGAAAATCTGTCGCCACGTTTTCGGCAGTCTCTGGCATGGAGTCTACGCCATACAGCGCTCTCATCTGCGGGTTAACAAAGCGCCAACCGATGGTCGTGTCGAAGATTTGCGCATTACGCGAAAATGCGCTGTCAGCCTTGCCCATGACAAACGGGGCGCGTGTCATTGACTCTACGCCGCCGGCAATCATTAAACTCGTGTCGCCCGATTTGACCGCACGCGCCGCGTTACCAATCGCATCCATACCGGACCCGCACAGACGATTGATGGTGGTACCGGGTACCGCGATCGGAAGACCAGCGAGCAGCAATGACATACGCGCGACATTACGGTTGTCATCACCGGCCTGATTAGCGCAACCAAAAATGATGTCGTCAACCAGCGACCAATCGACGGTCGGGTTACGCTCTTGCAGCGCGCGTAGGGGTATCGCGCCCAGATCGTCAGTGCGAACATCTTTCAGTGCACCGCCGTAGCGGCCAATCGGCGTTCTGATGGCATCACAAATAAAGGCTTGTTTCATTGTTATGGTCGTTCGAGATATTGAAGAGGTGTAAAAACCGGAGCTGGAATAGTTTAAAACATCATCCCGGCGAAGGCCGGGATCCATGAGTACAGAAGTTCAAATTTGTCGTAACGGTACGCCCGTCATGTCTGTTAGGGCTTCCAGCGTCAAGCCGTCGATCATATCCACCACCACCAGCCCTTCGGGCGTCACATCAATCGTCGCCAGGTCAGTATAGATGCGCGACACACAGGCCACGCCGGTGAGTGGATAGGTACTAGCACTGACAATCTTGCTCTCACCAGTTTTGGTCTGATGCTCCATCATCACGAATACTTTTTTAGCGCCAATCGCTAAATCCATCGCACCACCGACCGCCGGTATCGCATCTGGCGCACCGGTATGCCAGTTCGCCAAATCGCCGCGCGCTGAGACCTGAAATGCGCCGAGCACACAGATATCCAGATGACCGCCGCGCATCATGGCAAAAGAATCAGCATGATGGAAAAACGCGCCACCAGTCAGTAGTGTTACCGGCTGCTTGCCGGCATTAATCAGATCTTCGTCTTCCTCACCCGGTGACGGTGCCGGCCCCATTCCCAGCAGGCCGTTCTCGCTGTGTAAAAAGATCTCTTTGGAAGGGTCGAGATGATTTGCCACCATGGTGGGCAAACCTATGCCCAGATTAACGTACGCGCCCTCCGGGATATCCAGCGCAACGCGTTGCGCGATTTCGTCTCGGCTACGGCATTTCATTGCGCACCCCCGATCTGCACGACGCGCTGAACAAAAATGCCGGGCGTAATAATCACCTCCGGGTCCAGCGCACCCAGTGGCACAATCTCATCAACCTGAGCAATAGTACAGCGCGCCGCACTCGCCATGATCGGACCAAAATTACGCGCCGCCTTGCGGTAAACAAGATTGCCCCAGCGGTCGCCCTTCAGCGCTTTAATGAATGCGAAGTCGGCATGAATCGGTGACTCAAGCACGTAATGCCTGCCGTTGATCAGTCGCGTCTCTTTACCCTCGGCTAGTTGGGTGCCATAACCGGTCGGCGTGAAAAATCCGGCAATGCCTGCACCGGCTGCACGAATACGCTCGGCCAGATTTCCCTGCGGTGTCAGTTCCAGCTCGATTTTCCCGGCACGGTATAACGCATCAAATACATGAGAGTCGGATTGCCGGGGAAACGAGCAAATAATCTTCTTCACACGCCCCGCAGCAAGTAAGGCGGCCAAGCCGGTATCGCCATTACCCGCGTTGTTATTCACGATCGTAAGATCAGTGGCACCCTGCACAATCAGCGCATCAATCAGCGCCTTGGGCATACCTGCATTACCAAAGCCACCAATCATTACGGTGGCGGCATCATGAATGCCGGCGACTGCTGCGTGCAAATCCGGTACGGTTTTATCAATCACACCCTACTCCTGCCAAACTCAAAAACTGCTTCTCTCGGTCACTCGCTGCGTTGGAAGCGTCTTGCACCCGCGCGAGATCGCTTACTGATCACTATCCTTAGCACTTGTTACCGTGCACTTGTTATTTAGCCCTTGTTCATCAGGACTGTATCATTACCCCGCGACATTGCTCCTCGAACCAAAATACACCACATCATCCCGCACGTAAGAGGGTAACGCTACCAAGCCATCGCCAATGCATGGTCCGTCAACACAGCGACCATCGTTAAAATTAAAAAAAGCAGTGTGATGGGCGCACATAATCAAACCATCCAGGGTCACGAAAGTTTGTGGTTCGTAATTGAGCGGCAAAGAAAAATGGGGACAGAAATTCACGTAGGTCCATACCTGTTCACCTTGCCGAAGCAGTAGTACCTTGAAATTCTCTTTACCTGCACCGAAGCAGACCTCGCGGCCATTTTGATCGGGGATGTCATCAATCCGGCAAAGCGGCGTACCGTCGGCTGGCCGATCAGGATGCTCTTGCCAGTTCAATGCGTAGCCTCCGTTAACGGCACTGGTTGCCCCAGCGTCCATGCCCACGGACGAATCTCGACCGACTGAAACACGCCTGCCTGGGCATACGGATCATCAGCCATGAACTCAGATACTGCATCCATCTCATCCGCCTCGACAATCAACAAGGTGCCGTTGGTTTGCTCATGCTGCATCGTCAGCGTCGGGCCACCCAGATGGACTTTCACCCGGTGATTACCCGGATGACGCAAGTACGCGCGATGAATAGGTCCGATCTCTTCACGCTTGGCCGCTGTGTCAGGTGCGTCGGTCGCCAGTACCAGGTAATACATCAGCTACCTCCTCAGCATGACGGCGAGCAGCTGCCCGACGTTTTCTTTCGTAGAGACGACATCTCAGCCATTGACTTTCAACCGGCGATGCGTGGGAAACAAGGACCAGCCGAAGCGGCGCTGTAGCGCACCCCAGAGCCCATCGCGGAAAAAGATTGTCACCACGATAGCAATCAGGCCAAGGCCGACGAGATACCAGCTACCGTAGTCGCTGAAAAATTTATTGAGAAACCAGAATAGCAACGCACCAATCATCGGGCCCTCAATACGGCCGATGCCTCCGATCACGACCATAAAGATCGCGAATGCCGACCAGTTCACCGAGAACGCCGCATCCGGTGAGATACGCAGATTACTGACAAAATAAAGCGCGCCTGCCAAGCCTGCACCACCTGCTGCAATCAAATACACCGCGAGCTTCATACGCCCGACATCGATACCCTGCGACGATGCGGCGACCTCGTTATCGCGAATTGCCAGCAATGCCAGTCCCCGCTTGGAGCGCAAAAATGCATACACGCCAAAAGTCACGAGTAATACACAGGCCAGCGCAATGAAATACGTGGTGGATTCGCGTACCGATCGCTCGATGTCACGCAAGGCGATCAGTGAGGTACCAGAGCCGCCGCCGACCCAGTGCAAATTCGCGAATGACAGCCGGAATACCTCCGCAATCACCCAGGTACCAATCGCGAAATAGCCGCCCTGCAAACGAAATGCGATGAAAGATACCGGGTACGCAATCGCAACCGTCGCCAACGCGGCAATCGGTATCGCTATAAAGGGATTGACGCCCGCCTCGTTCCCGAGAATGAGCATGATGTAACCACCAAAGCCCAGAAAAGCCTGCTGCCCGATGCTGACCATACCGCCATAGCCGGCGAGCAGATTCCACATCATTGCGAAGACAAAATAACAGCTGATCTCAACCACCTCGCGCATCCAGCTCGACTCACCCCACCAGGGAATTGAGATGGCATACAGCATGATGGCAGCAGTTATCAACGGTAACAGCACCGAGAACCGGTTGCTACGGATGACATCGAACGATGGTCTACCATCACCAGATGAAAATCGCTGGGTTAGCGTCTTGTTCATGATCATCTCGTCCTTGGAAACAAACCCTGCGGTCTGATCAGCAGCACCAACAAGAAGGTAAGATGACCAAACCAGATTCCCCAACCCGGATCAAATCGAAAGCCGATTTGCTGCGCAACGCCGAGCAATAAAGCACCCAGCAAGGTGCCCCAAAAAGAGCCCATACCGCCGATGATCACGGCCTCGAAGGCAAACAACAGGATCAATGGCCCATCACTGGGCGATACGGTTGTACGCATCGCCTGCAATGTGCCCGCCAAGGCGATCAATACAAATGCAATGCCTGTGGCTTGCGCATACACCATCGATGGTCGTAGTCCCATCAGCTGCGCAGCCTCGCGGTCATCTGATACCGCACGAAACGATCGCCCCAAGGCAGTGAATGAAAACAAGGATTGCAATGCGAGCGTCGCAAGCACTGCCACAGCGAACGTCAGCAGGGGCAAAGTGCCGACGGTAGCAGCACCCAAAGAGAGGCTATCAAGCGCAATCGCACCTGCATCCAATGAGCGCGGATCAGCCGAATATATTTCCAGCAGCAAGTTTTGAATAATAATTGCCAGACCAAAGGTGACGACCAGTGACGGTAGCGGGTCTTTTCCGAGCGTGCCATTCAACACAAAGCGCTGTAACCCGTAACCAAACACAAACGCTGCCGGTGCAATCAGTAACAAAGCCCAGCCCGGCGCCAGCCCGGTGGCACTCACCAGACTGATGGCGAAGAAGCCGCCGAGTATGATGAAGTCACCTTGCGCCGTGTTCGTCAGTCGCATCACACCGAACATCAATGACTGCCCAAGCGCGAACAGCGCATACAAGCCGCCAAGCAACAACCCCTGAAGCAGAATATCCGTCATCGCTAGAGTCCGAAATAAGCTTGACTGATCTGCTCGCGGGTCAGCTCGCCAGATCGTCCGACTAATGACACTCGCCCCTCCTGCAGACACACCACGCGCGATGACACCTGCATCGCCAGTTGCACATCCTGCTCCACAATCAGCAAGGTCATGCCGTCTTGCTGCAATGAAGGTAATGCGGCATAGATTTCTCGGATGACCACAGGTGCCAGGCCAAGTGATATCTCGTCACATAACAGCACACGCGGATTACTCATCAACGCACGTCCAATTGCGACCATTTGCTGCTGCCCACCTGACAATGACGTCGAAGGCTGACGGCGCTTCTCTTTCAGAATCGGGAACAGGCTATAGACGCGCTCCAAATTCCATGCGCCACTGCGACGCGATAGCGCACCCATCTGCAGATTTTCTTC
>Ga0208048_1000435_pt1 | contig 22536 bp, 24 predicted proteins | sample Malawi_45m_30L_FD_184163 | JGI IMG/M metagenome (GOLD analysis project Ga0208048, IMG submission 184163) | Freshwater microbial communities from Lake Malawi, Central Region, Malawi to study Microbial Dark Matter (Phase II) - Malawi_45m_30L... | ecosystem: Environmental > Aquatic > Freshwater >...
GAGCTGGACCCGGCTATCGGAACGGACTCGTTTGGGGGGTGGGACGAAGGTTCACTACCTGGGTCATACGCCTCCCCTAGATTCTCGCTGCCGGCACGGAGTGCGGAAGATGCAGCGGCGGAGACCTCCCGGAGGTTCGGAGCTACCACCGCGGTTGTGGGACCACGGAGATCCGAAGTCGCCTGTGGTCGGGCACCCGTTCCAAGATCCGCCCCGGGAAAAGTTGCTCCCGAGACGACGTGCCCGACCTCGGGAACAACAGGACTCCCGTCACCGCTCTGCACACCGGACAGTTTCCGCTGACGGCCTATGCCGGATTGAAAAGAATCGATCCCCGCCCTACCCCGGGACAAGATACTTCCAGAATCGGCTCCGTCCGACCCAGTCAGTGAGGGGTCGAGATGCATCAGCCTGGGGTCACCGTTGTGGAGATGGAGTGGCGTGGCGTCGCCACGGCATGGAAACTCCTGCCGGTCGGCTATCCCGGCAGCAATGCTTTTGTAGGAAGCTTCGGCGGAAACCTGGACGGAATCCAAACGACAACCCGTTCTGAATGAAACGCTTCCATCCACCACAGGCCGTTGGGAAGGAGGTTTTTGAAGACGTCGTGCAGCAAGCGGATCCAAAATGACCGCAGGATCGACCAGCATGGGACCTTGAGCCGACTCTTCCAATGGAGTCTGTCGACCAAGAAGTGCGGACTCTGGTGTGGTGTGCCGCGGCGTAAGCTCATGTTGGGCAACGCCAATTCCTGCCAAACGCTGGAGGCGTCCCCTCCTTTGGCTTCCCTGCGGCACGGAATCGAGGACAGCCTCACGGTTCGAATCATGCCCCGTTCCATCAGGAACCGGGTTGGCTCTGATCAGGGGAGAGTCAAACGGCAAATACCCCAGATCCACTGCCAGCCTAGGGTCAATGAAACTCCCGGGCTCCGTCGGGTCCGAGACGGGTTCGATAGAATCCAGCGTCGGGGAGGCGAGGGCGATCGGGAGCGCCATCTGGGTAACGTCGGGACGAACCTTGGTAGATTCAACGGGTTCCGAGGTTTCGGCTTCGGGCTCGGTCTCCCGTTCAGGCATGTCTTGCCTGGGAGGAAGAATCCAACTGGAGACCGATACCTCACCAAAGTTTCCTCGGAGGAATTCCTCTCCAATCGGTCGCACTGGCACGACGTCAGGGACGGAGATCGACCCAATGCCGCGATGCATCCGGGTGGCTGGAGCCAGGTGGTTCGGTTCGGACGGGATCAAGGCGGAGGGGGCGCGTCGATGGGCACCTTGGGTGCCGCATTCACCCGCGAGGACCGATGCGAATTCAGAAGCGGATTCACCGCTCGACACCGTCGAATCAACCAACGTCGTCGCCCCTGGCAGCAGGCTGCCCAACGGATCCAATCTGACGCCCAAGGCACTCATTTGGGAGGGGCTGCCGGAGCGTTGGTTGCCGACTCCGCCGGACGGGTGGACAGGCCCAGCATGATCTTGGAGACCTCCGCGGCATTCCTTGGACCTTCCGGCCCAGAAGAGGCCAGCGCTGCGAGGAGGCTGGCGGAATTGGTGGTTCCCACCACCATCAGGGTCTTGGCGATCTCGACGGGTGTGAAGTTGGTGAGGATCGAGATAGCCTGGGGGGGCGTGAGGGCCGTGAGCCTTCGGGCATGCTCCTGCAGCCGGCCCTGCTCCTCCTCCTCAATGTACCTAAGTCGACTCGTGAGGAGCTGGTCCTGCGAGATCCGGGTCTTGGCGATCCACTGGGTGGCGATATTCAGGTTCTGCATCTCGAGCTTCAATCGTTCCTCGAGTTCCCGCAGACGCCTTTCGCGGTCCTCGATGTAATCCATGCGCTGCCGGAACTGGACGAGGAGGTTGACGACATCGGGATTGTCGAACCTGAGCGAGCCGGGTTCCGCAGTCTCCCGCATGGCCTCGAGGGCCTGGAGACTGACCTCGGCCCGCTGCTCAGCCTCTACTGGAACTGCCTCGGGCGGATCCTCGAGAATCTCACCCTCGGGGTCTTGTTTCGCCGCGGTTTTGTGAGAGGCGATCGCGATCTGCTGCAGACCGGATTGAAGGGCGGTGAGAGCCGATTTTCTTCCAAGAAAATAGGCGGTGACGCTCGATCCGAGTCCGAGCATCACGATCAGCATTGGGACGAGGAGCTGTTTCATGCACGCACACGGCGTTGAACCACCCATTCATCGAGGCAGGTCTCCACTTGCCGCTTTTCGGCGGCAACGAAGTCATCGAGCCGACTCCGACGGAGCTTCTCGAGGAATTCCCTCTTCCGTTGCCCCTCGCGCCAAGCCGCCTCGCACCGGACGACCTCCTCGCGTCTCCGGTCGCTCTCCCGTGCCGCGTTGCCGATGCCGACACGCAACCCCGCCTCCAACTGCATCGCCATCGCGGGAGGAAGCCCCCCTTCGGAGAGGGATTGGCGGACGGCCCGCAGATCGTTCATCAGTCCGTGCAGGATATCTCCCGAGGCGGCCAGCTTGGCATTCGCGGCGGCCAACGCGGCCGCAGCGATCCGTTCCTGCGAGGAGCGGATCTCCAGAACCCTCTCGAGACTGAATCGAAACCGACTCATCGCGGACCCTGCGCAGCACGAAGCGAGCCAGAAGATGGCCGACGTCCTTGCCCGGGTGCGGCCTCGGTTGTCACCGGCGGCGCAGGGCGAAGGGCTTCTCCCAGCTGGTTCCAGAGCTTAGTCGGGTCAGGGGAATCCCGATGACCCTGCTTGAGGAACGATTCGATCTGGGGCAGCACCTGAACAGCCCGGTCCAGCCGTGGATTCATCCCGGTGATGTAGGCACCGATGTTGATGAGATCCTCGTTCTGACGATGAACTGCCAGGAGATCCCGTGCCTCGGACTGAAGGGCGATCTGCCCCTCGTCGAGTATTCCCCGGTTGAGTCGACTGATGCTTCCCAGCACCTCAATGGCCGGCCAATGGTTCCGGTCTGCCAGTTCCCGGGAGAGCACGATGTGCCCATCCAGGATCGCTCGGGTGGCATCGGCGATCGGCTCGTTCATATCGTCCCCTTCGACCAGCACGGTGAAAATCCCGGTGATTGAACCCTGGTTTGAATTTCCGGCCCGCTCGAGCAGGCGCGGGAGCGTGGCGAACACGGACGGCGTGTAGCCCCGCGCAGTGGGGGGCTCTCCGACAGCGAGTCCGACCTCGCGTTGCGCCATCGCAAACCGGGTCACCGAATCCATCATCAACAACACCCGTCGGCCTTCGTCCCGGAGCTGCTCGGCGAGGGCCAACGCCAAGTGCGCGGCCTTGATACGGACGAGCGCCGGTTGGTCCGCGGTGGCAACCACGACAATCGACTTGGCCCGGCCCTCGTGGTTGAGATCCCCCTCGAGGAACTCCCGCACCTCGCGGCCACGTTCCCCGATGAGGGCCACGACGTTGACGTCGGCACTGGACCTCCGGGCGATCATGCCCAGCAAGGTGGACTTCCCCACGCCGCTGCCGGCGAAGATACCCACCCGTTGTCCTTGTCCGAGGGGCACAAAGGCGTCGATGGCACGGACCCCCGTGGTCAATCGATGCTGGATGCGGGCCCTGCGGAGCGGGTTTGGGATCCCAGTTTCCGTGCCTTCGACGGTTCGCATTTCGATCGGGCCGGCCTCATCAAGGGGCTTGCTTAGACCATCGATCACGCGCCCTTGAAGGCGATTGGCGATGGGCACGCGTCGACGTTGGACATAGAGCCTCACCTCATCGCCCGGGGCGAGACCCTCGAAACCATCGAGCGGCATGAGCACGAGCCGCTGGTCGTTGAAGCCCACGACCTCGACGGGGATTTCTCGACCACCGGAGCCCCGGATGACGCAGAGTTCGCCGAGAGAGGCGCGAAGACCAACCGATTCGATGATCGACCCGGCTACCCGGGTCACGGATCCTACCTGGGCGATCAATCGAGCCTCGCGAAGCCGGGCTTGAGCGACCCGGACGAATCGCAGGGGCTCAGGTCCCTCTGGGACAAGATCGAACATCAGGCAACCTCGAGCGCGTTGCGGAAACTCTCGATCCGGGAGGAACGGAGTCCATCGATCATGCCGGACTCGGTCTCAACCATGCATCCGCCGCGGTCCACCGAGGGATCTGCCTCGAGGCGGATCCCCCGCCCCAGACATAGGGAGCGGGACGCACTGCTGGAGGCCGACTCCAGAAGCCGGAGGTCCTCCGGATTCAAGAGGACGCGGACGACGGGAACCAACAGCGCCGATCCCAGGGTCTCCCGAAGACTGGCCTCGATAGATTCGACCGTCACCGGGAGTCCTCCCACAATCTTGGAGACAGCCTCGACGGTGAGTTGAATCAACCCCTTCTCCAACTCTCTGAGATGATCCTGAAGGCGGACCGATACGGTCTGGGACATTTGCTCGAGGAGAACCCCGACCTCATCACGATGCCGCTGCCCGAGCTCCTCACGGACGCGGGCGACGCGTTCCTCGCAGGCGGTCGCCGCCGCGGCAAGACCTCGATTGTAGGCCTCGTGCTCGGTTCGACGCTTTTGCGCCTCGAAATCCACCGGAGGGGCCTGGCGTTCCTCACGGTGGGTTCCGAACCCTGCGAGTCGTACGTCTCGCAACAGCGGGTGTTCCCTAAGGATGGGTGCAGTCATGTTCATGGGAGGCTGGCTTCAGGAGGCTTCCAGGGAGATCTCACCTTCACTTTCAAGGCGTCGGACGACATCGACGATGCCTTCCTGCGCCTGTTCGATCTCGCGGAGGCTGACCTTTCCGAGGTTTGAAATCTCATCCGCAACCGTCTCCGCGGCTCGCTTGGACAGGGCACTCAGGAGGGCCTGGCGCAGGTTCTCGTTCGCGGCACTGAGCGCAATGGCAAGCCGGGCGGCATCAACCTCCCGCAGAATTTTCTGCAGTGACTTGACGTCGAGCGTTGCAAGGTCGTCGAAGGTGAACATCTTCATGCGGATGGACCGGACGAGATCGGGGACCCGTTCGTCGAGCTTGTTCAGGATCCCCTGACGCAGAGACTTATCCATGGCGTTCAGGGTCGCTGCTGCCGACTTGATGCCACCGGTCTGGTTCAACGCCTTGGTGACCTTGCGCCCCACCTTCCTTGAGAGAACTTCGCCAACAGTCTCGACGACTTCTATGGGCGTGGACGCCAGCGTCGCCAGTCGCTCGATGACCTGTTCCTGAAGAGATTCTGGAAGGTTCCTAAGCACATCGGAACCCTTCTGCGCGGTGAGGTAGCTAACGACGAGAGCCACTGTCTGGGGCTGTTCGTCCTTGAGGAGATTGCAGATCGAGGTCGCGTCCAGATCGATGATCTGTTGCATCGCGGCCACAGACGTTCGACGCGTACCCACGCGTCCCACGATCTCGGCGGCTTTGAAGAGGCCAACGGATTTCTCTAGTACGATCCGTGTGTACTCGACGGAGCCGCCCACGCTGGAGTTGGCCTGCATGGCCATCTCGGTGAACTCCTTCAGGACCTGGGTCTGCTGCTCGACCGACAGGAGCGGCAGGTTGACCAACTCGGAGGACACCAATTCCCGCTCGTTGTCATCAAGGCTCTTGATCAGGATGCTTGCGCTTTCCTCGCCCAGCAGCACGAGCAGTGCGGCAATCTTCTGGGAGGGGGAGAGTCTCATGACCGTGCGGGGAGCCTTGGGATACAGTTCAGGGCGAGGTGCCGGATCATTCCTTCTCGGGTTCGCTCACGAGCCAAGCCCTCGCGGCTTGGACCATCTTCTGGGGATTGTCCCGGATGAGATCCTTGAGCACTTCGAGGGTGACGCGTTCAGGCCGTTGTTTGCTGAGGCCGAAGTCCATCTTCATCTTCTTCTTCTTCTCCTGAGCCTCCTGATCGTCCTCGGCATCGTCGTCGCCCGACCCATCCGCGGACCCACCCGCGACGGCGCCGCCACCTCCAGCGGCCATTGCGACGGCCGTTACCGGTACACCACCCATCGCCATCTGCGGCATCCCAATCAGCTGTCCCACAGGGACCCCCGCCGCCAGAAGCTCTTCGGAACCCTTGCGGAGCATCCGCCACAGGATGAGAAGGATCAGCCCGCTGACACCCACGACCCCGAGGATCCGCGAGAGTTCGAGCCCGCGTGTCCACAATGCGTCCCGATCCACTCGTGCGGCCTCCCTCTGTTGGGCCTCCTCGTTGAAGGGCAGCTCCTCGACCACCACCTCGCCCAGCGGATCCTTATCGGTAAGCCCCAGTGCCCGCTCGGCGGCGCGCTTCAACTTGTCGAGATCGGCCGCACTCCGCGTGACCAGTTTCCGGTCGTCGGCCTGCCCCTCGAGGCGCTGGTTGACGAATACCGCCGCGCTGACGCGTTTGAGTCCACCAACCCCCGCGATCACGTTGGTCTGGCTTCGGCTGACGTAGAAATCGTCAATCTGGTCGATCTTCTGCAGCCTCGTGCCCTGGGTGGGCGCCGCGTTGACGTTGGTCGTCGTGTTGGCAGTGATCCCCGCTACACCACCCGGCGTGGCAGACGTCGAATCGGTGGTCTCCTGACGTCGGGTCTGATTCTTGGGCACGGACCCCTGCGGATCGAAGTAGTCCGAGGTTCGCGTGATGGCATCGAATGAAAGATCGGCCGAGACCCGAACAACCGCCTGGCCGGGACCGAGGATCGTCTCGAACATCGAACGCAGTTTTTCCGTGAGGTAGCGTTCGATATTCTTCCGCTGCTGGAGCTGCCCACCCACGAGCGAGGCTGAGCCGTATTCCTCGGCGGGCTCGGACAACACCGCCCCATAGTTGTCCACAACGGTGACGTCCCGGACCTGGAGGCCCTCCACGGCGTTCGACACGAGGAAGCGGATGGCGCTGACGGCCTCCTGTGTCAGGAGTCCCGGAACGCGGACGTTGAGGAAGACCGACGCCGTGGCCTTGCGCTGCGCATCGATCACCAACCGGTTCTCTGGCAGGACGATCATCACCCTCGAGGTCTCGACGCCCTCGATCTGCTGGATTGTCCGGGCAAGTTCTCCCTGGATGGCCCGGACGTAGTTGGCCCTCTGGACGAAGTCCGACATGCCGAAAGCGGGCTTGTCGAAGATCTCGAAACCGGTGCCCTCCGCCTTCGGCATCCCCTTGGCTGCCAGCTGTGCTCGGAGCGAATGCACCTGTTCGGCGGGCACCTGGATCGCCGATCCACCTGAAACGATTCGGTGGGGAACCTTCTGCCCTTCCAGCACGGTGACTATGCGGCCCGCTTCCGCGGCATCGAGTCGTCCGTAGAGGAGGCGCCATTCCGTGCCCGAACCCATCCAAGTCATCGCCGCACCCAAGCCAAGTACCGCAAGGGCCGCCAGACCAAAGAGCACCTGCTGTGGAACGCTAAGCTTGGACCAGATTTCCCGGAGCTGCCGAAGAAGGTTTTGGAGGACATCCATGTTCTTTAGAATCTAGGCGGAATCATTGGATCGACTCTGGAGCGGCGTCAGACCTGCATCCGCATGAGCTCCTGGTAGCCGTCGAGGAGCCGGTTCCGGACCTCAAGCATGAGCTGGAACGAAACGGAAGCTTCCTCGGAGGCGACCATCACCTGATGGACCGGAACATTCTGTCCGGAAAGCAGGGCGGCCGTGGTCTGGCTGGAAATCTTCTGGGATTCGTCGGTTCGACGGATCATGTCGGTGAGAACATCTCCGAACCGCGCATCGGCCTTCGGAGCAGCCACGCCGGACAAACCGCCCTCTGGGGAACCTCCCGGTGATCCACCGACACGCGGCATGACGGGCCGGGCCCAGGTGGTGGCAAGGTTGTTGGAGAATCCCGGGGTTATGGGTGTCATGAACGGGCTTCGATGGGTGGCATCGGTTCAGGTTCAGCCACGGCGTCCGATGGACAGGGCCTGCAGGGCGAGGGCGCGTCCGTTCCGGATCACGGCAAGATTCGCCTCGTAGCTCCGGCCGGCTGAGATCAGGTCGGCCATCTCCTCATGCACGTTAATTGCAGGATAGGAGACATATCCCTCGGCATCGGCATCCGGATGGCCCGGCTGGTGGACGCGGACGGGGGGACGATTGTCCGACACGATTTCCGCGCGGCTCAGGGCGCCGGAGACCCCGGCAGAACTGGTTGGCGACGGTGAGAGGGCCTCCCCAAGGGCCTCGCTGAAGCGGACGGCCTGACGCTGGTAGGGCCCGCCGGCGTTCGTGCGTGTGGTGCGGGCATTTGCCACGTTTTGGCTGATGACCTCCATGCGGAGCTGCTCGGCCTGAAGCCCCTGGCTGGCCGACAAGGCTCCCGGGATCAGATTCACGACACCCTCCCGCTGATCGCCGCACGGAGGCGCGACATCCTGCCGTTGATCAGCTGCACATGCAGCCCGTGCTCCAGGCCATTCTCCTGGACCGCCATCAGCTCGTCGGTGAGATTCACCGTGTTTCCATCCGGGGACTTCGGCGTCGCCATCATGTCGACCGACGCCCGAGGCCGCAGCGCCGCGATCGAATCGCCATCCTGCCGAAGTACCGCATCCCGAAGGCTCTGTTGGAACGTGGTGGGAACCTCCAACCGCCGATAACCAGGCGTCTCGAGGTTGGCGATGTTGGCCGCGAGGGCACGCTGCCGCTCGACGCAGGCATCCAAGCCTTTTTTCGCCGCCTGATAGTTGACGCCTCCAAACAAGGCCTCGGTCATGAACACCACGCAGCACGGTTCATGCCAGCCCCCCCCCGTGGGGATGTCCCTGAGTTGGTCTGTGACTTGCTACGTCAACCCTTGATGCGTCCTGTTGTTCACGTTCTCGGCACCCTGTGGATCGGGTTGGTGATCGCCCGCGCAAGCGGATTTTCGGTGCCTAAGGACCTCTCCAATACCCGGGATGCATCGAGCCCTGCCGAGCCGACGGGTGGCGCCACGCTCCGGCAGTTTCAGCCCCAAGCGGATGTGGTAAGGACGCCAGCTTCTGTTTCGTCGTCCAGAACCTTGACCAAGCCACCTTCGTCGATCCCAGTTGCTTCCGTTGCCCGGACGTCCAACGGAGACGCTGAGCACGGTGAATACGGGGAATTGAAGGCTGAAGTAACCTCAATGTTGGCAGGCCCAACAGTCGAGGAGACGCTCGACCGGCCCGAACCATCCTTCTGGTACAATCTCGCCCTCTCCAACCATCTGGACCATCTGGCCAAGGGCCACCTCACGAATCTAACGACGGCGATCGAGGCCTATCGGAGGGCATCGGATGCGGATTGCGCGCCTGCGCTGGTGAACCTCGGCTACGCGCATGACCTCGGGATGGGAGTTCCCTTCGACCCGGCTAAGGCGGCCGATTTTTATCAGAGGGCGGCGGACCTCGGGAACCCGGTTGCCGCCTACAATCTGGGGAGGAAGTATTTCACGGGGACCAATGGACTTCCGCTCGACTGGTCAGCATCTCAGAGATTTCTTCAACGGGCCGCCGAGGATGGGTTGCTTGCTGCCCAACATCTGTTGGGGCTACTACTGCAAGAACAAGGCCGAAATGTGGAGGCCCAAGGCTGGTTCAACCTAGCCGCCGAGCACGGCTACATCCCCTCGATGTGCAGCCTGGCCAACCTGGTCCACTATAGTACCAAGGGAGTGCCCCAAGACCTGCCGAGGGCAGTCCAGTGGTATCAACGGGCTGCCGCGGAGGACTTTGTCCCGGCGCAATTCCAGTTGGCCGTTCTCTTCGACCACGGGCTTGGGGTCCAGAACTCGGTTCTTGCGGAGTCCTTCCTCCGCAAGGCCTCCGAGCGAGGCCATCGTGAGGCCCAGTATTTGCTGGGCGGATACCACTATCGCGGCAGAGTTGTTCCGATGGATCTCGCCGAGGCCTACCGCTGGTGGACGCTGGCCAGCGCATCAGGACTCGAGGTGGCGACGGTGGCCCTAAGACAGCTCGAGCGGATCCTCCCGGAGGCAGACCGGGAGCGCGGCCGCCGTCTGGTTGCCAACTTCCATCCGATCGCCTCCATTTACAAGGATGCCGGGATGGCCCAGATCCGGGCCAACGCGCGCCCGACATCAATGGTAACACTCGCCTCGGGTGCAGGGTTCGTCGTCTCGGATTCCGGACATGTCGTGACCTGCACTCCCGCCTCGAATGGTGAGATTGGTTCATTCTTGGTCTCGCTGGTCGGCGGACGACTGTCGGCCGACAAAGTGACCACCGACCCGACGCTGGGCCTATGCGTGGTGAGGGTTGCTGGAGGAGGGAAGATGTTCCACCCGCTGCCGCTTCAGACCCATCGCAGCCACATCATGACAGGCGCCTGGGTGTTCTGCGCGCATCTGGAAACCGGGAAAAGCCTGCAGGATCGGCTGAAACAGGTATCCTTACGGACCCGTATCGCCCGTCCCACGGGAATGAGGGCCGATCCGCGCCAGTTCTGCCTCGGCAACCGTCTGCCCGAGACTTTCCGGGGTGCCGCCGTGCTGGATGATCGGGGAGAGGTCCTGGGAATCGTGGTCGATCCCGATCCCGGCGACAGCACCCTGCCCGGGGCCCTGGTGCTGACCTCCCGGCATCTTCGGGACTACCTCCGCGCCCATGGCATCAACCCTGCCCTAGCCCCTGAAGCCGGCCCGGAACCCCGGGATGGTGAATCCGCACCAACCATCTCACCCCACGCCGGCAACTCTCTCGTCTCCGTCGCCGCCGTTGGCAAGAACGCCTCCACACCGTGAACGCAGCGCCCGAACTTCCACTTCCATCTTCCGTCGCGTCGGATGTGGTCCATCTGCTTGCCCGCGAGGGCTACCTGCGCCTCGCCGAGGCGCTCCGGGAACTCCTGGGTGGTGTCAGAGATACCCATGCATCCACCCCTCGAGCTGCGGTGGCCGGGGATCCCGAAGGCGACGCGGTGGTCTTCACCCCGTTCCGCCCGCCCCCGTTGGATCAGGGAACTTGGCTGGACCGGGCCCGACAGGTGGCCATCGCACATGCGTTCCTCCGGAAGGAGGCATCCGATGCGGCCGTCGAATGGCTCGAGGGCCGCTGCGGACTCCGCTTCGACGAGGCGCAGGTCGAGCGGGCCGGGATCGGGCTCGATGTCCAGATTCGGGCCTGGAGGCGTCGCCGTCTCCCTAGGCCCTTCTGGCTATTTGTCCACACCTGGCGGGAGCGGGTGTTTCAACCCGCAGGCGCCGAGTGTTGGCCCGCGACCTTGGTGGTCGGCATCGATTCTTATGGATACCGGATGGTGGCAGATCTCGTCTTCGGTCCGCCCGGTGAACCGCTTTGGGATGACATCCTGAAAGCTCTGGATGTTCGAGGCATCTCGCCAGAGTCAGGGGGCCTGACCGCGAAGATAATTCCGGAGCTTTTCGAGGCGGTCACAACCCGGTGGCCAGGGGTACGGGTCCAGGCCTGCCAGCGACAGTTTCTCTCACGGCTGGCAGCCCGGGATGAAACGGCCTCCTCGGGATTCCCGACCCGTCTCAACGGAGGGATCGCTGAGCAGAGTGCAACTCTTGGTTTGTTGCTCAGTGCCCACCCGCAGATGCAGCCGTGGGCGATCGCCCCGGTGCCCGGAAAGCCCAGTGTGCTGACCGCAGCCACGCTGCCGCGAGATCTGCGCCCCGCAATCGCCTCGCTCCAGTGGTTGGAACGGGAAATCCGCCAGTGGCGGACCCGAGCCCTTCAGGACAGACTGGCGTTGTCCCCGTCGATGAAGGCCCGCCTGTTGTCGGCAGCCGCCATCGAATGGGAAGGAACGCTGGATGTCCGACGGCCGTTCGTGGATTCTGAGTATATCTTGGAAACTCTCCAAGCGGACAGCCACAAGACCCCAAAGAACCAGTGAACTATGGCGTCATTCTTAGGTGCCGCCGTCGGCATCTCCCTCGCCGTCGTCCTTTTAGCCATGGCTTTGGCAAGGGAGACCGCATTAGACCGTGCGCTCTACCATGCTGCATTGACCGGCGGGGCGGCCGCGGTCCTTGGGCGCTACTGGATCCGACAGATGGTCGAGGCCGCACGGGCAGCCCAGAAGCAGCAGGATTTCGAAAAACGCAGGAAGGAAGCGGAGCGCGAGGCGGCATCCAACCCTTCCGCGACGGCATCGCCGTCCCCACAATCCGCGGCTAAGGCAGGATGATCAATTCTCCAACCATCGCCACATCAGGAGCATCGCTCACCCACCGGGTCCGCGCCGCTCATAGCTATCTCGAATCGGTGGATGCCGTCCGCACCGAGGAAGATCTGCTCCAACGCTACACCCCGCTGGTCATCCGGACCGTGCAACGCTACTGCCCGGCACTTCCCGCCGGGACGGACCTCGACGACTGGATCAACATCGGCCTGTTCGCCTTGGTTCAGGCCTGGAGGACCTATGATCCGCTGCGCGGCGCCTCCTTTCCGCACTTCGCAAGGATCCGGATCAAGACCGCAGTCTTCGACGAACTGCGGAGGATCAGTCCCCTGAGCCGCGGTGACCTTGCCCGTCGACACGAGCTCGAGGAGGCGATCGACCAACTGTCCCAGGAACTCGGTCGGCCGCCCGAGGAGTCGGAGATCGCCGCCCGGATGGGATTGTCCCCGGACGACTACGGTCGTCTCCTCGTCCGGCTCCGGGGCGTGGTGTTCGAGAGCCTTTCGGAACCGACTTTCCTTGCCAGCGACGAGCTTCCCTCTCGGGAACTGGCCGACCTCAACCAACTGGGACCGGTCGAACAGCTTCTTGACCAGGAGCTTAGAGACGAGCTTCGCAAAAAGATTCTGCAGCTTCCAGACATCCAGAGGAAGGTGCTGTACATGTTCTATTTCGAGGGACTGCGACTGAAGGACATTGGAGAACTGCTGGGATTCACCGAGGCTCGTGCTTGCCAGATACACGTGCAGGCCGTGTCCTCTCTGCGGGCGCACTTCAAACGCATCCGAAACGCAATCTGACCCCCGTCTATGATAGTCATCATCGGCTTCATCATCATCATTGGTCTGACGCTGGCCGGTTTCAGCATGAACGGCGGCAACCCCGTCGGACTCATCCATATCGGCGAGATCATCCCGATCTTCGGGATGGGCGCCGGTTGCCTAGTTATTATGGCCCCAGTCAAGATCCTCAAGGCGATCGTCCATGGTCTGCTGATGACCCTGAAGGGAGCTCCCTACAAGAAGGGGGACTACGAGGAGTTGCTAAAATGCCTCTATGAACTGTTCGTCTTGGGACGCCGCGGCGGCATGATCGCCCTCGAGGAGCATGTGATGAATCCCCACGGAAGCAGTCTCTTCAAAAAGTACACTAAGTTCCACGGCAACCACCATGCCATGGAGTTTCTGTGCGACGGGCTTAAGCCCGTCGTCGACGGCCGCATCAAGCCAGACCAATTGGAGTCCCTAATGCGTCAATCGATCAACACCGCGCACACAGAGCATCATGAACCGGTCGAGGTCCTCACCAAGGTGGCCGATTCCATGCCCGCCTTCGGGATCGTCGCCGCAGTGCTCGGCATCGTGCTGACGATGGGAAAGATCGACCAAGGTACCACGGTGGTCGGTGCGAGCATCGGCTCCGCGCTGTGCGGAACCTTCTACGGCATCTTCCTCTCCTACGGCGTGATCGCTCCGCTGGCGACCAACATCGACTTTATCGGTCGCGCCGAGGCCGTGTATTTCAACTGCATCAAGGAGGCCACGGTGAGCTTCGCCAACGGAGCCGCGCCGCTGGTCGCCTGCGAGATCGGTCGACGCGTCCTCGCCGATGATGTCCGACCGGCCTCGGCCGAGCTTGAGACCATGCTCAAGACAATGAAGTAGGTCGTCCGAAACCAATCACCAAACCATATGGGAGCAGGAGGAGGAGGAGCTTGGAAGGTGGCCTATGCCGATTTTGTGACCGGCATGATGGCCTTCTTCATGGTCATGTGGATTGTCGCGCAAGACGAGAAGACCAAGGGGGAATTGGCCAGCTATTTCCGTAACCGGATGATGTCGGCAGTGAAGCAGTCGGTCGGTGTGCTCCCGAACAAGACCAAGGATGCGGATCAAGACCCGAACAAGTCGGACCTGTTCCAGAATCCGTCCAGTGTACCGCTCGAATTCATGCGACAACTGGATCAGAGGCTTGAACGAGCCCTGATGGAGAACCCGGATTGGAAGGACACAAAGTCGGTCAAGGTGGACCGCACCACCGAGGGCCTGCTGATTACGTTCTTCGACACACCGGGCAAATCACTGTTCCAGTCCGGCTCCAAGGATCCCACGGACTTCGGGCAACTGGTGTTCGAGACGGTTGCGTGGGAACTGGCCCGATATCCGAATGTAGAATTGGAGCTCAACGGACATACCGCAGGCGACGGTAACGCCGGAAGCGAGGATCCATGGGAGCTCTCGAGCGGTCGGGCAAACAGCACCCGTCTCCTGCTGCAGAACAACGGAGTCAAACCGAACCAGGTGAAGAAGGTTTCCGGACTCGGTGCGGAATCTCCCCTGCCCGGCCGGTCTAGTAACGACCCAGGGAACCGTCGGACCTCTATCCTGGTTCGGGCCGGACCAAGAAAAGCCCCCATCTCGCAATGAGCGACCCCTTCGTTCCATTCACGGAAGGCGCCAGAGGTCCGGAACCGGAGACGCCAGCCTTCGAGCCGGCGTCCATCCCTGACAGCGGGGCTCCGGCAGCCGTCGTCTCCCCGGAAAAGGCTCTCGCCGATCTCGCCGATGGCCTTCGGCTGGGGCTCGACGGGCATCTCTTGGACCAACTCCTGCACAACCTCGTGGGTGGACATACGGGCCGGGTCGACTCCTGCCCCCTACCCCTGAGGGATTTCTCGCTGCCCGCGCGGGATCGGGCCGCCGCTGTTTCGGAACGCACGCCATCGATCGTTGTCACCCGGGTGGGTGATCTTGTCCAAAAGGTCACGGTCGAGTGCGCCTGCGGCGAGCGGATCTCGCTCGACTGCGTCTACTAAACCTCCCCGATCACTAGCACAATGGCAGGCATCGATCTTTCGGTTTCGGGACTGGCTTCTGGATTCGACTGGAAGTCGATGGTGGAACAGCTGACCGCAGTGGAACGGCAGCCTCAGGTGAAGGTCCGAAGCGAACAGGCGGACCTCACCAAGCGCCGGGATGCCCTCGGACAGCTCACAACTCGGCTCAGCGATCTCAAGAAAAAGGCCGAAGTCCTGCAGCAGCCCTCGCTGTTTGCGAGTCGGACCGCATCCTCGAGCGACGAAAAGATCGTCTCCGCGACCGCCGCTGGCGATGCGGTCACCGGTGGCTTCACGCTAGCGGTCACGACCTTAGCAACGGCGGCATCTTGGAGGTCCAACAACACCGGTTTCTTCACAAAAGTCCATGACACGGACATCACCCGGAACAGCGTCGGGTCGCCCACCCTAGCGTCCATCAACTGGGGCCCCACTCTGACCGCTGGAACGGTCAACCTGTCCGTCAAGAACATGGCGAGCGGTTCGGTGGCGACGGAGTCCATCACGGTTTCCAGTGGAGATACGATGGCCGATCTGTTCAGGGCCATCCATGCAGCCACAGGCATCGAAGCGACCTACTCAGCCACGACTGACAAGGTGACTTTCACGCCGCCCGCGGGTTCGAGCCTCATCCTCGGGGCGCCGAATGACACGTCCAACCTTCTCGGCTGCCTAAAACTTTTCACGCCAGCAACCCCAGGTATTGCAACCGAGAGCACTTCGGGCATCGGCTCGCTGAGACTGGCTACGTCCCTTGCAGGCCAACCCCTCTCGAACCCGGTTTCCCCGGCCTCCGGGGCGTTCACCATCAATGGAACGCAAGTGGAATACTCCAGCACGCAAACCCTCTCCTCGCTGCTCGCCAAAATCAACGCCTCGAATTCGGGTGTGATCGCGACCTACGACGAATCCGCAAACAAAATAGTTCTTCGCAACAAGGAACCCGGCAATCGGGGAATCAAAGTGGCGGATTCAACAGGAAACCTCATGTCGGCTCTGGGAATTCTCTCGGGAACCCTGACCGAAGGGACAGATCTTGAATTTTCCATCAACGGCGGAGCCACGCAGCGGAGTCGATCCAACACCATCAGCGAGACCGATTCTGGACTGACCGGGGTCACCTTCACTGCGAAACAGATTGGAAGTGCAAAGGTCGCCACCGAGGTCGACACCGCCGCGATGTCCAAGGCGATCACGGATTTCATGACCGCCGCGAACTCCGTGCAGACGTTGATTTCCTCCCTGACCGTCAGTAGCCGGGATGCGGCTGGCAAGGTCACTTCCGGAGTCCTCGCCTATGACCAAACCGTGTTTCAGCTGGGTTCGGCACTTCGCTCCTTGATGATGCCGCTGACCTCGGGCCCAAGCAGCGTGATCCGAAGCCTCGAGGATCTGGGTTTCGCGACATCTGGGTACTCGAACGAGATCACGGTCTCGAGTGCTCAAAAACTGAAGGAGGCACTGACCCTGAATTTGAGCGAAGTGAAGCTCTATCTTTCCTCCGCATCAACGGGCTTGGCCTCCAAGGTTGTGAATTTTGCAGGACCGATGGTGGATGAGATCAGCGGATCGATACCCTCACGCCAGAAAGCCCTGACTGAGCAGTCTAAGCGGCTGGATGACCAACTGGGGGCGATGGAGCGCCGGGTGCAATCGAACCGGGAACGGCTGATGGCCAGTTTTAGGGCCATGGAGGCCGCTCAATCGAAATCCAATCAGCATCTTCAATTCCTCGCCCAAAAGTTTGCCAATAGATGAGCACTTGTCTCGTAGTTCTCGTCAGCCTGACGTTCCTGATCACTGGTTGCAGTTCGATCAAAAAACAGCTCACGGATCCCTCCCATCACGGGCCCTTCCGAAACCAGTACAACTGCGGGGGGGCCCCGGCCGAGGTCCTTCGCAAGATCCAACGAGTGGCTATCCTGCCCACCGCTGCGCCCGAGCAGGGGTCCGCGTCATCCGCCGCGTCAGCACCGAGCCTCCTTCATCAAGGATTGGTGGAGGAGTTCAGGTCGGCTACCCCGTTCGAGGTCGTCCTCTATCCTGCCAATGCTTACCGCCTGCTGGAGGGTCCCAACAGCCTGCGGGTCACGGAGGCGCTGCCACCCCAGTTGTTGAAGGAGACCCAGCGGCAAACCGACGCAGAAGTGGCCCTCTTTTCTTCGGTGACGGCTTTCCAGACCTATCCGCCCCTCATGATCGGCATAAAGGTCACCCTGGTCCGCATCCAGGACGGGGAGATCCTCTGGCAGTTCGATGACACCTTGAACGCAGGAGATGGCCCGACGCTCAATGATGCCCGACGGTTCCTCCGTCAGAAGCTGGGCATCGACACGGAACCCCCTCCTTCACCTTCTGTGGACAGCCCAACCCGATTTACGAGATTTGCCGCCTCGGTTGTGGCCAGAATGTTCCTGCAAAGTCGGGCTTCGGGGGCCTCGGAACCGGATTCAGGATCCCAGGCAAAAAAAGATTCAAAAAAAAGGCTTAATGCTCCGGCGATCAATCCGTAACCTAAAACAGGAAAGTTTGGATGAAAATCGAGCCTGTACATGAGAAGTCGACCTCGTTGCTTTTCGAAAGCAAAGGGAAAGTTCAGGCACCTTTCGCTGCGACTGAAGCAGTCACCATACGCCGCCCGCCAGACCTAGAGGGGGATGCGATCAAGCTCGCGAAGCTGAAGGCGGAAATTGATTTCGATCGTGTCAAGGAGATGGTCCGCCGGGTGACACCTTCGTCCGCCTATCCACCGCTAGAAGGGGTGGATCGCTTAGCGAACCTGTTTGGTAAATTGGGCCTCTGAGCGAGCTCTTTCTTCCATCTGACTGTGACCCAGCCCCGAAATCAACTTTACGCCTACCGTTCTGGGGCTGAGTCTACGTTGTCGAAACCTCGAATCGTCCAAATGCTGCTGGACGGAGCAGTTGCTTCAATTCAGAACGCCATCAAAGCGTTCGAATTCGAGGACATTGGTGTTCGATTCGAAACGATCCACAACCAGACCGGCAAGGCCGGGGCGATCGTAGCCCAGCTCCGGGAAGCATTGGACCTCGACTCCGGCGGTGATTTCGCGTCCAAACTCGAGGCTCTCTACGTCTACATTGGCAACTTGTTGTTGCGTGGGAACATCCGAAAGGATCAGGCCCTGCTGCAGGAAGCTTGCCGGCATCTCCGAGTCATCCAGGAGTCGTGGCGAGAGATGCTGACAAACTCCTCACCGCACTCGATTGCTTTCGCCCCGAAAACCGTGGTGGATCGGATGACTGTCGGCGGGGCCACCTCGTCGTCGGGATTCAGCGTTCAGGTCTGATGCAAGCCCCCGTCCACTGGACCGATTGGGCCGCGCGGATCGAGCAACTAAACCGCGAGTTGGAGATTGCCTTGGGAACCGAGGACTGGGACCGCATCACTGTGATCCAAGCCGAGAAAGAAGGACACTTCAAAACCTTGGGAGAATGCCTACCTGAGAGAGTCAATCCCGAATCGCCGGCGCATGCAACGCTATCTCATCTCGCTGTCCAAGAGGAAACCCTGGGGAGGCTTCTGACCCAGGCCCGGGAAGCGCTCGGCAATGAGCTCAATAAGGCAAGTGCCGCTTCGAGCCTGTCCCGACGATTTAGGTCCAGCTATGGCGCGAAGGATCCCCCGAATGCCCACTGGGAGCATTTTTCATGAGGCCGACCGTCGATCCACGTCTCAAATCTGATGCACTCGTCGAGCGAGTCCTGCACCGCAAGGAACCTTGTCACCCCATCGCCCCATCCCACGACATCCCACACTTGGCCCCCTGCTAGTGGCGGCCCTGACCTGTGCCATTCCCGTGGCTTGCAGGCGGCCGTCGGCATCGGGACGCGCCGCTTCGGAGATCATTGCCTCTGGGACCTCTGGGGCACGGATGGCGTTTGAGCTTCCCAATGGTGCGGCGCTTCAGATGAGGTGGATCGCTCCCGGCTCGTTCCTCATGGGAAGCCCGAAATCCGAACCCGGCCGCTTGGACGACGAAATCCAACATGAAGTCACCCTTACCGAGGGGTTCTTCATCGGTGAAACCGAGGTGACTCAGGAGCAGTGGAGTACGTTGATACCCGACAACTCCAGCCGCAATTCTGGATCCCAAAATCCCGTTGAGATGCTTTCATGGGATGACTGCCGAAAATTCTGTCAAGAACTGACGCGCCGGCAGGCCTCCAACGGAGATCTGCCCGAGGACTGGGAATGGGATCTCCCCACCGAGGCTCAGTGGGAACGAGCCTGTCGCGCCGGAGCTTCGGATTCCTTTGGAGGGAACCCGGATGCTAGTGGATGGCACTCCGGCAACAGCGGCGGTAGCACCCACCCAGTTGGCCAGAAGGCGGCCAACGCCTGGGGACTTCGGGATATGCACGGGAATGTTGCGGAATGGTGTATCGACTGGTTTAGCGATTATTCCACCAATCGCAACAACTGGATCGATCCGATAGGACCGATCTGGAGCTTCGCTCCGGTAGTCCGTGGAGGCAGCTTTAGGTCCCCGGTGAATGACTGCAGGGCGGCCGCTCGGTCGGCAGGGATGCCGGATGCCGTGCCTAACGACGCGCTCGGCTTCCGACCTGCACTCAGGAAGAAGAAGCGGATCTAGGTGTGCACCCGGTACCGACCTCCCGCGACGGTGCGAGAAGTCGTTCTTGACCCGGGAACCGAAAACTCAATCTTCCCGAATACATGGCTCCGGAACCCCCAACAACGGCCGCGCAGGAAGCCGTCGGCGGCACCGGAAACCGCGCCGACACTCCTTCGTCGGCGCCGAGCACCAAAGAGGACGAGATTGTCTCCCGATATCGCGAGGCCCAGACCTCGGGAAATCCGCTCCCTGTCGAACTCCAGAAACTGGCAGGAATGAACTTTCTTGGACGCGACCTCAGCGGACTCGATCTCTCGGGCTGCGATTTCACGAAGGCCGAACTCAGCCGTTGCAATCTCAAGGGTGTCATCGCCACCCACGCGAAGTTCGACAGCGCAACGCTGTTTCAGGCCTGTCTGGATGGTGGGGAGTTCATGGCTTCCTCGTTCCGGGATGCCAACTTGAGCGAGGCCAGCATTCAGATGGCAGGGCTCGGCGAGGCCAAACTTGAGCGGGCCAACCTCGTTCTGACCAATCTCGACGGGACTACCCTGACCAAGGCTTCCATGGGGGGCGTCCGTGCCCACATGGCCTCGATGCAGGACACGCGGCTGCTGGAGGCCGCACTGAACGGAGCCGAGTTCAACCAGGCCAACCTCGCCGGGGCGGACATCCGAGACTGCGACGTCTCCCAGGCCGACTTCGGCAAGGCGGACCTCCGCGGCGTCCAGCTCAGGGGATTGAAAAACTACGGCTCGGCGAATTGGATCGGGGCGGACATCCGCGACATCGACTTCACGGGAGCATACCTGATCCGTCGACACATCGTCGACGAGAACTACCTCGACGAGTTCCAGAACCAGGGGAGATTCTCCCGCATCATCTATTGGTTTTGGTGGGCCACCTCCGATTGTGGTCGTAGTCTTCTGAGATGGGGTGTCCTCAACATCGGCATCATCATATGCTTCGGTTTTGCCTTCAGGCTTTTGCCCGATGTGCACACCCCGGTCGACCCGGAGGCTCCGCTGAATTCGGCGGGGTTTGGGACAGCGGTCTCCTCGGGAGTACTGCTGATAGACGAGGTTCCGATCCCGTACGATGCCGAACGGGACACCTTGTTCACCGTCCTAGACCGCGTGTATTCAGCGACAAAAGGAACCATCCAAGGGTCCTACCATCCCGAATCCGACCAAGTGGAGCTCTGGTCCGGTGGAACCGCTCTCAAGATCGTTGATTCGGACGGGGGAAATCTTGCGGCTGCGACACATCTGGTGTCCACCGCCGGACATGCATCCAGCAACTCCGCGATCGGGTTCAGGACACCCGCCCTCTACTTCCCCTCAGACCTTCAGCGTAGTCCCTACGAAACAGTTTACTTTAGCTTTGTCGTGGCCCTCACCCTCGGTTTTGGCGACGTCCTGCCGAAGACGACTGCGGCTCAAGTGATGGTCAACCTGCTGACCTTGGTCGGCTATGTGGGGCTGGGAGGATTGCTGACGATCTTCAGCAACCAGTTGGGGCGCCGGGGCGAGTAGGAATCCTATGAACGGTACCCAGCTTCGTCACCGTCTGTGGCCTAAAGCCGCGCTGGAAAGGCTTCTGGAGAAGCCCTGGGTCCGCCGATGGCTGCTTCCTCCCTCCATGCAGCGGATCCAGAGCCGCCCCACCACGAAGGTCTCCTCGTCGAAGCCAATGGACTCGATGGCGGTCTGGAAAGCGACCCACGGACACGAAGGAAGCTGGCCCCCGCCCCCGGGCAAGCGTCCCGCATCCACCCTTGCAAAGGCTCCTCCGAGGAAGAAGGGCGGCAGAAGACGGGCGACGACAACGACCCAGCCGTCGGATCGTCCTCGCGCGCTGGTCTCGGAACGCCAACCGAGCACCCCATCCGCTCCGCCCCCAAACCTGCCGGATTCCACGCGGACACCCATCGCGTCGGCTTCCAACAGCGCGCGTCCTGCGATCGAGGTCTCCACCCCTTCGCCCAGCGGGCCGTCCCCCACGCCGAAGCCCTCCGAGATCATCAATCCATTCGCGGGCTGGTCGACGAAGGAGGTCCAGGACCGCATCCGGGAGATGGTTGGCAACATCGAGATCCCACGATTCCGGAAGGCGGTCTTTGAGACGCTCCGCCGCCTGCGGGATCCGGACACGACACCTCAGAAGCTCATGGAGGTGATGGCCATCGACGGAGAGCTCGTCGGAAAGGTGATGAACACGGTCAACTCGACCGCCTACTCCCCACGGAGTCGGATCCAGAGCCTCGACCACGCCATCCTGCTCATGGGCAACGCCGACCTGGAACGGATTGTCATGATGGTCGGCGCCAAGGCAGCTCTGCCGCAGCAGGGACACCCCAAGTTTGCACTTTCCAACTTCTGGAAGGCCAGCTCGCGGAGGGCGGTCCTGGCCCGTGAGATCGCCGACCTCGTCCAGCCCGCAAAGGCCAACCTTTCCTTCACCGCAGGGTTCCTCCAGGACCTCGGGCTCCCGCTCATCGTGACCAGCAGGAAGGACGACTATTTGTCGCTCTATAACACGGCGCTCGACGAGAGGCGCGATCTTCATCTTCTGGAGGCGGAGACGCTGGGTTGGGATCATGCGGAACTAGGGGCTCTTCTGGCGGTGAACTGGGAGCTCCCCGATGACGTCATACACTGTCTGAAGGATCACAACTACCCTGATTCAGCCGGACGCCCCGACCCTGTCTATTTCGTGAGCTCACTCCTCCCCTCCCATGGCGAGGAATGGCACAGCCACTTTGCCAACCAGGTCAACGACCGGTATGTGGTTCCGCCGGAAGTGCTCGACTCGATCTGCAAGGAGTCGATCCAGAAGGCGAACGACTTAGCCAAGCTCTTCTAGGACTGCAAGCTGTCACCGGGCGGCTCAAAACCAGCCAATTGACGTGACCTCGCAAAACTGAGCCAGAGGGAGTGAGAGTCTGGGCGACCAAGAAAGGGACCAGACCATGAAAGGAAAGCGACACACGACAGAGGAGAAGATCCGAGCCTTGAGGGAGGCGG
>Ga0208048_1000440_pt1 | contig 22476 bp, 20 predicted proteins | sample Malawi_45m_30L_FD_184163 | JGI IMG/M metagenome (GOLD analysis project Ga0208048, IMG submission 184163) | Freshwater microbial communities from Lake Malawi, Central Region, Malawi to study Microbial Dark Matter (Phase II) - Malawi_45m_30L... | ecosystem: Environmental > Aquatic > Freshwater >...
GTGCATGGGTTCATGGCCCTCTGGTCAAGGCGCAATGAAGGGTGAAGCGTAACCTCCATCGGCATGGAGACTCCCGTTCAGGTTGGCTGGATTGGCACAGGTGTGATGGGGCTCTCCATGGCGGCACACCTGATCCGCGCGGGGCATTCCCTGCGGGTTCATTCGAGAACGCGTGCTCGCGCGGAGCCGCTCATCGCGCTTGGAGCGGAGTGGGCAGCGTCGCCGTCCGATGCGGCTGCCGATGCCGCGTTCATCTTCTCCATGGTGTCGATGCCCGCCGATGTGCAGAGCGTTCATTTGGGCGACGCTGGAACGCTTCGCAGCGCCCCGCGCGACTCGGTCTTGATTGACATGACGACGAGTACCCCCGCACTCGCGGTTCAGATTGCCGAGCGTGCGCGGGAGAGGGGCGTTGCAGCGTTGGATGCACCGGTCACTGGAGGTGATGTCGGTGCGCGTGAGGCACGCCTTTCGATCATGGTGGGCGGCGACGAGGACGCGTTTGCGCGCGCCGAGCCACTGCTTCGCGTGATGGGAAAGACCGTGATTTTGCACGGGGCTGCAGGTCACGGTCAGCTGGCGAAGGCGGTCAATCAGATTCTGATCGCGTCGACCATGGTGGGTGTCGTCGAGGGGCTCGCGTTTGCGCGTCGAAGTGGGCTCGATCCGCACAAGGTCCTCGAGTCGGTTGGGGCGGGCGCGGCTGGAAGTTGGACGCTCACCAATCTTGCCCCCCGAATGTTGCGCGGCGACTTCGCGCCTGGGTTTCGTATTGAGCACTTTGTGAAGGATCTTGGCATCGCCCTTGAGGCTGGTGAACAAGCGGGGTTGGACCTTCCAGGCACCGCGTTTGCGCATCGCATCTACAGGACCGCCATCGACGCGGGCTTGGCGGACCGCGGTACGCATGCGCTCGCGGTGGTTCATCCCTCCGCTGATTCGCGCTCGTGAGTCCGATTATCTGCGAACCCCCATGCAGCATCGCGCATGTTGCAGCAGGTGCATGATGTGGGTACCCTTCCCGATCTTCGCAAGGAGCCCCTCATGACCGCCCTCACCGCTGGAAAGACTGTCACCATCTCCGTCCTCAAGGTGCCCGCAGCACCCCGTCACCGCAAGACGATCGAGCGGCTCATGCGGCTTCAACCGGCCGTGCAGCGCACGCTGACCCGAGTGGCAAAGCGCCGCGGCCGCGAGAATCCGCGCAACCAGCGCGGTGGCCGAATGTGGACTTCTCGAATCCCTGCGACGCGCTGCGTGTCTGCGAGCCTGGGCGCGACCTTCCCGCTGAAGGTCACCGCCAAGATCATTCCCGACATTCAGGCCGTGTCTCGTTTCATCAAGATCGCCTGAGGCGACGGGCGCGCAGTTCGCGCCGCCGATAGCAGATGGACGGTCTGATTCACGAATTCCTACGGCTGTTCACTGAACTCGATCAGTTCCTCGGCGATTTTGTGCGCGACCATGGGACGCTCACCTATGCGCTTCTCTTTGCGATCGTCTTCTGCGAAACGGGACTCGTGATTCTTCCCTTCCTTCCTGGCGACAGCCTGCTCTTCGCCGCAGGTGCGATCGCCGTACGCGACATCGGTGTTGATCCCTGGACCACCGCCATAGTGCTGTTCGTTGCGGCCGTGCTTGGTGATGCGGTCAACTACCACATCGGTCGGTGGATCGGTCCGCCGGCATTCTCTGGTCGCTTTCGTTGGCTCCGGCGGGATCACTTGGAACGCACCCAGAAGTTCTTCGAGCGTTACGGCGGGCGCGCAGTGGTGCTTGCGCGATTCGTGCCGATCGTGCGCACCTTCGCGCCATTCGTCGCGGGCGTTGGTGCCATGCACTATCGACGCTTCGCGGCGTTCAACATCTTTGGTGCGGCGCTTTGGGTCGCCATCGCTTTCGGCGGCGGCTGTCTCTTTGGAAACATCCCGTGGGTGAAGCGCAACTTCAGTGTGGTCGTCATCGGCATCATCATTGTCAGCGTTCTGCCGCTCGTGTGGGAGTGGTGGGCGCACCGACGCGCTGTGAAGGCACCAACACGCTCTACCTGACTGACTGCACTGGCGTGAACTGTTGCAAGCCCACGCTGCGGCTCGATGCTCCAACAAGGTGCTTCGAGAAACGCATGCTCCACGCTTGTTGTGGCGCCACCCGACGCCTCCAAGTGATCAGTGTTCCTTCGCGGGCTCGAGTCCGCACTCTCGGAGAAAGCGTCGAATGTGTCCGATCTCTTCGTTGTCATCGAGCGAGTGATGCCCATGGTGCGGTGTTCGAAAAGTCATCTCCTTGCCGCGCAACTTCACCTTGAGGTGCTCCTTTTTGGTCTCCTCAGTCGTGCCGCCGAGTCCCTCAAACATGTGGATGACATCGCGCCAATGAATATTGTGCGACGTCGGATGCGCAAAGATCTGCCGGAGGGTGTGTTGTGCTTGATCTGACATGGTGGGCAGGAGGGTACCGTTCGGTACGCCACGACCTCAACCGATGACCACTTGCAGCAGCAGGTAACCGTTCAGTAGAACGATGACCGCCGTCACGAACCAGGCGATCATGGAAAGTACGGGTGAGTTTGCGAAGGAGCCCATTTTGCCGCGGCTACCCGTGAACCAGACCAGAGGAATCACCGCGAAAGAAAGCTGCAGCGACAGGATGACCTGGCTGAGAATGAGCAAGTCATTCACACCACTTGCGCCGTAAAGCGCAGCGACGATGACGGCGGGCACGATGGCGATCAGTCTCGTGATGAGTCGCCGCAACCATGGCGGCAGTCGAATGTCGAGGAATCCCTCCATGACCACTTGCCCTGCAAGGGTTCCAGTGAGGGTGGAGTTCTGTCCTGAAGCGAGGAGTGCCACAGCGAAGAGGGTGCTTGCGAGTGGCGCACCAAGCAGCGGCGAGAGCAATGCATAGGCATCTTCGATGCCGGCGACATCCTGATGGCCGGAGTTGTGAAAGGTTGCCGCCGCGAGCACGAGGATGGCGGCATTGATGAAGAATGCAAGCAGCAGTGCGGTTGTGGAGTCGAATGTGGCGAGACGGACTGCGAGCCGCTTTCCCTCGTCGGTGCGCGGATACGCGCGGGTCTGGACGATTGCCGAGTGCAGATACAGGTTGTGGGGCATGACAGTCGCCCCAAGAATCCCAATAGCGATGTAGAGCATGTCGGGATTCACAACAACCTCGGTGCGCGGCATGAGCCCGCGCAGCATTCCGGGCAGATCAGGGCGCGCTGCGACGATCTCGTACGCGAAGCATGCACCGATCAGCAAGACCATCGCAGCAACAACGGCCTCGAGGACACGCCACCCTCGTGCCTGCAGCAGCAGAATGAGCAGCACATCGGCCGCGGTGATCACGACACCCCATACGAGCGGAATCCCGAAGAGAAGATTGAGTGCGATGGCCGAGCCGATGACCTCGGCGAGATCGCATGCGGCGATCGCCACCTCGCAAAGGATCCAGAGCACGAAGTTGGCTCGTGGGCCGAAGTGATCGCGGCACGCCTGAGCGAGATCGCGTTCGGCGACAACTCCCAACTTGATGGCGAGGTGCTGCAGAAGGATCGCCATCAAGTTCGACAGCAGCACGACGCACAGCAGTCCGTAGCCGAAGCGCGCACCGCCTGCAAGATCCGTTGCCCAGTTGCCCGGATCCATGTAGCCAACGGCGACCATCAGCCCAGGACCGATGAACGCGATCCATGTGCGAAGGGTGATCGGCCCCGACGGCACTCGAATCGATGCGTGCGCCTCTGGAAGAGAGAGCTGCCGTCGTGGTCGGCGCCAACCTGCTGTCGGCGCCGTTGGTCGGGGTTCGTGGTCCATCGGTTGGAGAGTACCTCGAAAGTTTGATAATTCAAACTTAAGGCGTACCGACGCTCTGGCGGTGCGGAGGTATTCTTTCTCAGTGGCAACAGAGACCGTGGAGAACTATCTCAAGACTGTGGAGTCTCTCAGTCGAACTGGCGAGGTGGGTGTCGCGCGACTGGCACAAGAACTTGGCCTGACAAAGGGCACTGTCACCTCCATGGTGCAACGGCTCGCACGGCGCGGACTGCTTCGAGCGCCGAGATATGGCAGCATTTCGTTGACGGCTCAGGGGCGGCGCAAAGCACTTGATGTTCTCCGGCGCCACCGAATCATTGAGTGCTTTCTCGTTCGGTTCATTGGACTCGACTGGTCGGAGGTGCACGCGGAAGCGGAGCGTCTTGAGCATGCGCTCTCTGCGCGCGTTCTTGAGCGGCTCGATGGACTGCTCGGTCATCCCTCGCAGGATCCGCATGGCGATCCAATCCCGAGCGCACACGGACGCCTTCGCGCCGCGCAGGGGGTTCCACTCGATTGTCTGCCAGCTGGTGCAGCCGCACGGGTGGAGCGTGTGATCCATCAGTCGCCGCAGTTCCTTCGCGAAGCCGCACGCTGCGGACTGCGTCCAGGTGCGTCGATTGTCGTGATCCGAGCGGCAGCGGGTATGGCGGGAATGCAGCTGCGCATCGGGCAGGGGGCACTGATTCGCGTCAAGCGCAGCATGGCACGGCTCGTCACTGCTGTGCAGGTGAACGCGAAGCAGCGCCGGGTATTCCGAGTTTCGCGAAGCGGTTCGTCGGCGCGTCGCGGAGGCGCGTCCTGATGGCATCGCCCATGGCGATCCAACGCGCGTTTGATGATCTCCATGCGGGACGCTCCGCGCAGGCAATCGCTGCGCTGCGCCTGATCGTTCAGCGCAATTCGCGCGACTCCGCTGCTGTACATGCGCTGGGACCTGCACTTGTGGAAAGCGGGCAGCATGCGCAGGGCATTCACCATCTGGAACGCTCGGTGCAGGCAGTACCCGAGTCTCCCGCCTACCGCAGCAATCTTGGCACCGCATTGCTGCAGGTACGGCGCTTTCGTGAGGCGCGCGACCACTTTGAGGCAGCGGTGCGACTTGATCCGAAATATCCACTCGCCTACATGGGGCTCACCATCGCGTGCAACCAACTTGATGACATCGCGGCAGGAATCACCGCAGCACGCGCGGGATTGGCGGCAAAGCCAGGATGGCCCGAGATGACGCGGAATCTTTGTGGGCTGCTTGAAGCAACCGGACGGGTGTCGGAGGCGGTCGAGTTGATTCGTGCGCTCGCGAGGGATCACGCGCAGGATGCTGGAATACGGACGACGCTCCTGATGCTCACCAACTACGCGGAACTCCCCGCGGCTGAAGTCGCGTCCGAACACCTGAAGTATCGCGAGTGTGTTCCGCCACTCCGCATGCCGGCGCCGCACGAACCAGACCCCGAACGACCACTCCACATCGCCATACTGAGCGGTGATTTACGAGGGCATCCCGTGGCGCGCTTCGTGGGCGCGCTCTTTGGCGCGAAGCCGAACGACTGGACGTTGTCGGTCTACTCGCTGCTTGATATTGGGACGGATGATTCGGATGCTCAGTTCTTCAGGGCGTGTGCCGATGCGTGGACGGAAGTCGGCATGATGGATGATGCGGCGATCAGCAGGCGTATCGCGGCAGACGGAGTGGATGTGTTGATTGAACTCGGCGGGCATACGGCGGGGGGCAGGATGGCCGTTTTCGATCGGCCGCCCGCAGCGGTCACGATCTCTGCGATTGGTTATCCCAACACCACTGGACATCCGGGTGTAGCGATTCGTGTGGTGGACTCGATCACGGATCCACTTGGCAGCGACGGGGCGTGCAGCGAGCGGCTTGTGCGCATCGATCCCTGCTTTCTTTGCTACTCGCCTCCCGTGCAACTGCCGGAACCTGCCCCGGTTCCGAGCGGTCCGATCACCTTCGGGTCGTTCAATCTCGCATCAAAGATTTCCGACTCATGCATGGCACTGTGGGGACGCGTCTTGAACGCAGTCCCGTATTCGCGCTTGCTTGTCAAGAGCAGGTTCCTCTCGGATGCGAGTGTGGTGGGTCCTCTTCGAGAACGATTTGCGCGTCATGGCGTTCCCCTTGACCGATTGGAGATCGTTCGGCATCTGGCCACGCAGCAGGAGCATCTCGCGCTGTATAGCCGTGTCCATGTGGCGCTTGACACCATGCCGTACAACGGCACAACGACCACATGCGAGGCACTCTGGATGGGCGTACCAGTCGTGACGCGCGTGGGCGACAGGCATTCTGCGCGCGTCGGTGCGTCACTCCTTGCTGCGGTCGGACATGCAGAGTGGGCGGCGGAAAGTGATGAGGCATTCGTTGCGGTCGCCAGTGATCTCGCACAAGACTCGCTCAGACTTGCTCGTGTGCGGGCTTCGCTTCGGTCCGAGATGGCCGCGAGCGCGCTCTGCGACCAAAGCGCCTACGCAACTCGCTGGCAGGCGTTGGTCCGCGGTGCATGGCGGATGGCGTGCACAGCAGTCAACGGAGGTTCGCCCTGACGCGGGAAGGATCCATCCAGATCGACGGCGGCTGGCAGAAGTGTGTGGTCGCGGTGTCGGGCCCGATGCTTGGCGGACTTCTGTGGGTTCTCTTTCACCCACAGCATGGCGGCTTTGGGGACTTCACGGAACCTGCGGCTGGAACGATCGGGCTCCTTGGATGGATGGCGCTTTGGTGGGCGTTCCAACCCGTGGATCTTGCAGTCACAAGTCTGCTCCCGGTCGTTGTGTTGCCGCTGATCGGTGCAGGGAAGGGCAGCGCAGTACTCGCGCCCTACGCGAACGAATTGATTTTCCTCTTTGCAGGCGGTTGCGTGCTCTCACTGGCGCTGGAGCGCCATGGCATAGCGGCGCGATTCCTGCGATCCGTCATCGCAATTGTCGGCACAACGCCGCACGGACTCATAATTGGATTTCTCTGCGTGTCCGCCCTGCTGAGTGCTTTTGTGTCGAACACTGCCACGGTTGCGATGTTGTTGCCGATGGTGCTTGCGACGATTGCTGCTGTGGAGCGTGGCAACGCATCGCTGCCACCGACTTCCATGGCACTGCGAAACTTCAGCAGTGGTCTGCTGTTGGCGCTTACCTACGGCGCAACGATTGGTGGTGTGATGACAGTTCTCGGCAGCCCACCCAATCCGATCGCGGCCGAGTGGATTAACCAATACGCGCAGGATCACCCAAGCACTCGCGGCATGGACTTCGTTCGTTGGCTGTCGTTCGGTGTGCCTGTCGGAGTCGCGACACTTGTGGCGGCAGTACTTGTGCTTCGGGCGAATTGTTCAGTGCAAGGTCTCGCGCCTGCATCGATCGATGGATTGCAGCCGGCGACGCGGGCAATCAGTCGGGGTGGATGGCTCACGCTTGCGGTCTTCGGCGTGTCGCTCCTCGGATGGATCGGCGTTCCACTGGCGCGCGCCGCTGGCGTGCCGATGCCGCCCATCACGGATGGGTCGGTCGCGGTGCTCGCGGCGATACTGCTCCTTGCTATTCCAGAATCGGCGGCTTCTGGTACGCGGATCGTTCCAGTGCAGCTGCTGGGCAAACTGCCTTGGGGAGTCTTCATTCTCTTTGGCGGTGGGCTCTGCCTTGCCGACGCGATGGATCGGACCGGCGTCTCTCATGCCATCGCGCAAAGTGCGACTGCGTTGGTGTCGTTACCCCCGTGGGTGATTCTGTTTCTGCTGGTATCAACGCTTGTGATTGCCAGCGAAGTCGCATCGAACACGGCGCTCACCGCGACGGCGGTTCCGATTGTGGGACCACTTGCAATTGGGCTCGGCATGCCAGCCGATCAGATGGTGATCGCGGCAACGCTCGCTGCAAGCCTTGCCTTCGCACTCCCGGTCGGCACAGCACCCAACGCCATGGTGTTCTCCACAGGCAAACTGCCCATCGGACACATGATGAGGGTCGGGATTCAGTTGAACATCTGCGCTGCGGTCATCATCACGGTGGCCTGCATGCTGTTGCTCTGACGGCCGCGGCCGAGGTCATAGACGCTTGGAAGCCCCTTTGTTTCTTGCACGAAATGCCGTTCGCAGCTCTGCCTGCGGCATCTGCGGACTTTCAGAGGCGCGGTGGCCCAGTTCCTGATACGCCACTCGGAAGCAGTCGAAGTTGGTCTCAAGGCATCGGTCGATGTCCCGCTGCACCTGCACGAGCACATCGTGCAGGGGGCAGGGATCTCCCGCACCACAGACACCACCTCCAAATGGGCAGTTGAGGCTCGGATCCGTTCGCTCGAAGAGGTCGTAGACCTCGCGAAGGGTGATCGAACGCGGATGGCGCGCGAGCACGAAGCCGCCCGTGGGTCCGCGAAAGCCCTTGACCAATCCGGCATGGGCGAGCGACGTCAAGACCTTTGCAACGAACGGCGCTTGCAGGTTGCGAACTTTTGCAATCTCCCTTGCGTCGTGCTTCGTCGTGCCATCGTCGTAGAGTTCGGCGAGCCGGCTCAGCACTGCAATCGCGCACTCGGTGTGCTTCCCGTACACAGGGCGCAGAGTATCCGATGACACCTCACGTGGTCCGCACCGCGGCTGTGTTGCGTCTAGCCTGCGCCGCAGGATGATCTCCACGGACGGAGTTCGCAAGGATGGCGCAGTTGGAGGCGCGAGCGCCGCAACGCTTGCTGTCATCGCGGTCCTTGGATTCTCCTCTGGAATCCCGAACCTGATGCTGACGTCGGTTGTGCGCACGTGGACAACAGCGGCGCAGTGGTCGATCGAGGCGATCGGACTTCTCTCGCTGCTTTCACTCCCCTACGCGTTGAAGTTCCTGTGGGCGCCGCTCGTGGATCATGTACGCCCACCACTGTGCGGCACGCTGGGGCAGCGAAGAAGCTGGCTCTTCGCAGGACATGTCATCGCAGCCGCGCTGCTGATTGGGGCCTGTATGGTCGGACCAGGGGATGCGCGCGTGTTTCTGACGCTGCTCGCCGTGGCGGCGATCGCGAGCGCGACCATCGACATCGCTGCGAGCGCGTATCAGATCGATGTGCTGCCACGCGATGCACTCGGAAAGGGCGCCGGGCTCTTTGTGAGCGGGTATCGGGTTGCGTGGGCGGGACTTGGACTGGCCGTTCTCGCTGCAGCCCCCGTCTGGGGATGGACCCTCGCCGCATCAGCCGCGTGCGTGCTCGTTGCGGTCGGTGCCTTGGTGACGCTGTGGGCGGTCGAACCGCAGCGAGGCGTTTCACCCGCACACGGATTTATTGCCGCCCTGTGGGAACCGCTCGCGCTGTTCGCATCACAGTGGGGAACGCGCTTGCCGATTCTGCTGCTCTTTGTGCTGACATTCAAGTTGCCTGATCAGGTCGGGAACGCGATGATCGAGCCGCTGCTCCTCAAGGGGCTCGGGCATTCGCTGCAGGAACTTGCGTTCATCCGACAAGGGCTTGGATTTGGCGTCACGATTGTCGGGGCAGTCGCGGGCGGCTTTCTGGTGGGGCGCATCGGGCTGCGCCCATGTCTGTGGATTTTCGGAGTCCTGCAAGCGGTCAGCAATGCCGGGTTCTTATGGCTCGCGTGGCTGCAGGGGGCGAGCATTGCGCAAGAAGCCGTTGTGCCCGCTGCGTTATCTGCACTGACTGCGGTGGTGATGGTGGAGAGTCTTGCCGGCGGCATGGTGAGTGCAGGTTTTGTTGCTGCGCTGATGTCCTTGTGCGAGCGTCGCGTCGCTGCAACGCAGTATGCGCTCCTCACCGCACTGATGGCGGTTGGTGGCGCCATCGGCGGAAGCCTGAGTGGACTGCTGCTTCGCCATCTCGACTACGGCCCGTTCTTCGGTTGGTCTGTGCTGCTGGGCGTGCCTGGACTCCTGTGCATTCCGCTGCTTCGCTCGCGTGTTGCCTAGGCTTGTCTTCATGCCGCAGAAGCGCATCCGAAACCTGATCGTGTGCCTCGGCGACCAGCTCAACCGCGACTCTGCGGTTTTTGACGGGTTCGACGCCGCATCCGATTGCGTGTGGATGGCGGAGGTGATGGGCGAGAGCACACACGTGCGCTCATCGAAAGTGCGTACAGCGCTCTTTCTGAGCGCGATGCGTCACTTTCGCCTGGCGCTGGAGAAAGAGGGATTCCGCGTCGATTACCGAACGCTGGATTCGAACGATGGCAGCAGCGATCTCGGCTCTGCGCTCGCGCGTTCCATTGCGAAGGCAAAGCCCGCACGGGTGCTTCTTGTGCAGCCTGGTGAGTGGCGCGTGCAGGAAATGCTTGAACGCGCTGCAAAGAACGCCGGCGTGCCGCTCGATGTTCTGCCAGATCGTCACTTCCTCTGCTCCACTGACGAGTTCCGCGCGCATGCTGCGGGGCGCAAGCAGCTCCGCATGGAGTACTTCTACCGGGAGCAGCGGCGCAAGCACGGCGTGCTGCTGGATCGCACGGGCGGACCTGAGGGCGGCGAGTGGAACTTGGATCATGAGAACAGAGAGTCTTTCGGGACGAAGGGACCCGAGGGCGTACGGAAGCCGAGGGCGTTCAAGCCTGATGCCACGACACGGGATGTGATCGCGGTCGTGGAGCGCATGCTGAAGGATCACCCAGGTGATCTCGGCGGTTTCGATTGGCCCGTCACACCCGCGCAGGCGCAGGACGCGCTCGAAGACTTCGTGGAACACCGGCTCGAGCACTTTGGCAGATGGGAGGATGCGATGTGGACGGACGAGCCTGTGCTGTTCCACTCCCGACTTTCTTCGGCGATGAATCTGAAACTGCTGAGTCCGCGCCGCGTGATCGAGCGCGTGGAACAGGCGTACCGAAGCAAGGCAGTACCGCTCGCGAGCGCGGAGGGGTTCATTCGTCAGGTGCTCGGTTGGCGCGAGTATGTGCGCGGCATCTACTGGCTTCACATGCCCGACTATGTGCAGCGCAATGCGCTCAAAGCGGATCAGCCGCTGCCGGGGTTCTACTGGACGGGCGAGACTGACATGCGTTGTCTCCGTGCCGCGCTGACGCAGACGCTCGAGTCGGGCTACGCGCATCACATCCAGCGCCTCATGGTGACGGGCCTGTACGCGCTCCTGCTGGGAGTACGCCCCAAGGAAGTGCACGAGTGGTATCTCAGTGTCTATGTCGATGCGGTGGAGTGGGTGGAACTTCCCAACACGCTTGGCATGTCGCAGTACGGGGATGGCGGTGTGATGGCATCGAAGCCTTATGCGGCGACGGGCAAGTACATCAGCCGGATGAGCAACTACTGCAAGGGTTGCCGATTCGACCCAGCCAAGTCAGAGGGGGATGATGCGTGCCCCTTTACGACGCTCTACTGGGACTTCCTGCTGCGGCATGCGAAGGGGCTCGGTGGCAATCCAAGAATGGCGCTGCAGTTGAAGAACGCCCAGCGACTGACGGAGGTCACGGTGCGCGGCGTGCGTGCGCGTGCGCGTGCGATTCGGGAGGGCGGGGGTCAGCCCGTCTGAAGCGATACCGCGCTGACAGTGACGCAATCGAGGGTGCACGGTAGCCTCCGTTCATTGGAGGTTGGCATGGCTAACGGCGGACAAGGCTCAGCAGGAAATGTCATCGCGGCGGTCTGCAGCTTCTTCATCCCTGGGCTTGGGCAACTGGTACAGGGGCGACTCCTGCTCGCAGTGATCATGCTCGTCGCATCGGGTCTGCTGTGGTTCATCTGGCTTGGATGGATCATCCATCTCTGGTCCATTCTCGACGCGGCGCTCTGGAAGCCGCGCTGAACTGGAACAGCGGAACCGAACGCGCTCAAGCCATCGCCATCGCGTTGTCCACGATCGCGTTGAAGGTGGCGCTTGGTCGCATGGCGGCTGCGGCTCGCGTCGGATCAGGTCGGTAGTAGCCGCCGATATCGATCGCGCGCCCCTGAACACTGTTCAGTTCCCCAACGATCGTAGTTTCATGCAGCGTCAGTTCGGACGCCAGAGGGGCAAAGCGAGCGGCAATCTCGCTGTCGATCTTCTGCTTCGCCAGTTCCTGCGCCCAGTAGAGCGCGAGATAGAAGTGGCTGCCGCGGTTGTCGAGTTCGCCGATTCGGCGCGCAGGACCGCGATTGTTTTGCAAGTAGGTACTGGTCGCCGCGTCGAGCGCATCCGCGATCACCTTCGCCTTCGTATTGCCGGTTCGCTGTGCCAAGTGCTCGAGCGATGCGTTGAGTGCGAGGAATTCGCCAAGTGAATCCCAACGCAGCGAGTTTTCCTTGTTGAACTGCTGCACATGCTTCGGCGCCGATCCACCAGCGCCCGTCTCGAACAGCCCGCCACCATTCATGAGCGGAACGACAGAGAGCATCTTGGCGCTCGTTCCAAGCTCGAGAATCGGGAAGAGGTCGGTGAGGTAGTCGCGCAGCACATTGCCCGTGACGGAAATGGTGTCCAGACCCCGCTTGATGCGCTCAAGCGAGTGGCGGCACGCATCTGCTGGCGGCAGGATCCGCCAGTCGAGCCCGGCGAGTTCACCATTCGTCTGATGCCGTGCGAGCGCGGCGCGGACCTTCGCAAGAATCTGACGGTCATGCGCGCGCGACTCATCGAGCCAAAACACGGCAGGCGTGTTGCTGAGCGTCATGCGCTGCACAGCGAGCCGAACCCAGTCCACGACTGCAGCGTCCTTGGTCTGGCATGCGCGCCAGATGTCTCCTGCCTCGACCGCGTGTTCTGTGAGAACGCGACCGGTGGCGTCAATCACCCGCACCGTACCGGGCGCTGCAATCTCGAAAGTCTTGTCATGCGATCCATACTCCTCCGCCTGCTGAGCCATCAGACCGACATTGGGAACGCTGCCCATCGAACGTGGATCGAAAGCCCCATTCGTGCGACAGAAGTCGATCGTCGCCTGATAGACGCCCGCGTAGGTTCGATCAGGGATGCAGGCCTTCGTCTCCTGAGTCACTCCCTGCGCGTTCCACATCATGCCGCCTTCGCGGATCATGGCGGGCATGGACGCATCGATGATCACATCACTCGGCACATGCAGGTTCGTGATGCCTCGGTTGGAATCCACCATCGCGATGGCTGGTCCAGAGCGGAGCGCATCAGTGACGGCCGCGCGGAGCGTGTCGCGCTCCGAGGTCGGCAACGCATCGATTCGCGCGAGCATGTCGGCGATGCCGTTGCACGGGTTTGCGCCAGCCTGCTGGAGCGCAGTCCCATGCGATGCAAAGACTGGGTCCAGTGCGACACGAACGGCGGAGCCGAAGAGGATCGGATCCGACACCTTCATCATCGTCGCCTTCAGATGCACGGACAGTAACAGTGCATCGCGCTTTGCGGCAGCGAACGACTCGGTCCAATAGCCCTGCAGAGCGCGCGCGCTCATGAAGGTTGAGTCGAGAATCTCGCCCGCCGCCAACGCGATCCCATCGCGCAGGACTCGAACCGCCCCATCGGTGCTCACATGTTCAATGCGGACCATCGTCGCGGCATCGACCGTGATCGACTGCTCGTTGCCAAAGAAGTCCCCCTGTTGCATGGACGCAACATGCGTGCGACAGTCGGTCGACCATGCACCCATCTTGTGGGGTGCCGACTTGGCGAACGCCTTCACCGAGTTGGTCGCACGGCGATCGGAATTGCCTTGCCGAATCACGGGGTTCACGGCGCTTCCCTTGATCTTGTCGTAGCGCGCATTGCTCGCGCGCTGCGCGTCCGTTGTCGGCGCATCCGCATACTCCGGAACAGCAAAGCCCTGCGCACGCAGTTCCGCAATCGCCGCCTTCAGCTGTGGCATCGACGCGCTGATATTCGGCAACTTGATGATGTTTGCTTCAGGCTTCAGACAGAGCCGTCCGAGTTCGGCGAGCGCATCGGGTACTCGTTGCCGCGGCTCCAAAGTCTCAGGGAACGCAGCAAGAATGCGCGCCGCGAGCGAGATGTCCGCGACATCCACTCGGATACCGGCTGCGTCGGTCACCGCGCGAATGATCGGCAGCAGTGAGTGGGTGGCGAGTGCAGGTGCTTCATCCGTCAGTGTGTAGATGATCGTTGTTTGGGACACGAGAGCCTCCAGGGAAGAGGGTGCAGCGGCTAAGCACGGGAGTGTAGAGGAGCAGCGGCCACGACCACGAGAGATGTCGCGGTGTACCCTCCCTCCGAATGCGGCTTTCTCAAGTCTCGCTTCGATGGGTTCGAAATCGAACCACGCCACTGCTGCTCACCCTGATCGCATTGTTCGCGGTGCATCCGATCTTCGTAACAGACGATGGCGCCGAGTCGCCACTGTTCCCGCTGCTGCTCGACCTCACCCCACTGCTCGGCATCCTTTGTGTTGGATCGCGGCGCCAGGGTTTGGTGCTTGTGGCGTGGGCCGTTGTACTCCTTGCCGCAGCATGGTGGCTTTACCGCGTCGATGAGCTCGCGATCGTGCAAAGCCCCTTGATGTTTGGGTTCATGGCTTACTACGCCACGGCAATTGGCATGCTTTTGTTCCAACTGGCGCGTGGTAAGACGCTTCTCGACGATCGGGTGATCGGTGGACTCGCGATTTACTTGCTGACGATTGTGCTGTTTGCGACTGCGCACCATCACGTCTCTGCCATCGACACTCGCAACTACCTCGTCAACGGCGTGTTCGAACCACTGCGGTGGAATGATTCCCTTTACTTCTCGACCGTCACGATGACGACCATCGGCTTCGGTGACATCGTCCCGTCGGGCCGATGGGCGCGTGCCATCACCATGGTGGAAGCGATCACCGGCGTCATTGTGCTCGTGCTGTTCATTGGGCGGCTGGCGCTTCTCCCACGGTCGGGATCGACGCAGTCTGCCGATCATCACTGAAGCGCGCGATCGGCGTTCACGCGCACCCGCCACTGCAGCAGCAAGGATGCGGGAGCGTGCACAATGATCACGGATCCAAGCCACGCGAGCACAACAGAGAGCGCCAACTCCAGCCGCGGAAAGAGTGCAGCCGCGAGGCACGCAAAGACTGCGACGCTTGTCGATCCAAGCATCATGGGTGCAGCGGCGCCGCGCGGCACGGACGCGCCTTGTGAAAGCCATGTGCCCACCATCACGGTCGTAAAGATGACGGGGAACACACTGACGAGCCCGCTGGCGATCGGCACATCAAGTCGAGCAAGAATCACTGCGGTACCGATCGCACCCGCAGCGGCGATTCCGCGCGCCAACAGCGTCCGCGGCAGGACTCTTCGCGTGCCGCGAGGCGCCTCGGTGGGAGACCAATTCGCAACGATGCCGAGCGTGCCGCACAGAAGCATTGCGGCGAGCGCAACCAATTGCCATTGCGTGGCGTTCGGTCGAACGACTTCCCCAAGCACGATGAGGAGTACCGAGGCGATCATCCAAACGCCAAGTGCGATGATCAGGGTGAACGCGAGTGGCGCGCGTCCACCGATGCGATGGGCACAGATGATCGGCGGCAGCAGCAGCCACAATCCGAGATACCCGGCATTCAACGCAGTCCCAAGAGGGACGAGCGCCATCGCAATGGCAAAATCCTCTGGACTCTCGCAGCGCGAATAGAGTGCCACAGCCACAGGAACGATGGTCGTCGGCACACTCGACAGCAGGCCGCCGATCCTGCCGCCGAGCCGCTCCACCAAGACAGTCGCCGCGATCGCCACGCCGCCAGCGATGATGGCGGGTATTGCGGCGTCGATGATGAGAGCTTTCAAGTCCTCCATGTTGAGCGATAGGTTGTACGGGATGTGCGTGAACGCGTCTCGCGCTACAATGGACCCGTGGGCACGGCATTGACCTCGTTGTTTGCACTTCTTCTCTCGGCTTCGTCGGTCGATGAAGCGAAGGTCGAATCGACCCAGTCACCTCGAGATCGATTGCTCGAATGGGCTGAGGTGATCGAGGAGAAACCCGACCCTAATATCGTCGTCTCGGCAGATGTGCGGTCGGCGATCCGCAACACCAAACTCCCATGGAAAGTTCGCCACAAGGCAAGCGGCATGGAGATGTTGCTGGTTCCTGACGGAACATTTGAGATGGGGCGGAGTCCCGGCGATGACACGCTCCGTGGAGATGAATTGCCTACGCACCTAGTGAAGATCACCAAGCCCTTTTATCTTGGGCGGTGTGAGGTGACGCAAGAGCAGTGGAAGCGGGTGACAGGTAGTCTGCCAGAGGCGGAACAGAGTGGCGACTCGCCTGAGTCGGTCGGCGCGGCGGCACGCCAAACGGCGCGTCATGCGGGGTACACCGACGAGGAAGCGGTGATCATCGGCAAGGCCGCCGAAAAAAGGGCTGGGCAGTTTCGTTCGTTCCCAGTGGGTAATGTGTCGTGGTCTGCCTGTGACGCATTCTGCCGAAGCGCCGGACTCCGCCTGCCGACCGAAGCGGAATGGGAGTACGCGTGCCGAGCAGATGATCGAGAGGTTGTCTACGACAGCATCATGGAACTTGACGCGGTGGCATGGCATGGGTTCAACAGCAAGCAGCGGGCCCACGCCGTGGCTACGAAAGAGCCAAACAAGTTCGGCTTTCACGACATGTACGGGAACATGCGTGAGTGGGTCGCCGATTGGTACGGCGCGTATTCGTCCGACACGAAGTCTGATCCGCAGGGACCCGATTCTGGTATGGGCAAAGTGCTGCGAGGGGGTAGCTGGAGTTGGATGATGCCAGCGCTGAACGAGCACTCGAGTTACCGACCATCGCAACGGAGTGTCAGCGTCGTGGGCTACGCCGATGATTCAATCGGATTTCGAGCCGCGCGCTCGATCGATTGAAGCGCCTGCGGCGCGCCCCGCATGTATTTTCATCGTGCAATCTGCGAGAGAGGGGTAGACAGACACCTCTGCCGGGCTATCTTGCTCCAGAGGTCAAATATGATTGCTCGCCGAAAATCATGTGCGCTCGGTTGTCGGAGTGTGTGCCTTCCTCCGTGGAGTGCGGCGCAGTGTGCTCTGGTGCTCGTCGCGGTGGCGCCAGTCCTCGCGCAGTGCCCAGCCGATGTCAACGGCGACGGCGGTGTTGGTGGTACTGATCTCTCGATCGTCCTCTCTGCATGGTCCTCCAATGGCCAGGGGCAGTACGACGCAGACATCAACAACGACGGCATCGTCGATGGTTCCGATCTGACTTCGCTGCTTTCGGCATGGGGGAACTGTGCGCCAGCGGTTCCTGCATGGGCAACGCTTCTCGAAGCAACCCCAAATCCAAACGCGGTTCACAATGAAGCGACGCGCGCTGCGATCGCCGCAACGGGTTACGCCTGGCGCGTGCGTCACACGGCAACGCAAGTCGAGATGGTGCTGATCCCACCCGGCACATTCGATATGGGCTGCTCGCCCACGCCGCAAAGCGGTTGCTGGCCCGAAGAGAACCCCGTCCATCAGGTCACCCTCACGCAGCCGTTCTACCTCGGTCGGTACGAGGTGACGCAGGCGCAGTGGACAGCGGTGATGGGATCAAACCCAAGTCATTTCCAAGGAGCGTCGTACCCCGATGCGGCGAACCGCCCCGTCGAGCGCATCAACTACAACGATGCGAAGGCGTTCGTGGATGCCGCAGGCATGCGACTGCCGACTGAGGCGGAGTGGGAGTACGCCTATCGTGCGGGAACTCGCACCGCGTTCCACAGCATGCCGGGGTTTCCCAACGGCACGGATGACGAATCAAAGTTGCAGTTGGTCGCATGGATCGGGATCAACTCGGGGATGCAGACGCGGCCCATTGGTCTGAAGCCTGGGAACGGGTTTGGGATTCATGACATCGCGGGCAATGTGCTCGAATGGACCAACGATTGGTACGGTGATTACCCAAGTACCCCGCAGGTCGATCCCACGGGTGTGCCGAGCGCATGGGGCCGCGTGTTCCGAAGTGGCTGTTGGCACCTCGGGCCGTGGTTGAGCAGAGTTTCCGTGCGCTTTGAGGACGAGCCCGAGGGACTGCGCGTCAGTGACACCGGGCTTCGCGTTGCCAAGAACCCATAATTGCCCCTCCAACGAAGCAGCCGCGTGGGGGGCGCCTGCTGCGTTCGCAGTGCCTAGCCTTCCCCTCGAAGGAGACAGGCTTCGTGGATCTAGTCCCTGCGCATCCAACTTCTCTTCGTGACTTGCCGCTCGTGGTGGTCGTCGGTGGCGGCTTTGGTGGCATCCGTGTGGTGCAGCGACTCGCGCACGCGCCCGTGCGCGTGGTGCTGATCGACCGCTCGAACCATCATCTGTTTCAACCGCTGCTCTATCAAGTCGCGACAAGCGTGCTGACCGAATCTGAGATTGCATATCCGATTCGGCGCATCTTCCGATCTCAGGCCAATGCACTGGTGGGTCTCGGCGAGGTCCGTGCCGTGGACCGTGCGGACCGCTCACTGATCTTCACTGACGGCACGCGTGCGCCCTATGACTGGTTGGTGCTTGCGGCGGGAGCAGTGTCGAGTTACTTCGGAAAGGAAGGATGGTCAGAACTCGCGCCGGGCATGAAGACGCTGAACGAGGCGACCGCGATCCGCGCGCGCGTTCTTCAGGCGTTCGAAGACGCCGAGGCTGAGACCGACCCGCGCGCGCTCCGTGCGCATTTGACATTCGTGATCGTCGGTGGTGGCGCCACAGGCGTGGAACTCGCGGGGGCTATCCGTGAACTCGCGGTGGAGGCCATGGCACCTGATTTTCGCCGCGTACGCACGCAGTCGACTCGCGTTGTTCTTGTGGAGGCGGGTGAACGCCTGCTCGCATCGATGGGTGACGCATCAAGCGAATCGGCGCGAAAGGCGCTCGATGCCATCGGAGTCGAGGTTCGTTTGAAGAGCATGGTGACGGATGTCTTTGACGGCGGCGTTGTCGTTGCGGGAGAACGCATCGAGGCGGACACGGTTGTCTGGGCGGCGGGCGTTTCAGCAAGCCCGCTTGGCGCGACGCTTGGTGCTGAACTCGACTCGGCGGGCCGTGTCAAGGTGTTGCCGGATTGTTCCGTGCCGGGGACGCCGGAGGTCTTTGTCATCGGCGATATGGCATCGCAGACCTGCTCACGAGATGGGCGTCAAGTGCCTGGTGTTGCCCCGGGCGCGATTCAAATGGCCGAGATGGTTGCGGGCGTCATTGCAGCGGAAACAAACGCCGCGAAGCGCGGCAAGACGCCGCCGCCGCGACCTGCGTTTCGCTACAAGGACAAGGGAAGCATGGCCACGATCGGCCGCGCGCGAGCCGTGGCGGAAGTGAGCGGGCTTCAGTTGCACGGACTGTGCGCATGGCTCGCGTGGTTGCTCGTCCACCTTGTCCTGCTCGTCGGGTTCCGCAATCGACTGTTTGTGTTGCTTTCCTGGGCGTTTGCATACCTTGCGTACAGCAAGGGCGCACGCCTGATCACGGGCCAATCTCGGTCGAGGTTGAAGACGCCCATCGGAGAAGAGATGCAGCGGCTCGCGCGCGCGTGATGGGGGGATAGCCTCCGTCAGTCAGGGCGGCGATCGCACCACAGAAGCAGATGGCGGGCATGCTCGGCCATCCGGTGGCAGAGAATCCGATTGATCAAATGTTCGATGCGGTCTACGCGTATCACGGCTTGCACTGGCAGTTCTGGGAGAATGACATTGCGAGTGAGGGGGACCTTGCGCATGCGATTGCTGCGCTTCGTCCGCTTGGTTACCGCGGCATGTGCATCACTGTTCCGTGGAAGGTCGCCGTCATTCCACTGCTCGATGCGGTCGACGACGATGTGCGAGCGATTGGTGCGGCGAACTACACAACGATCGAGGATGGTCGAGTCATCGGTCGCAACAACGATGGAAAGGGGGTTGTCACAGCGATCGCGAAAGTCGTGTCGCTGCAGGGGCAGCGTGTGGTGATGATGGGTGCGGGCTGCGCGATGGCAGTCGAGATTGCTTGGGCGGGAGCGGCGCACCTGACGCTTTTCACTCGGCGCGAGGAGCAGGGGTCCGAAGTAGCTGCGTGTGTTCGTGAGGCTGCAGGCGTCGAATGCGATTGGCAGCAGTGGTTCGCGCCCATTCGGCTGCTCAAAGGAACGACTGTGTTGATGAACGCCACGCACCTCGGTTGCGCTCCACACTGCGAGGAGATACCGATCGACTGGGACACGGTTGAACGCGGCTGCACTGGGGTCGATGTGATCACGAATCGGCGCCTGACTCCGTTCCTGCGCGCTGCGCAGCTGCGCGGCTGTCCTGTGGTGGATGGTGTCGAAATGCTGGTGCAGTTGGCGATGCAAATCTTCACGCAGTGGACCGGCATTCCCGCAGACGAGGCGGTTTTCCAGCGCGCGGTGGCGGCGGTGCTTGGTGAGGGCGAGGGCCAACAGTGAGCTCGGTGTTGTGACGACCACCGATGTTGAGTTGGTTCGAGCGGGTCGCATCCATTGGGAAGACCGTGTCGGCAGTGGTCTGGTGAACCTGTCGTTGGCCTACATGATCCGAGTGCAGCGCTAGGGGGAAACTGTGCGAACTCGCTAGTCTTGGGTGCGTCAAAGGAGTCACACAGATGCGAAATGGAACTGGTTGTTTCAAGAGTGCAGATCCTCATCGGCCGATCGGGCAGTCAGCTAAGGCGAATGTGGAGCGCGCTCTCAGCATCGGATGCGTGACTTTGGCGTGCCTCGGGCTCAACGCGGCAGCGTCACAGGGAGTGTCGGCGCAATCAGCTCCGCCACCGGCACCGAATGCCGTGCCGGCGTCGCCGGGTGAAACCACGCCGACAGTTGCGCCAACGCAGCGCTACACAGACGACGAGATCAAGTTGCTCGTCGGACCTGTGGCGCTCTATCCGGATTCGCTTCTTGCGAACACGCTCACGGCGTGCCTGTACCCCGACCAAGTCGCGGCTGCGGCGCGTATGTGCGCATCGGGCTCTCCGCCGACGCAAGCGCAGATTGATGCCACCGACTGGGAACTTCCAGTCAAGGCGATCGCGGCGGTCCCGACTGTCGTGAACACGCTCAACCAGTACCCCGATTGGATGCGCGCGCTCGGTTCGGCCTATCTCAAGCAGCCTTCGGATGTGATGCGTGTGACGCAGCAGCTACGCACGAAGGCGATCGCGAATGGAGCGCTCAAGTCAGATGATCAGCAGATTGTCGCGCAGTCGAATAGTGACGGAGGTGCCGCAACGGTCACCATCGTGTCGACGAACCCCCAGTTGATCGCCGTGCCGATCTACTCGCCTGAGGTGGTGTACGCGGACCCCGATGTGTATGTGGCGGGCTATCCCGCGGGCTATTGGGGGTATGCGAGCGGCGTGTATGTCGGCCCCGGCTTCGGAGCGATCAACTGCGACTGGTACCGCGGTTACTGCGCGTGGGGCAATGCGGTCTACAACCCAGCCTGGGATCATGTCGGCGTGGCCGGAGTGAACACGCTGCACGATGAGTGGAATCAAAGGCAGCGCCCTCAGAATGCCGCAGTTGCATCGGCTGTGACCCCTGGCCCAGCTGGATCCGCGTTCCGCGGCGTCGGTGATGTGGGCAGCCCGTACCGACCAGGCGGAGTCGGCGGAGTCGGCGCCCCGCGCATGCCTGCGCCAGCGGGGATTCCCGGAAACGGTCGGGTCGGCGGGCTTGGCAGCGTCGGTGGACCAGCTGGCCTTGGGCAGGTGGGTGGCCCCGGCGGAGCAGGGCAAGTCGGTGGACCCGGTGGCGTTGGTCGAGTGAACGGTCCAGGAGGATATGGACCGTCATGGGGTGCGGGTGGCGCTGGCGCTTACGGTGGCTACGGGGCTGGTGGTGACCGTTCAGTATTTTCTGGTGATCGCAGATCGTCGGCATCAAGCCAACGCGGTGCATCGAGCAGTGAAAGATCGGCAGACCGCGGCGGCGGAGGCGGCGGTGGCGCTGGGGGAGGAGGTCGTCGATGACATGCTCAAACAAACACATCTGCCATTCGGTCACTTCTCGTTTGGTCATCGTGCTCGCTGCGGCGATCACCATCTCGGCGTGCAATACTGCGCCGACGGTCACGGCGGCTGCCCAGTTTTCCACGCCAGACGCTGCAGTGGCAGCGCTGAAGGGCGTTCTGCAGAATCCAAGCCCGCGGGTTGCGGAGGCGCTGTTTGGTCCACGCTGGAGCGAACTCCGGCAGTTGCCGGATGAGGCACCGTGGATGCGCGCGGCGTTTCTGACGCGGCTCGAGCGGGGGTATCAGATCGACCGCGTCGGCGATGGAGCGATTCTGGTTGTTGGTACGGCGGACGATCCCGATCGTTTCCCCTTCGTCGTGCCGCTGCGCCAGCGCGATGGGCGATGGTCGTGGGATACAGCGGCGGGCATCGAGGAGTTTCGGCTGCGGCGACTCGGTCGCAACGAACTCGACACGATCGATGCGATGAAGGCGATCGCTGCGGCGCAGCGCGCTTCCTTCGACGGCGTACCGCAGGGTGGTACCGCGGGGGCGTTCGCCGCGCGCATCAAGAGCAGCGATGGTCGAAGGGACGGGCTCTATTGGCCGACAACGGGCGTCGAAGCACCATCGCCACTCGGTGCGGCGATCGCGGGCGCCGACTGCACGGGCGGCGCACCGAAGAACGCGGCGGCGTTCAACGGGTACTGGTTCGCCGTGCTGCCAGCCAGTGCGAGTGGATCATCTGGAACGGTGATCGCGTGGCCCGAGCAGTATGGAGTGAGCGGCATCATGACTTTCATGGTCGGTTCCGACGGCATCGTGTATGAACGCGACTTCGGCGATGACACTCCGCGCGCGCG
>Ga0208048_1000442_pt1 | contig 22408 bp, 16 predicted proteins | sample Malawi_45m_30L_FD_184163 | JGI IMG/M metagenome (GOLD analysis project Ga0208048, IMG submission 184163) | Freshwater microbial communities from Lake Malawi, Central Region, Malawi to study Microbial Dark Matter (Phase II) - Malawi_45m_30L... | ecosystem: Environmental > Aquatic > Freshwater >...
ATGTAGTTCAGATACAGAATGTCCTCTTTTGAGATTTCTTCATCTGATTCGTCAGATTGACTATCTTCTAAAATTATTCCCCCTGTTCGTGTTGGTAGTCGCACGCCGTTAAGTATTGGCTTGGCGTGCGTGGGAGGTTGTAGTTCTTGTCCGATCATCGGTGCTGGTTCGGTAATCGAATTTCCGATAGCTTTAGCGAGCATTAGCTTTTCTTTCTGAGGGGTGAGAGACGACGCTCAGTAAAAAAATAGCAATGAGTGTTCCTGTGTTGAGTATGAATCAAACAATAGCAATACACCGGTTGCTAATGTAATCAACCAGTACCAGATAAATGGGTTCAAAAAATAGGCTAAAAATGGGCTAAAAAATGCCCGAACGCGTCGGGCATTTTTTCATGCACTAAATCAGAAACTATAGTCGCTCAAATATCGCTGCGATACCCTGCCCACCACCAATACACATGGTGACTAAGCCGTAGCGTTTCTGCGTGCGCATCATTTCATGGATGCACTTGATGGTGATGATCGCCCCCGTTGCGCCGAGCGGATGGCCGAGTGCAATCGCGCCACCGTTGGGGTTAGTGCGGGCCAGATCAAGATCAAGGCCACGGCAGACACCGATGGATTGTGCTGCGAACGCTTCGTTGGATTCGATGACATCCATCTGATCCAGCGTCAGACCGGCACGTTGCAACGCAACTTTTACCGCGGGGATCGGCCCGGTACCCATCAGCGAGGGCTCCACACCCGCTACAGCGTACGACACCAATCGTGCCAGCGGTGTACGACCGGCACGACTCGCAGCGCCCGCTTCCATGATCACACACGCGGCGGCACCGTCATTCAAGCCAGAGGCATTACCCGGCGTGACCGTACCGTTTTCTTTTTGGAAGGCGGGTTTGAGTGTGGCGAGTGACTCGAGCGTGGTGCCCGCTTTCGGGTGCTCGTCCGTATCAAACAGGACATTGCCTTTTCGGCTCTTGATTTCAACCGGCACGATCTGTGACTTGAAATAACCGCCCTCGATGGCAGCCAATGCCTTGCGCTGACTCTCGACAGCGAACGCGTCTTGCTCTTCGCGCGAGATGTTGTAGAGCTTGGCAACATTTTCTGCAGTGACGCCCATGTGACCGGCACCGAACGGATCATGTAAGGCGCCGAGCAATACATCGACCAGCGAGGCATCTCCCATGCGCGCGCCAAAGCGTGCCAGCGGCGCGTTATACGGCGCTCTGCTCATGGTTTCTACGCCACCGCCAATGGCGATATCCGCATCACCGAGTTGGATCGCGTTAGCGGCGCTGACAATCGCTTGCAGCCCCGAGCCGCACAAGCGGTTGAGTGTGAGTGCTGCAGATTCTTTGGGCATGCCTGCATTAAGACCCGCTACACGCGAGACATACAGATCGCGTGGCTCGCACTGCACCACATTTCCGAGCACGATCTGCTGCGCGCTGGCGGCCTCAATACCTGAGCGTTCGATCGCAGCCTTGACCGCAATAGTCGCCAGATCATAGGCAGAAAAATCCTTCAGCGAGCCGCCGAAGGTGCCGACTGCGGTGCGCGCGGCGCCAACGATGACCACGTCTCTTGGGGAAGTCATTGAATCTCCTTGGGTTGGGTAGGCGGAGGGCTTAAGCACGTGTGAAGCGCAATAGCCACTATGTTAAACCATGGTAACGCGATTAATACGCCTAACGAATAACGGCTATTGGCTTAGACCTGCAGGTCTCGATTCAAGCAGTCCTGAATGGGCGTAAGCCTGGTTGAGATACCTCTGCAACGGCACTCGCATGAACCAGCTATCTGGTTTCGCTACCCATCACGGGTTTTTATCCCAGCAGGTTTGGGTGAAGTGTTGTTATTTCGCTTATCCAAGTCAGTTATTTATCCATATTCATTTGAGGACTTCATGACGACGCCAATTGGTACACCACGAGACCCAGCAAAGTGCCCTGATATCGATCAAGCCGCAGCTACCGCCAACCCATCAGCAGCTAAAGAGACCACACCTCCCTCTGCAGCGTCTGTGAAACCGGTAGTTGTTCAGCTAAATGAAAACATTTTTGGACACTATGAAAAACATGACTGGATGCGCGACTTCAAGCCAGAGGTGCCTGCTACACCGATTGCTAGCCCTACTGCCGCACCGGTCTTGACAGTGGTGCCTACGGCCGCACCCACCACCACAGCAACACCAGCCGCCACAACCGTCATACCTAACACCACCGTTAGTCTCAAACCTTCTTTGCCGCCAACCGCAGAAAAGGGCAGTGTGGTGGCGACTGCGGAAAATAAATCCGACGATGGCGACTACGAAGAAGCATTTGCCAGGCCTACACCGACATATACCACTCATCTGGTAGCAAGCCGTCCATCGATGAATGGCCCGATCCCTATCAAGGTCCGTATTGGCCAGTTACCCACTGATCTTCCTCCAGACGAGAACTGGTTTCCGATGGTTCTCGACGTGATTCACCGTTACACGATTCAAAAACCCTACGCCTGTGACCCAACTCAACTGCTCGATGTTGGCGATGCGATTGTTTACCGACCGATTCATAATGTGACTCACTCAACCCGGCAAGTCAGACTACAGTGGGCTCTACTAGCTTGTCTCCTTATTCACGGTAGCGATCGTGCAAGAGAGCTTTTGGAGGCAATGAGCTCAACAGAGAGAATATTATTGGCGTTGGCTTCTTTTTGTCTCCGTATTGGAAGAGTCGATGAAACGGGTACCCAGTCCCCATGTCCAGATTCGAACGGTAGGAAGGTTCGTTCGGCGCAGATATTTTCCTTGTATGCATCCCAATTACCAAGTCATCTCGCTCCACGCGATGAAATTAAATGGGTAGCATCCTTGGTTGCGGTCGCTTGCACGCCGGATGAGGCACTTTCCAAAGAAATCACTCAGAACGAAAAATCCTATTTCGCCGTTCAGCTGCTGGCCACTGCACACGAGCTGGATCTTTACCGTTGCTACAATAAAAAGGCTATGCAAGAACCTATTCAAAAGACCAAACAATTCTTGTTTATTCAAACGGGCGATGTTGAGAAAGTCAATGCTCTTCATTCGAAATTAGAGGCGTATGCGCTAAATCTGATGAAAGCAACGGGCAGTGCGATTGCCTACACCGGTAGCGACTACGATCTACAGCGTTTTGCAGAAAATAGCCTCGATGCGAAATACTGCTGGCAGACCGCGCGCAGAGTGGAGAAACCAAGTTGGTAGATTGAGTCGGCCGATTTGGTCGAGTCAATCTGCTTAGCGTGCAGACTCATGAAGGCGCCATCAAAGCCCGTCTATCCAGGCGGGCTTTTTTTTAGCCAAGCTCGAACATCACATTAATTCGCGCGACGTATTTCGACACCTCACTAAACACACGGCACCCCTCGTGCAGCACGCTGTGTGGGCCGAATCCATGCCGAAAGAAAAGTGCTGAACCTTTCTTGGGCATGATATCGACATGGCCATGATCGGGGTGAAACAAGCGGGTGCTGCCACCTTGTACACCATCTTCCGGTCCATTCAGATACAGCAGCATCGACAAGCAGGAGCGCAGCCCCGGCCATTCGTGCATCTGGCTGCGGTCAGTCGTGAGCCCGTAACCAGGCCAGTCGCCATCGGTGTGCGGGTTGAACACATCTTCGGCGTCATAGCGATACATATTGATCCGGCGCGACAGCGCAGGAAATAGCCGCAGGCCATCGATCGTTTGCGGTAGCAAGTGCGCGACGCGGTCAAATACGGGCGCAAGTGTCTGCTCATCCGCGACCCAGTGCACCGCTTTGTTCATGCGCATGCCGGGTGGGGTCTGAATACCCGGCGCCTCATCGCGGTACCCGAAGCGCTCGCTAGCCTCGACGATCGCATCGGCCTCATCTGCGGTGATGACATCACTGATCAGGAACGCGGTCAGACCACCCAGTGCGATATCAGTGCGCTGAGGTGTTAGACCATGATCGCGCGGGAGAGCAAGCCTTGGCGCCGCTTCGCGAAATGCAAAGATCGGTGTCATCGCTATCACGCCGCCCATCGGCAGCGAGCCGGGCATGTGCGCTACTGCGAAGTGGTCAGGCCACGCGAGGTTGGCGGGCTTATTGGGGGCAATGTCGGTCATGATGCGGTTGGGAATGCGGCGCCAGCTGATTAAAGCGCTATTGTACGGACAGGTGGTGAGTTGTAATTAAATTAATGACTCATAATCCTGACCGCCGTAGAAAATACCAAGAATATGTACATCCGTATCAAACACGGTGTACGCGATGACCACGCGGCCGCGGTGGTGCGTTGTTCGTAGTCCGGGTCCGACATCATCGCGGGGTACGCCTCGGTCCGGGAAAGTCGCCAAGCTATCGCAAGTGGCGAGGATTGCTTCGGTATAGTCGAGTGCTGTTTGCGGTGAACCAGCGTTTGCAATGTAGCGATAGAGTGCGCTCAGCTGAGCCTCGCTCTCCGGTGAGAACAAGACGCGATAGATGTTATTCACTGATATTTACTGGTTTTTCTCAGTGGCTTTGCGATGCTCAGCGATCAGGTGCTCTCGAACTACTGAGGGTGACAAGCTTCGCCCAGGATTAGACAGCGTGGCATCAAGCGTCGGTGCGATACTCTGATGTAGCCATGATTCAATTGCGCGGTCGCGAGCGAGCAGAGCTCTGATCCCCTCGCGGATCACCTCGCTCTCGCTGGCGTAAGTGCCTGCGGCGACTTTCTCCTTCAAGGCGTTCGCCATGTCGATGGGGAGCGTGATGCTGAGTTGTTGGGTCGATCGCATGGTTTGCCCGCAAGTAAAGTAGGATTGAATCCTATTTTTAATTCTTCTCTCCGTCAAGCAGGTATGCAAAGCTACCCTTGACGAAGCCCGTTAAAACTCTTCACTGGACCCAAACCGTGCCTCATTTCGCTGCAAACCTATCGATGTTGTTCACTGAAGTCCCATTGGCGCAGCGTTTCGAGCGCGCGGCAAACGCCGGCTTTACGCTGGTTGAGTGCCAATTCCCTTATGAGCTACCCGCTGATGAGATCAAAAGCTTGCTTGATGCGCATGCTTTGACAATGGTGCTGCATAACCTGCCGGCCGGCGATTGGGCCGCAGGGGATCGCGGCATCGCCTGTGACCCGGCACGCGTCGATGAGTTTCGGTCCGGGGTCGCGCAAGCGATCAGCTACGCCACCACCTTGGGCGTGAAAAAAATTAACTGCCTTGCCGGTAAATTGCCAGCCGGTGTGAGCGAGCCGCAAGCGCGCCAAACTTTGATAAACAACCTCCGGTACGCTGCTGAGCAATTGGTACCGCACGGGATACAACTACTGATCGAGCCTGTTAATCATTTTGATATTCCGGGGTTTTTATTAGACAGCACTGCCAAAGCCCTCTCAGTCATCGATGCGCTGAGCGAGCATGGTGAACAAGACAAGCCAAGCGAGCGGGGTGAGCGCAGTGAGCAGGATGAGCCGGGCGGGTTAAGCAAGCATCCGGTCTTACTGCAGTACGATGTTTATCACGCACAGCGAATGGAGGGTGAGCTGGCGGCCACTCTGAAAAATAACCTGCATCGCATCGGTCATATCCAAATCGCGGATAATCCGGGGCGGCATGAGCCGGGCACTGGCGAAATCAATTTCCCATTTCTCTTTGAGTGGATTGATCAACTAGGCTACGCCGGCGTGATCGGCGCGGAGTACAAACCTTCAGGCACCACCGAAGAGGGCTTGGGTTGGATGCGGGCGTAAATTCTCGGGTGACGCGCTTGCTGGTTCAGACGCACTAACGACGTTCGGAGACATGACATGAAACTCGGATTCATTGGCTTGGGCATTATGGGTGCGCCCATGGCGCACCATCTGCTCAAAGCAGGCAAACTCTTGTACACCCATACTCGCAGCAACACGCCCGATGAGTTATTGAATGACGGTGCGCAAGTCTGCGCTAATGCGGCGGAAGTAGCGCAGAAAGCCGACATTATTTTTACGATGTTGCCCGACACACCGGACGTAGACAAAGTCTTGTTTGGTGAGTATGGCGTTGCCACAGCGCTCACCAAAGGCAAAATCGTGGTCGATATGAGCTCGATCTCGCCGATTGCGACCAAAGCGTTTGCGCAAAAGATTAACGCGCTCGGCGGTGAATATCTTGATGCGCCAGTATCGGGTGGCCAGGTCGGCGCCAAGAATGCTGCGTTAACGATTATGGTGGGTGGTAATGAAGCCACCTTTGAGAAGGTCAAGCCATTATTCGAGCTGATGGGCAAGAACATCACGCTGGTTGGTGGCAATGGCGATGGTCAAACAGCCAAGGTCGCGAACCAGATTATCGTCGCGCTCAATATTGAAGCGGTGGCTGAGGCGCTGCTGTTTGCGGCGCGTAATGGCGCCGACCCCGCTAAGGTGCGGCAGGCGCTGATGGGCGGCTTTGCAGCTTCAAGAATTTTGGAGGTGCATGGCGAGCGCATGATCAAGCGCACCTTCGACCCCGGCTTCCGCATCGAGCTGCATCAGAAAGATTTGAATCTGGCGCTGAGTGCTGCGCGCGAGCTCGGGCTGTCATTACCGAATACCGCCAGCGCGCAGCAATTGTTTTCGTCGTGCGTGGCGCAAGGAGGTAAAGCCTGGGATCACTCGGCCATGGTGAAAGCCCTGGAACACATGGCGAATTTTGATTTGACGGAGACACCATGAGCGCTGCAGCCACGCTGCTGAGAAGTATGTTTGATGCGGCGGTCGCCTCTGCGCAGCCGGCATTGTGTGTGCCACCATACTTGCCAACGCCAGAGATGCTTGGACAGGGGCGTTTATTTGTAATCGGCGCTGGCAAAGCCTCGGCAGCGATGGCGCAAGCGGTTGAGCAGGCGTGGCAAGGGCCCTTGTCTGGCTTTGTGATCACGCGCTACGGCTATGGCGTGCCGTGCGAACGTATCAACATTGTCGAGGCTGCGCACCCGGTGCCGGATGAGGCGGGGCTGAATGCAGCGCGTCGCATGATGTCGTTCGTCAGTGATCTGCGCGAGGATGACATTGTGCTGTGTCTGATTTCGGGTGGTGGCTCGGCGCTGATGCCCCTACCGATCGATGGTCTGACACTGGAGCACAAGCAAGCGGTTAATCGCGCGCTATTGGCCTGTGGCGCCAATATCAGCGAGATGAATTGCGTACGCCGACATCTATCGGCAATCAAGGGTGGCCGACTCGCTGCGGCTTGTCATCCTGCGCGCGTGATCACGCTGCTGATGTCTGATGTGCCGGGCGATCACATGGTGGATATCGCCTCAGGCCCCACCGTACCTGACCCAACCACCTGCGCTGATGCACTGTCGATTGTGGATCGTTATCGCATTGATTTGCCGCCTGAGGTGAGAGAGGTACTCACCAGCGGTCGCGGTGACTCTGTCAAACCAGGTGATGCACGTTTGGCGCGTAATGAAATCAAGATGATCGCAACACCGCAGATGGCGCTTGAGGCAGCTGCGCGCGTGGCAGAGCAAGCAGGTTATCACGCGCATATTCTGGGTGATTCGATCGAGGGTGAGGCGCGTGATGTCGGAAAGGTACTCGGTGCAATGGCATTGCAAGTCGCTGAGCGTGGTCAACCATTCAAAGCGCCGTGTGTGTTGCTGTCCGGTGGTGAGACCACCGTCACTGTGCGCGGCAAGGGTCGCGGCGGTCGTAATGTGGAGTGCTTGTTATCGCTTGCTGCGGCGCTTGGTGGCCATGTACGCATTCACGCGATGATGGGTGACACCGACGGTGTCGATGGCATGGAAGATATTGCGGGTGGGCTGTTGTATCCGGATACCTTGGCGCGTGCCTGGGGTAAACATATGCCGGCGTTGCAGTATCTGGAAAACAATGACGGTCATACGTTTTTCAGTGCGCTCGGTGATTCGGTGATTACCGGCCCGACGCTGACGAATGTGAACGACTTCCGTGCGATTTTGATTGACGCTTAAAGCGATCAATCTGCTCGATTCAAGAGTCATTGAGAGAAAGTTGATGACGCTGTATCAACAAAAGCAGCCAATCTGCTTGATTCACTAGTTACTGAGGGAGAGTAGATGACGCTGTGTCAACAAAGGCGATCAATCTGCTTACTTCACGAGTCATTGAGAGAAAGAAGATGACGCTGTGTCAATCAATTTTTAAAAAATTTCTTCGCGTGAAGCGCTGATTTTGCTCACACTGCTCATTTGTTTTATCTGCCGATCACCGATCAACGAAGCTGATCAGAATCAAGAACTTGCAGACCACAGACGCACTTTTTGCGGGGAGTTATCCCCAAAAGCTGTGGATAATTTCTGATCGCTGATCGATCAGAATGTTTTTTCAGCGTGCAGTTTTACTAAGCCGGCATGAATAACAGGCTTGCAGGACTGCTCAAAATCCTGCCGATATTCGCTGGGCGGTTGCCATCCACGTTTGCGCCACAGCCGCGTGACGTCGGTTCGGGTGCGTGGCATCGCCGACGTCGGTTCAGGGTTCACATAGGCCAGATTAGTTTTCATTTTGACATCTCCTTATAGCGCCGCCGAGGACGGTTGGACACCATAATACTGTATAAACGTACAGCTTAAAAGGGGTTTGCGAAAACTGCTTGAAATCGCCAACCGAACTAAAAAGTCCTGTATTTACAAGGCTTTTCAGCTGATCGCGCGGTGCAGATCCCGCATATGCAGCGCCCGTAGTTGCGGCGCTAGTAGCCAGGCGAAGCCGACCATGACCAAGGTCATCGATCCGCCAAACAAGATAGATGGTACCAGCCCCAGCAGATTGGCTGCGATTCCGGATTCCAGGGCGCCAATCTCGTTGGACGAGCCGATGAACAGCCCATTGATCGCAGTGACACGGCCTTGCATGTGCTGTGGTGTGACCAGTTGCAGGATGGTTTGACGCAGCACCACCGACACACCATCAAACAGGCCCGACAAAAACAGAAAAATCGCGGCCATGGTGAGCGAGCTCGACAATCCAAAGCCCATAATCGATACGCCGAAGCCCGCTACCGATAGCATCAACCATTTTCCGGAGTGACGATCAATCGATCGCTGCGTCAGCCATAAACCAACAATCACCGAGCCCGCGGCTGGCATGGCACGTAGCAAGCCCAGGTTCTCCGGGCTGCCGTTCAGCGCCTGATGAATGAACGCGGGCAGCACACCCACCGCGCCACCAAACAGCACCGCAAACATATCCAGCGCCATCGCCGCCAGCATCACCTGGGTTGAGCTCACAAAGCGCAGACCCTCGCGAATACTGGCAAACACCGAGCTGGATTCGCCGGTGCTGGGTGTCTCGATCACTTTCAAACCGAGCAGCGCGATTACACCGGTTAGCGCAAATACGCCCGTCGCAAGATACGCAAAACGCACATCTTGCCAAGCGATCAGCAGACCGCCGATCACCGGGCCCGACACCAGTGCCACTTGAAACACCACGGTACTGATGGCGGTCGCGCGGGCCAGCTGCTCTCGCTCGAGGATGCGTACCATCATCGCGGAGTAAGCGGGTCGCAGCAGGGAGCGTGCAGCCCCCGCCAATCCCATCGCGATATAAATCCAGATCGTGAGCGGTACAAGGCTACCGGGGTTCGTAACCATCACCACCATCAGCGTTGAGATCGCGATGTAGCAGGCGCAGCCAAGCAGGGCGATCAATTTCTTGGGCAGGACGTCGACCGCGTGTCCGGCAAACAAAGACAGCAGAAAATAAGGCATCACTTCCGCTAGCCCGATCAGTCCGAGCGCCACCACATCATGCGTGAGCGAATAGATATGCCAGCCCGCCGTGACGGTCAGGATTTGATAGGCGAGGGTGATGCAGCCACGATAGACGGTGAGGCGGGTGAAAGCGGGCGTGAACATGCTGCGAGGACTGCTCGGTTTATTCAATCGTTTCACCTATTTCAATCAATGCCGCGAAGCGTCGGGTCTCGACACGCGCCTTATCGTGTATGTTGCGTCGAGCTTGAGGCGGTACCCCAGCCGCCGCCCATGGCTTTGATCAATGCGACGCCGGCGACTTGACGATTCGATTGCGCCTGCAGCAACGCGCGTCGGGCGCTTAGCGCAGTGGTCTGCGCTGTGACCACTTCCAAGAAGCTGACCTGACCCGCGCGATAGCGATTCAGCACCTGCTCTTGCGCTTGCGTTGCTGAGGCAGCCGCCGCAGACAGTAAAGACTCCTGCTCTGCCAGTACGCGTGAAGCGATGAGTTGGTCTTCCACACTTTGAAACGCCGCAAGCACGGTTTGACGATACAGCGCCACCTCTTGCTCATAGAAAGCCTCGGCACCGGCGACTCTGCTTTTAGTCAGACCCGCATTAAAAATCGGCTGCGTAAGTGCTACCCCCAGCGACCAGATACTGGTCGGGTTTGAAATTAAAGCGGGTGCGGTGGCGGCAAATCCGCCGGCGCTACCAGTGAGGTTCACGCTCGGGTAGTACGCCGAGCGGGCGATGCCAATTTGTTCGTTAGCGGCCGCTACACGACGCTCGGCGGCGGCGATATCCGGTCGTCGTTCCAGCAATTCGGAAGGCACCACCATCGGTAGGTCAGGTACCGCGATACGCCATTCATGATTGATCGGAATACTGAAGTTGGCAGGTGCCTCACCCAACAACACGGCAATCGCATGCTCCAGCTGCGCGCGCTGGCTGAGCAAACCGGTGTAATCAGATTGCGCATTTGATAGCTGCGTCTGCGCCTGCAGTAAATCAGTTTTGGGTGCGACGCCGACCTTGTAGCGGTTCTCGGTGATGGTGACCACCCGTTGGTAGTCGGCGATGGCGGCCTCAAGCAATATGCGCTGCGCATCCGCATGCCGCAGCAGCAGGTAATTCGCCACCAACTCGCCTTGCGCCGATAAGGTGGCGGTCGCCAGCTCGCCGGCGCTGGCTTGCGCACTCGCTTCGGCGCCTTGCACGGCGCGCCCGAGTCGTCCCCAAAGATCCGGCTCCCACGCCGCACCAAGATCAACCCGTACCCGGCGCAGCGGCGTCACCGCATTCGCGACATTGGTGCGAGTGGCAGCGCCAGTCAGGTTCAGCGACGGAAATAGCGACGCGCGTTGCTGCGCTACCAGCGCCTGTGCTTGCTGAAATGCGGCGACTGATGCGGCGATATTTTGATTAGATACCGCAACGCGTTGCGTCAGTTCACTCAGCAAGGGGTCGTTAAACACATGCCACCATGCCTCGCGCGGGCTGGCATCGGCGGGTTGTGCCGCTTTCCAGCCGTCGGCTTCTTTGAAGTGCGTAGGTAGCGGTACGGCCGGCGCACGGTAATCCGGCCCGATTCGTTTAAACGAGCAGGCACCGAGTAGTGCCGACAACATAATGACGAGTAACCGCTTGTTCATGTTCTTAGTTAGGCAGTGGGCTGGCGTTGTGGCTTTGGTTGATGTCACGGCTCAGCGCGCGTTCATTCGGACTCCGATGTCGCCAGCGGTCTACCGTCAGGTAAACCACGGGCGTTGTTAATAGCGTGAGCAACTGACTCGCGACCAAACCACCGATGATCGCCACCCCCAAAGGCTGGCGCAGCTCCGAGCCCTCGCCGAATCCTATCGCAAGCGGCAGCGCACCGAGCGCGGCGGCGGCGGTCGTCATCAAAATCGGGCGCAACCGATGCAGGCAAGCCTCGCGCACTGCCTCGCGCGGTGATAGTCCACGGCTTCTCTCGGCTTGCAAGGCAAAGTCAATGATCAGAATCGCGTTTTTCTTGACGATGCCGATCAATAAAAACAAACCAATCAGCGCAATCAGCGAGAACTCCATACCAAACAGCATCAGCGCCACTACCGCACCAATACCTGCCGACGGAATCGTGGATAGTACGGTGAGTGGGTGTAGCAGGCTCTCGTACAAAATACCCAGCACAATGTAAATCACCACAAAGGCCGCCAAAATCAATAGCGGTTGTTGACCTTGCGATTCCTGATACGCACGGGCCGTCCCCTGGAAACTACCGCGCACACTGGCAGGAATCGCAATTGAATCCACCGCACGGCGTAGTGCCGCCTGCGCATCGGGCAGCGTCAATCCCGGACCCAGATTAAATGAGACCGTACCCGCCAACTCTGCGTCTTGATGACTCACCGACGCAGCGGTCGATCGCTCGGCGAAGCTGGCCACATTCGAGAGCGGCACCATCACCGTGCTAGTGGTGGCGAGCGATTGGCCGCTGGCGACATCACGCAGACCCGGGTTGGCGCTGACACTCGTGGTGCTCGCGCGTACCGGTACGTGAATATCATTCAATGCTTGCGGGCTACGGGTATACGCCGGATTGTGCTCCATGATGACCCGGTACTGATTCAGCTCGCCATACAAGGTCGCCACCTGACGCTGACCAAATGCGTTGTACAGCGCGTTATTGATGTCGCGCGAGCTGATACCCAACCGCGTAGCGGCGTCGCGATCGACGCGCACAAAGGTTTCAACACCGTTTTCTTGTAAATCTGAATCGACATCGACCACACCCCGCTGGCGTTTCATGGCTTCCACCAGCTTGCCCGTCCAGAGCTTGAGGTCATCGAGGTTATCGCTTTTCAGCGTGTACTGAATCTGGTTCACATCACGCCGACCACCGACCCGCAAGTCTTGTACCGGTACCATGAAGGCCGAGACACCCGTCACGCGCGACAGCTGCGGACGCAGCCGGCCAATCACCTCTTGGCCGCTTTCTTTACGTTCGGCGCGTGGTTTGAGCGTGATGAACATAAAACCGCCACCCGGTCGGTTACCGCCGGTGTAGCCGGTCACAGTCGCCACCGCCGGATCTTTACGGATGATCTCGACCATCTGCCGTACCTTGCTCTTCATCGCTTCAAATGAAATGCTTTGGTCGGCGCGTAAACCCGCAGTGATCTGAGTAGCATCCTGCTGCGGGAAAAACCCTTTGGGTACGATCGTGAACAGCCATGCGTTCAAGGCGATCACCGCAGCCAGTAGCGTCAGCACCAGCCAACGATGGTCGAGTGCCATGTCCAGTACCTGCGCATAGCTGTGCTGAATGCCTGCGTAGGCGCGCGCAAAAAATCGCGATACAGGACCGGGCGGTTTTTCTTGTTGAGGCTGGCGCAACAGCCAGGCGCACATCATCGGCGTGGTGGTGAGCGAGATCAGCAGCGAGATCATCACCGCCGCAGATAGTGTCAGCGCAAATTCACGGAACAAGCGGCCGACCTGGCCGCCCATGAACAGTAGCGGAATAAAAACAGCGACCAGCGATATCGAGATAGAAACCACAGTGAAGCTGACTTCGCGCGCGCCGTGGAGGGCAGCCTCGAGAGAAGGGTTAGCCTGCACCGAAACATCACTTGCCATCGCGCGATGACGCGTGATGTTTTCAAGTACCACGATCGCATCATCGACGACGAAGCCTGTGGCGATGGTGAGGGCCATTAGCGATAGGTTATTCAGCGAAAAGCCCAGCAGGTACATCACGCTGAAGGTGCCGAGTAGCGAAACAATCGTGGCGACGGCGGGAATCAGCGTCGCGCGTGCGCTGCGTAGAAAGGCGCTCACCACGAGGATGACCAGCACAATAGAGATTACCAAGGTCAGCTCGATCTCACGCAGCGATGAGCGTATCGAGTTGGTGCTATCCGACGAAATCTTCAGCTCGATATCCGGCGGTAGCTCGTCCTTCAGCGCCGGTACCAAGGCGCGTACTGCATCCACGGTCTCAATCACATTTGCTGTCGGCTGTCGGTACACCATCACCACCACAGCGGGCACACCGTTGAACAAGCCGAGGGTGTTTCTGTCTTCGCTACCGGTATACACATTGGCGACATCCGCCAAACGCACTGGCGCGCCATTACGCCAGGCGACGATGAGCTGCTGATAGCTTTCTGCGTTCAAGCGATCGGCGGTTGCTCCGGTATTGGTGATAATCTGAAATGAATGACCATCCCCATCAATCATGCCCTTCGGTCGGTTGGCGGTGGCGGACTGAATCGCGGCGCGTACATCTTCCGCAGATAACCCCTGCCGGTGCAGCGCAAATGGCAGCAACTCAATGCGCACAGCGGGTAAGGAGCCACCACCCAACTCAACATCGCCAACGCCTTCGACTTGCATTAGCCGCTGCTGAATCTGATTCGATACCGCTTCGTAAATCTGACCCGTCGAGCGGGTCTTCGACGTCAGCGCCAACACAATCACCGGCGAGTCGGTAGCATTGGATTTTGAGTAGGTGGGGTTGGAGCGCAGCGAAATCGGCAGATCCACCCGCGCCGCATTGATGGCCGCTTGTACTTCGCGTGCGGCGGTATCAATTTTTTTAGAAAGTTCGAATTGCAGATTGATACGCACCGAGCCATTACCGCTGCTCGAGGTCATTTCAGTCACACCCGGTATCGCACCGAGGCGTCGTTCCAGTGGCGCGGCCACACTTGAGGCCAGCGTCGCCGGGCTGGCGCCAGGTACTTGTGCGCGCACGGTAATACCGGGCGATTCCACTTGCGGTAACGGTGCCACTGGCAACAAGAAAAATGCCGCGATGCCGGTCAAGGCGATCGCAATGGTGAGCAGCGTCGTGCCAATCGGCCGCTCGATAAAGGGCCGTGACAAGTTCATGAATCCAGCCCCGAGCGCGACCCTGGTGGCGCACCTCGGCTGTTTGCAGCCAGCGATGATGACTGCGTGCTGCTACCCAGCCAGTGACAGCCAATTCGATCAAAGCCGAGATAAATCACCGGGGTAGTAAACAGTGTCAGTAACTGGCTCACCAACAAACCACCAAAGATCGCCAGACCCATCGGGTGCCGCAACTCAGCGCCTTCGCCCCAGCCCAGCATCAGCGGCAAGGCAGCGAACAACGCTGCCAGCGTGGTCATTAAAATCGGGCGAAACCGCAGCAAGGCGGCTTGTTCAATGGCTTCGCGCGGTGACTTATTTTGTTCACGTTCGGCAGCAATCGCGAAGTCGATCATCATGATCGCGTTTTTCTTGACGATGCCAATCAGAAGAATAATGCCGATCACGCCAATCACCCCCAAGTCTTGACCCGCGAGCATCAACGCCAGCAAAGCGCCGACACCGGCCGAGGGCAGGGTCGATAAAATCGTCAGTGGGTGGACATAGCTTTCGTATAGCACGCCGAGCACGATATACACGCAGATCACCGCAGCTAGAATCAACCACAACTGGTTCTCTAGTGCGGCATCAAACGCACCCGCCGCACCCAGGAAATTCAGCGGCACGGCGGCGGGCATCGCGATCTCTTTCGCTGCTGATCGGATCGCACTTACCGCATCTTCCAATGCAACGCCGGGTGCGGTGTCGAAGCCGATGGTAGTGGCAGGGAACTGTCCCACGCGGGTAATTTGCAGGGGCGATGCCTGCTCTCGCACGGTGGCAATCGCGCCGAGTGTGGTGGCTTTGCCTGAACCGGTCTTGATCGGAATATCCGCGAGTGTTTGCGCAGAGTTCGCGGTACCCGGTGCCGCTTCGAGTACTACACGAAACTGATTGGTCTCGGTAAAAATCGTGGACACAATGCGCTGACCGAAGGCGTTATACAGCGCATCATCAATCGCCGCCGCGCTCACCGCCAGGCGCGATGCGCTGTCGCGATCAACGCTCACCATCAGCGAGGGCGCGCTTACGCCAACATCCGAGCCAACATGTCGCAGCGCGGGCTCATGCGCCAGCTGCTGCATCAGCAGCTCTGTCCAACGCTGCACGGTCGCGTTGTCTGCGCCTTCGAGCGCAACGCGGTACTGCGTTGGGCCGGTCTCAGCGTCAATTGTCAAATCTTGTACCGGTTGCACATACAAGCTGGCCCCGGGCACCTGTGCGGCACGTGCGCGCAAGCGGTCCATGATGGCTTGCTGAGATGCGCTACGCTCAGTGCGCAGATTAATCAGCAAACTACCGGTGCGCAGCATGGGGTTGCCGTTACCGACACCGACTTGTGAACTAAGCGACGCCACATCCGGGTCTTGCAGCAGCTCGCGCGCAACGGCTTGTTGCAGGCTCGCCATCGCGTTAAATGAAATTCCCTCGCGCGCCTCAACCCGTGCTTGCAGCCGACCGGTATCCTGCTGCGGGAACAGGCCTTTGGGTATGTGAATGTAGAGCAGCACGGTGAGTAGCAGCGTGACAAGCGCCACCAGCAAGGTCAGGGCTTGGTGCTCGAGTACCCAACGCAGCATCTGCCGGTAGCCATTCAGCAGACGATCAAACCCTGCTTGCAGCGCGCGAGCAAACGCAGATGGGTCGGCGTCTTCCTCGGCACGCAGCATGCGCGCCGCCATCATCGGCACCAGCGTCAAGGACACCAAGGCAGAGATCACAATCGTAATCGCTAACGTGACGGCAAACTCGCGAAATAAGCGCCCCACCACATCCGACATGAATAGCAGCGGGATTAATACAGCGATCAGCGAGACCGTGAGCGAGATAATCGTGAAACCGATCTCGCCAGCGCCTTTCAGTGCGGCTTGCATCGGCGGCTCGCCGCGCTCGATATAGCGCGAGATATTTTCTTGCGAAACAATGGCGTCATCCACCACAAAACCGGTCGCAATCGTCAGCGCCATCAGCGTCAGGTTGTTCAGGCTGTAGCCCAGCAAGAACATCGCACCGCACGTACCGAGTAGAGAAATCGGCACCGCAAGGCTGGCGATCACCGTTGCGCGCCAGCTGCGCAGGAACAGCAAGATCACCAAAACCACCAGCGCCACGGCAACGAACAACTCTACGGTGACATGGTGGATCGATGCGCGAATGGTGCCAGTGCGATCAGACAGTACGGTCACGGTGACCGAGGCGGGAAGGCTCTCGGTTAATTCAGGTAGTCGCTGCTGAATCGCATCCACGGTTTGAATGACGTTGGCACCGGGCTGCCGCTGCACATTCAAAATAATCGCCGGCTGCAAATCAGCCCAGGCCGCGAGTCGCACGTTTTCTTGTGCTTGCACCACGCGTGCAACGTCAGATAAACGTACCGGCGCGCCGTTTTTCCAGGCGACGATCAGGTTGGCGTAGTCTTGCGCCGACTTCAGCTGATCATTCGCATTGATTGAGTAGAAGCGCGTGGCGCTATCGATGTTGCCCTTGGCGGTATTGGCATTGGCTTGAGTGATGGCGGTACGTAGGCTATCCAGCCCAAGACCCGCAGCCGCCAGCGCGCGTATGTCTGCCTGAATCCGAATCGCCGGTTTATGGCCGCCCGACAGCGTGACTAGTCCCACCCCACTGACCTGACTGATTTTCAGCGCCAGTCGGTTGTTGGCCATCTGATGCAGCTCGGTCAGCGGCAGTGTGTCGGAGGTGAGTGCCAGCGTGAGCACCGGCGCATCCGCCGGGTTAACTTTGGCGTACACCGGTGGCGCGGGCAGATCAGCAGGCAGCAGCGCATTGGCAGCGTTGATGGCAGCTTGCACTTCTTGCTCGGCTACATCAAGCCGAACGCCCAGATTAAATTGCAGCGTAATCGTTGACAGCCCCGCAGCGCTGGCGGAACTCATGCGCTTCAAACCCGACATCTGCCCGAACTGTCGCTCGAGTGGCGCGGTGACGGTTTGACTCATCACTTCCGGGCTGGCGCCGGGATAACTGGTTTGCACTTGAATGGTAGGGAAATCCACCTGCGGTAAAGCGGCGATCGGCAAGAAGCGCAGCCCGATAAGTCCTGCCAGCACAATCGCGACCATCAGCAGCGAGGTCCCGACCGGCCGCAGGATGAACGGACGTGAAGGGGTCATCCGCCGCTCGCGTCGCGGCGGCGTTTCTCACCGCCCGGGCGTTCCTCGCCACCACCGGCAGCACCTTTACCGCCAGCGCCTTTGCCACCTGCATCGTCAGCGCCGCGTGCACCTTGGTCGCCCGCACCTTTATCGCCTGCACCTTTATCGCCTTTACCGCGCTCGCCCGGCAGCTTGACTTTGGCGCCATCGGTTAAACGGTCTGCGCCTTCGGTAATCACTTGTTCACCCGGCTCAACGCCCGACAAAATCTGCGTCTTGTCCAGGCTCGACAAGCCGCGTTTTACCGGCCGTAGCGAAACAGTTTTTTCAGCGGAGTTGAGCACATACACAAACGGACCATCGCCCCCATTGCGCACGGCGGATACCGGTACTGCGGTCGCACCTTCAATCGTGCGCAGTTTCAGACGCACATTCACAAACTGGTTGGGAAACAGCGCACCGCCGGCATTATCAAAGCGTGCCTTGGCGCGCACGGTACCGGTTTGGGTATCGACCACATTATCGAGTGCAAGAAACCGGCCAACCGCCAACGGTTTGCTGCGCGAACGATCAAACGCAGTCACCGGCAGCGCCTTACCACCCGATATGGCGTGCTTCAACTCGGGTACCGCGTCTTGCGGAACCGCGAACACCACATCAATCGGCGCGGTTTGCGTGATGGTGACCAGGCCGGTGGCATCTGACGGGCCCACCAAATTACCGACATCAACACTGCGCAGCCCGATACGGCCGGAGATAGGCGCGGTGATGCGTGCGAAGTCGAGATTGAGTTGTGCGCTACGCACCGCAGCGCGATCAATCGCTACCGTGCCTTCGAGTTGTTTGACGAGTGCGGTTTGCGCATCCACATCTTGCTGCGCAATCGAATCTTGCGTTTGCAGTTGGCGGTATCGGCGCTCGGTAACGCGGGCATTTTCCAGTTGGGCTTCGTCGCGTTGCAGCTGCCCCTTGACTTGCATCAGCGCGTTTTCAAAGGGGCGTGGGTCGATCAGTGCGAGCAGCTGACCACGCTGCACGAGTTGGCCTTCATTAAACAAGACCTGCTGTACAACGCCAGACACCTGCGCACGCACCACAGCAGTGGCGACCGGCGCAATCGTGCCCAGCGCATCCAACTCCACCGGAAAACTGTCGGTGCCGGCAGCGGCGACACCCACGGTCACCGGAGGTCTGCCACGCGGCATGCCACCGCGTTCTGCGGTTTGATCTTTACGCGCGATGGCGTACCAGGTCAGGCCACCAATCACGCTCACCGCGAGCAATAGCAACAGCCATGGCAGCCAGCGCCGTTGGGGTAATGTGTAAGGGGTGAACGGCGTTGAGTCTGGTGGGCGTGTCGTGCTGGGGTCGGATCCCATGGTCTTCCTGGCTGGCGATGGCAGCGCATAAAAATTTCTTACGCGCGAGAGAGTGCCATTCTACTATTGCCGATCAGGATGACAGGGTGACGACACGTGCTGTACTTGACAGCAAGGAGGCGCGGGCGACAACACAGTTAAACCGGTCGCGCCCGCCGAGATGCAAGCTGATCTTATTGAATCGGCAACTGATGCGCAGCGCGTGAGGCCTCAAGAATCGGCAGCTTCAATTCGAGTACGCCGTTATCGTATTTTGCGATTGCTTTTTTCTCATCGACCTCGTGGTCCAGCATGATGCTGCGTGACTCGCGGCCGTAATAGCGCTCTGCATGCACCATGCGCTCGCCCTCGCGCGTCTCGCTCTGCTTCTTTACTTCCGCCATGATGGTAACTTGACGTCCCTCAACCTGCACCTTGATGTCATCCTTGCGCGCGCCGGGTATCTCGGCATGTACGGTGTAGGACTGATTATCCTCAGCCACATCCATCTTGATACGCGGTACCGGTTCCCACATTCGGGTGGGCAGGATGTTCTCCAGATTGTCGAATAGCTCATCGAGCTTGCCGAACGGCATACTGCGGGTGATCTCGCCAAATGGATTGAATCGGGTCAGGTTGGCCATGCTTGTCTCCTTTTACTGTGGGGTGAAAACCAAATCGTTATCATCCGCTTCGTAGTCAACGCGATATTGATGCTAACTAATCGCCAGCGCTGTGGCTGATCTGATCTGCCAACAGCGGCGCACAGCTAACAATCTCAAGCTTGTTTGCCAAAGCGCCCACAGCAGTCGCCGGCAAAGGCACACTATCCGTGATGAAGACACGCTCAATTAAAGGGTCGCTCAATACGTTGGCGGCATTGGCATTAAACAAGCCGTGCGCCGCCACTGCCCATACCGATGCTGCACCGTGTTGCCTGCATATCCGTGCAGCGCGCAGCAAGGTCTGCCCACTGCTGATCAAGTCATCGAACAGCAGTACGTGACGCCCACCGACCTCGCCCGCAAACAGCTCACCGCTGAGCACACCCGCATGACGAAATTTCTCGACAAAGCCCAGCGCGACTGGGCGACCCAGCGTGAGCGATACGTATTGCCGAAACAGGTCTGCCCGTTTCACACCGCCGCTGTCGGGCGATACCACCACCAAGGATGGCACCATCAGCCGCTGCTGCAGATGCCGCGCAAAGAGGTCTGCACTCGTCAGCGATTCCGTTCGGCAGCGAAAAGCGTTTTGCAGTGCGGCCGGGTTATGCACCTCCAACACCATCAGCGCGTCGGTGCCGACGGCCTCAAACAGCTGCGCCACATAGCGCAGCGTGACCGGATCGCGCTGCTGTGTCCTGCGATCTTTCCTTGCATAGGCCAGGTAGGGCACAACCGCAGTCACGGTTGCCGCAGCCGCATCTTTGAGGGTGGCAATGAAAAAGAGCAGCCGGTTCAGCTTGTCGTTGACGGTTTGTGCTGGCTCACCATACAAACTGTGCAGTACAAAGCAGTTCCGCCCGCGCACACTGTGTAATGGTCGTAGCTTGTGCTCGCCGTCGTCGAACACACGTTCCTCATGCGGCGTTAAAGCGATCCCGAGTTGTTGTGCAACGAGATTGCCGAGTGCCTGGGTATGTGCCAGCGCGAACAGTAGCGGCGCGTCTGCAGATTCAGATTCAGATACAGATGCAGATGCAGGTTTCATCATCCGCTGAGTGCTGGTGACGTCACTTGCATGTTGCGAGCATGCTTGCGCGCGAGTTGCAGCCACTGATCGGCCCGCTGGATCCACTCGCTATGCGGTCGGTGGCTCTGCTCTTCTAGTCGAACCAGTGCTAGCCGCGCGCGTACTACCGCGCGTAGCGACTGATAAAAATGCAGTAAAGCCGGCGGCGGATCATCTTGCATGATGCGCAGGTAGTACCGCAGCAGCGATCTGCCCACTGCTTCCCCTGCAAGCCGCTCACAATCCAGCGCCAGAAAGCCAATCTCGTCGGCGCAATCCAGCTGCCTGAGTGCCGCTGAGAACTCCAGGCAATCAATCGCACCCACTGACGGGTAGGTAAAGACATGCTCGGCACGCAAGTCGCCGTGACCTTCCACCAGTCGACCCTGATGAATACGCGCATCTATCCAATCCGCATGGCAGCGCAAGAAAGAACGCTGCTGCTGGCATAAGCCAAGCGGCTCAGCGGCGTGCAGATAATGAAGGTAGGCTGACAATACAGATTCATTCTCATCAATCACAGCGGCAATCGATGCCCGCCAAAGCGGCGGGCTGGGTCGCAGCGCCGTTAAGCCACGATGAAACTGCGCGATACACAGCGCGACTTTTTCTAATAGGTCTTGGTCAATGCAAGCGTGCGTCAAGTGATAGCTCAGCATGACCTCTTCAGGTAGCCGCCGCATATGAACAACGCAATCGACGCGCTCGGCCGTCGAGCAAAATGCCAGCGAGCCGTCGGCAGTCTGCGAGATGGATGCCACGCCCAGATACACATCGGGTGCAAGGCGTCGGTTGAGCCGCACCTCTTCATGGCAGACCGCGCACCGCGCAGCAACTGTTCGAAAATCAACGCTGGCATTCTGAAGCGGCTTTTTTAGCTTGTAGGCATCGGCACCGGCAAGAAACACCCAGGACATGTGCGTCTCAATCACCCGCACGCCAGCAACGCCCACGCCGTAGGTATCCGGCTGCCGAAGAAAGCGAAGCGTCGCTGAATTGGTGGTGGCCATGCGACGCCAGAAGTGGTTAAGAGGCAGACGTCGGCCGGTTTGAGTGAACGAGGGCGCCTGCGGTTGCGGTTATTGCGCCAGCGCAGATGCAGAGACACTGCAACAAAACTTATTGCGGCGCAGCAGCTTGCGTACAATCAGGGTTTTACGCCGTTCGCGGGCTGAATCAGGCCCATGCGGCGGATGCAATCCTCGATTGGCCCACCCCATGAAAAAAATCCACAAGCTGCTGGTTGCAAACCGCTCCGAAATCGCCATCCGCGTGATGCGGGCCGCCACTGAGCTGGGTATCCGCACCGTTGCGATCTACGCCGCCGAAGACCGTTTTGCGCTGCACCGCTTCAAGGCCGACGAAAGCTATTTGGTGGGTGAGGGCAAGAAGCCGATTGCCGCGTATCTGGATATCGACGACATCATCCGCATTGCACTCGAGTCCGGGGTCGATGCGATCCATCCCGGCTATGGCTTCTTGTCCGAGAACCCGGATTTTGCGGAAGCCTGTAGCGCCAACGGCATCGCCTTCATCGGGCCCAAGCCTGAGGTGATGCGCACGCTGGGCAATAAGGTTGCGGCGCGCAATGCTGCTATCGCCGCAGGCGTGCCCGTGGTAC
>Ga0208048_1000444_pt1 | contig 22379 bp, 26 predicted proteins | sample Malawi_45m_30L_FD_184163 | JGI IMG/M metagenome (GOLD analysis project Ga0208048, IMG submission 184163) | Freshwater microbial communities from Lake Malawi, Central Region, Malawi to study Microbial Dark Matter (Phase II) - Malawi_45m_30L... | ecosystem: Environmental > Aquatic > Freshwater >...
TTCAAGATCAGCTGAGCTAAAGCCAGGCGATTCAAGGACGAACGCTTCGGCAGGCGCATCGGATGCAAAATCCCAAACAACGGCAGCGGGTACGAGTTACGTTCAAGCCGGCGCCTTCAAGGTTTTATCCGATGCTGAAGCGCTCAAAGCAAGGCTTGCCTTGCTTGGCCTTGAGTCAAGGGTGGTCAAGTCAGAGTCTGGCGGCGCCTTGATGTATCGTGTGCGGATGGGGCCCTTTAATCGTAGCGAGGATGTCAATCGTGCGCGAAACCGGCTCATTGAAGCTGGCGTCGATCCAGTTGTTGTCAAACAACCCTGATGGTTCAGTCTTATGTCCGAACAAGATGTTGAAGCCAAACGTAATCTTGAAAGCTCATCTGGCAGTCAATCCCTCAAGCCTAGGCAATTTGCTCAGCCCGGCTGCGCAGTGTCAAGATCAGGCATGCTGACCGCTCAGCCATCAAAGCGCATGATGCTTGGTCAAACCTTGGGTTTAGGCCTGGCCTTGCCAGCGCTGTCAACACTTGGTTCGGGCCTTTTGCTCCATGGCCCTGCACTGGCTGCAAATGCCCGAGAAGGCGCTGACTATCGGGTCTTGCAATCGCAGGCGCCACTTGAGTCGACCGATCGAATCGATGTTTTGGGGTTTTTTTGGTTTGGTTGTCCGCATTGCTACACCTTAGAGCCGGCGCTAAAAGCCTGGGTGGCGAAACTGCCAGCAGATGTAGCCTTTCGGAAAGTACATGTGCCCTGGCGGGATCAGTTGCAGCAGCTTTACTACACGCTTGAGGCCCTTAATAAGCTCGCTTTGATTGACAGGGTGTTTGACGCGGTCCACAAAGACAAGGTGAGCTTGCAGAACGCACAGCAAATGGCTGAGTGGATGGCACGCCAGGGCGTTGACGCAAAAAGCTTTCAGGACGCATTCGACTCCTTTGGCGTACGCACCCGGATGAAGCGAGCGGCACAGCTTGCAGAGGCCTATCGTCTCGAAGGCGTTCCTGCGATCGGTGTAGCAGGCAAATATCTCACCGCACCAAGTATGGCGGGTTCTAACCAGCAGGCGCTCGCCGTGGTCGATGAGTTGCTTGCCATCGAACGCCGCAACCGGCGAAGTGCGAAGTCCTAGGCTTTTCTTTCCGCTCCTTGCGCTCGTGCTTGGTGCTTGTTCGAGCACCAAGTATGTTGCGCGTCCTGAGATCGAGCTGCAATCGAGCCGACAGCCAAATGAGCAACAGCCGTCATCGAGCGGTCGATCAGGCGGGTTTTACAAGGACGATGGCCCGGGCGATCGTCCTTTGGCGGAGCTTGAAGCGATTCCGGATGCGGTGCCCAAACGCGAACCCCTGCATCGCTGGGCTAACCGACCCTACGAAATCGATGGCAGCTTGCATATTCCAATGCGCCAGTGGAGCGCTTATCGAGTCCGTGGCACGGCGAGTTGGTACGGACGCCGCTACCACGGGCGCAATACTTCAAACGGCGAAATCTATGACATGTACGCGATGAGTGCAGCCCATCGGGTCCTGCCGCTGCCGAGTTTTGCCCGAGTTACCCATCTTGCCAGCGGTCGATCGGTTGTTGTGCGTGTGAATGATCGTGGACCATTCATAGGAGAGCGCGAAATCGATTTGTCCTATGCAGCGGCCCAGCGACTTGGAATCGTTCGTCAGGGTGCTGCCGAGGTCGAAATTGAACTTTTGCTCCCGGGCAAAGACTACTGAGGCAAAGGCGTTCTTGCCAGGCTAAACCGGCTTTTTCAGCGTCAAGGCCATCTGATACCAGTCAGTGTTTCGATCCTTCGTCAAACGTTGGGCAAGACGAGCTGCCTGGGCCGGCGCCATGACGCCAAGCAATGCCTCGAGTAAAGTCCGCCCTTGAATGTTGTATGCGGGCATGCTTTGAACCGTATCAGGTGTTTCATCGTCAAGCCCTCGTTCAGCAGCTTGATTTGATTCAGGCAATCGTTCGTTGAGCCTGTCGACCGTGGATAGTTGATCACAGGCAATCAGCAGCGCAAATTCGCCACGATCGCGATTGCTTTGCAACTCGAGCCAGCTCGGCAGTTCCTGAGCTGTCATCACAGCGCTTTCCTCAAATCGCTTGGTGAGCTCTCGGCCTAGGCAAAGTTGCCGGGAAGGGGCGAGCTTGGCAAGAAGCCTTGCAGTTTGAGCGATCCTATGCGGGGCCTCATAAAGGGCAATATGTGCCCTGAGCTCAAGCAGGGCAGCAAGTCTTGCCGAGGCGGCTTTTTCGCGTTGTGGCAAAAAACCTTCAAACCAAATCGGCCCTGATGTAAAGCCGCTGATACTTGAAAGTGCAACAAAGGCACTCGGTCCAGGTATTGCGATCACTACAAAACCAGCCTCGCGTGCAGCGCGCACAACCCGGTAGCCCGGATCGCTGATGGCTGGGGTCCCGGCATCGCTGATCAGTGCACAAGTCTTGCCCGCGTGTAGTTGGGCAAGAATCAGCGGAATTGCTTGGATTTCGCGGTGCTGTTCAACACTTACAAGGCTGGGCCTGATGCCAAGCATGTCAAAGAGTTTTCGGCTCACTCGACTGTCTTCACAAGCGATCAGGCTCGCCTGCTGCAGCGCCAGTGCAGCTCTCGGGCTTAAATCCGAAAGGTTACCGATAGGGGTTGCTACGACTAACAGGCTTGCATTGGGAAAATGTTGCGGCTTATGTGTTTCGAACGAGGATTGTTGCTGGTTGTTCATCATGGGAAAAACTTTACCTGATTCAAAAATACTGGCGAGCCAGGCGGCCCAGAGAGGTCAATGGGCTGAACAACAGGCTTGCGATTGGCTCACAAATCAAGGCTTGGTCCTGCTTGAGCGTAATTGCCGTTTTCGAGGCGGTGAGATCGATCTGGTTATGCAAGATGCCTCGCTGATTGTTTTTGTTGAAGTAAGGTATCGAAGCAGCCTGATGTATGGCGGCGCGCTAGAAAGCCTAGACAAGCGAAAGCTCGCCCGTATCAAACATGCAGCAAGCTGCTACCTCCAGCGCTCCTTTGGCACACGCTCATGGCCGGCCTGCCGCTTTGATGTGGTGCTCTTTCAAGCAGGGAAACGCGCGTGGATTCCTGGTGCCTTCTGATTTATTATTTCCACCGATGGTTGCCATCTTGTCTTGTAGCCCCCGTATCCCGGGCAAGTTTGGGCCGCAAAACGCTTACACTGATGCAGGTTCGTTCTTATTGTCTCTTTGATCCGTTTGCAGGAAGATTTGCCATGTCAAAACACGCTCCCTTCCCCGTCGTTCCAAACAATGCCCGGCGCTTGGCGCTGGCAAGTATCGGCTTGGCGGCACTCGGTTTGTCTGGCTGTGTCGGTGTTGCGGTTACCGGTGCCGCGGTGGGTGCTGTGGCAACGGGTGACCGCCGTAGCCTGGGTACGCAGGCTGATGATCAGACGATTGAGTTTCGTGTGCGCAGCGCAGTTTCTGCGGCACTTCCCAATTCCAACGTACGTGCCGTGAGCTATAACCGTAAGGTTTTATTGATCGGTCAAGTTGTCACCGAAGCCGACAAAAAACTTGCGCAAGAGGTTGCAGCGAGAGTCAACAATGTGGCGTCAGTCATCAATGAAGTCGAGATCCGCCCGCTTGCCAGCGCACAAAACAGCGCTGTTGACATTGCACTATCAACCAAGGTGCGTGCTGCCTTCATCGAAGACAAATCGCTTGAAATTGGCGCCTTTCGGATCAGCTCAGAACTTGGCGTGGTATTCCTAATGGGACAGGTAAGTAAGCGTGAGGGCGAACGTGCGGCGCAGGTCGCAAGCAAGGTGTCTGGTGTGCGCCGCGTCGTGACCTTATTTGATTACGTGGGTTAAGCAGGCATGCTTAATGGGTAAATAGCCCTAGCGTTTCGTCTGATCAAACAACAAATAGGCTTGTCGCCCCTCGGTAGCAAGCCCGACACGCATACCGTGCGGCAGGCAGACTTTGCCCTGCTGATGTCCAAAAGGCAAGCCTTCAAGCATGGGCACGCTGGTCTGACTCGCGATCCATCGGAGTACTTTTTTCAAATCGTAGCCGCGGTCGTGATTGCCTAAGCTGTAGCCGTTGAATGAACCAAGCAGCACTGCCTTTTGCGCATCAATAATGCCCTCGTAGAGAAGCCGAAGTAGCATGCGTTCGATTCGGTAAGGATGTTCACCGATGTCTTCCAAAAACAAAATACCGCCCTCGGGCGCTTTTTCGAACCAAGGCGATCCGATCATTGCGCAAAGCATTGAAAGATTACCGCCCCAAAGGACGCCGGTTTCATCAATCGCCTTGCTATTTGCGCCACAGGCCTTATAACGAAACCCTAAGGCCTCAAGTTCTCCGGTATAGGCTTCGCGTAAACAGCCGCTCGTTGTCTCGTCAACCTCGCTGCGACCAAAATCATCGAGCAGCATAGGCCCCGCCCATGTAACGCTTGCGGTGCGACCAAGCATGGCAAGGTGAAATGCCGTTGTGTCGCTGTAGCCCACCCAGAATTTGCCAGCATCCGCAAGCGTCTTAAAACAAAGCTTCGGAAGAAGACGCATCCAACCGTAACCACCCCTGGTCATCATGACCATTCGGGCTTCTTGCTTGGCGGCTCGTTCAACTGCTCTTTGCCGCTGCGCATCCGTGCCTGCAAAGCGCTGCCAGCGCGCTCTTACCCCCGGGTCTGGACATGCGGTCCATCCTTGCTTGCTAAGCTGATGCAGCGCTAAGTCAAAGGGCGCTTGTTCATCAATTGCCCCGGCTGGTGAGATCAGATACACCGAATCGCCGATCGTTGCTTGATCAGCAAAGCGCGCTGATTGCTTATCTGGATTACTTGAACTTGGCATCGCGCTGAGTCTGCCATATTCTGAGGCTTTTCGCGCCCAAGCAAGGATGTCAGCATGCCCCATATTCCCTATCTGCCCGAAGACCTCAATGAGCCTGCCGATGTTGTCGCAGCGATCCGCCAACGGCGCGGGGGCGAGCTTCTTCATTTGGATCGCATGCTATTGCATTCCCCGGCCTTTGCGCGGGGCTGGAATGTTTTCCTTGGGGCTGTGCGAAGTGAACTCTCCTTGAGTCCATTGCTGCGTGAACTTTCAATGTGTACGGTCGCGGTACTAAATGGCGCTGAGTATGAATTTGTTCAACACGCGCCGCTCTTGATCAAAGCCGGCGGCAGTGAAGCCCAAGTACAAGCGCTTCGCGATCCATTAGCTGCCATGGGTGATCAGGCTTTGTTTAATGATTTAGAGCGATGCGCGCTTGCCGTAATCGTGGCCATGACGCGAGAGGTTCGCGTTGGTGAGATATTGATGCAGCGCCTGCGGCAACACTTAAGCGATCAAGAGGTTATCGAACTTTGCGGCGTGACGGCAGCGTACAACATGGTCTCGCGATTTTTGGTGGCAACCGGCATTCATCCAGGCGACATAGCAAAACCCGCCTGATGCGCCATTTGGTCAGCATGGTATGAGGAGCGCACCATGGGACCGACGGCGGCGTGCTGAAAGCCCAGGGCTTTGGCGGTCGCCTCAAAACGCTCGAAGTCGCTGGGATGCACATAGCGTTGCACCGGCAAATGATTCTGTGAGGGCGCAAGGTATTGTCCGATCGTAATCATGTCGATCTGGTGGTCACGCATGGCTCGCATCACTTCAATCACCTCCTCATCGGTTTCGCCTAAACCGAGCATCAGTCCAGATTTGGTGGGTATCGCGGGTAGCCGCTCTTTAAAGCTTGATAGCAAGCGCAAGGAATGTTCAAAATCTGATCCCGGTCTTGCCTGACGATAAAGCCTTGGCACGGTTTCCAGGTTATGGTTCATCACATCGGGCGGCGCCTGTTCTAGAATATTGAGCGCTCGCTCGAGACGTCCTCGAAAATCAGGCACCAGCACTTCGATGAGGGTTTGCGGCGAGCTTTCTCTTACGGCACGGATGCAATCGATAAAGTGCTGGGCCCCGCCATCACGCAAATCGTCGCGATCCACGCTTGTAATCACCACATAGCGTAACTTCAGTGCGGCAACCGTATCAGCAAGTTGGCTTGGCTCATCAGGGTTTAAGGCGAGGGGGCGCCCGTGCCCCACATCACAAAAAGGGCAGCGACGGGTACAAAGATCACCCATGATCATGAAGGTTGCCGTGCCTTTGCCAAAGCACTCACCGATATTCGGGCAGGAAGCTTCCTCACAAACCGTATGCAAACCTTTATCGCGCAAGATACTTTTGATCTCATGAAAGCGCGATTGCGCCGAGGGCGCCTTCACGCGGATCCAGTCGGGTTTGGCCAAGCTAGGCCCGGCTTGCGGAACGATCTTGATTGGGATCCGCGCGGTTTTTGCCTGTCCCTTTTCTTTTTGCTTGCTGCTAAGAACTTCGGCGTTATCACTCATGGTGTGGTCCGTTGCTTCATGGAATGGGCCTCTAGACAGGCTGCAATCGATGCAGCGAGTTCGTGTTCGATTTGCCTGCAGTCAGGAGCATAGCCTAGACAGCTTTGCATGTCGGTGACCGCAAGACCCGGGAAACCACAAGGGTGAATTTGTCGAAATGGGGCTAAGTCCATCGCAACATTTAGAGCAAGCCCGTGATAACTGCATGAGCGGCTTATCTTTAAACCAAGCGCCGCAATTTTTATATGATGACCAAGATCCTTGTTTCGGGATTCAAGATTCGGATCAAGCGACTCTGAGGACTCTGATCCCTGATCTGCCGGCAGGTAAACACCAGGTGCGCCCTGTCGTCGCGCGGCCGCAATACCCCATGTGCTTAAAAGGTTGATACATGATTGTTCTAGTAAATAAACAAACTCTCGGACCAGAAGCTTACGCCTTGCTAAATCCAGCAACACATAAGCAATCACCTGTCCTGGGCCGTGATAAGTGACTTGTCCGCCTCGTTCGCTTGCCAATACAGGAATGTTGCCGGCATCAAGTACATGCTCGCGGGCTGCCGCTTTGCCTAGGGTAAAAACCGGTGGATGCTGGACCATCCAGAGTTCGTCATCTTGATCCTTCCCGCGGTTTTTCGTGAACGCTTGCATTGCCTTTAAGCAATCAGCGTAGCCACTGATCCCCAAAAAACGCAGTCGTATATTCAACTTAGCAAGGCGCCTAAAGCACGATTTTCACCAGGGGATGGCTGGTGAGTGCAAGATAAAGTCCGTCGAGTTGAGCGCGCGAAACAGCGCGAATCGTCGCAGTCAAGCCAATATAGTTCGCCTTGCTTGATGCCCGAATTTCAAGCTTTGCTGGATCGAAATCCGGGGCATGATCACAGATCAGCGCACAGATTACTTGAGAAAATTCCGGAACGTTCTTGCCCATGACTTTGATTGGAAAGTCACAAGGAAACTGCAATAGGCTGTCCTCAACTTGCATGCTCGACCCAATGCTCATTAATTCAATGCGGGTTCAATTTGCATGCTGCCGCTCTATTGGGCCGCTCCGTTATCCGCTATTGCTTCTTGATAAGCTCGATAAAGTTGCTCATAAATCGGCCCAGGTTTGCCGTTGCCGACCACCTGCTGATCGAGGCGGGTAATCGCCAGGACTTCTTTGGTCGCTGAAGTCAGCAGCAGCTCGTCGGCTTGAAAGATCTCTTCGCGGCTGATTGCTGCGCTTCGAAAAGCAATGCCACAGCGCTTGCAGAGGCTTTCCATTAAACCAACACGAATCCCCTCAAGAATGCGGTGATCGACTGGTGCGCCTAGTACCTCGCCATGGCGCACAAGCCAGATATTGCTCGATGAGCCTTCGGTCATTTGGCCATCACGAAACTGAATGCACTCTGCCGCCGACGCATCAACCGCAGCCTGTCTTGCCAGTACATTACCCAGCAAGGAAATCGATTTAATGTCGCAGTGCAGCCAGCGCTGATCGTCAAGGGTTATCGCGGCAACGCCTTCACGGCGCAATTGTTCGGGGACAGGTTGCAGCTGAGATGTCATTGCAAAAACCGTCGCTTTGCTCGACTTCGGGAAGGCATGATCGCGCTTTGCAACCCCTCGGGTGATGTGCAAGTAAACGAATTGCTCAGACCAAGGATGTTTTTGAATCAGGGATTCAATGAGCGCCAACCATTGCGTATCGCTATAAGGATTATCAATCCTTATCTTTGCAAGGCTGCGCTTTAAGCGTGCCAGATGCTCAGGCCAACGAAACAATCGCCGTGCATACGCGGGGACTACTTCATAAATGCCGTCACCAAAAATGAAACCTCGATCGAGCACGGGAACTTTCGCCTGGCTAAGCGGCAGAAATTCGCCGTTCAAATAAACGATCGTTTCATCTTCATTGAATTCAGTCGCGCTTATCGCACTTGAGTTAAGCTGACTTGCATGCATACGCTTATCCTTTTGACAACATCAAAGACCTACCCACTGCATGACCGTATCCCATGCCCGTCCAAACCAGCCCGCCGTTGGCACTTCGCTAAGTGCGACTAAAGGCACCTCTGAAATCGCCTGACCGTCGAGACTGATTCGAGCGGTGCCGATTCGCTGTCCTTTGGCAATCGGGGCAACAAGCGGGTCAATTCGAATCAAATCGGTTTTGACCCTCGCGCCACTACCTTTAGGAACCACCACACTGAGCGCGCCTTCAAAGCCCGCTAAGACTTCGGAAGCTGCACCTCTTCTGACTTTATATTGCGCAACTTGTTTGCCAGCAGGATGCAACAGTACCGCGTCTGTATTTTGAAACCCCCAGTTGAGTAATTTTTGCGACTCAACAAGGCGTGCCGACTCTGATGCTGCGCCTAGCACAACCGAGATCAGTCGCCGTTCCTGTTGGGTTGTGTTGTCTTTGCGGCGGCTCGATGCAACCAGGCACCAGCCAGCGGCATCTGTGTGTCCCGTTTTCAATCCGTCAACGCTGGGGTCGATCGCCAAAAGCCGGTTTCGATTGGGCTGTTTAATATTGTTATAACTGTATTCGCGGAGTGAGTAAAGTGCATAACGATCTGGAAATTCGCGAATTAAACGCGAAGCAAGCAATGCCAAATCGTAGGCGCTGCTGTAGTGTTGACTATCAGGTAAACCGGTTGAATTGCGGTATTGAGTATGCTTCAAGCCAATACGTTGGGCTTCGCGGTTCATTTGCTGGGCAAAGGCTTCTTCAGACCCAGCGAGCGTTTCGGCAAGAATCATTGAAGCATCGTTACCCGATTGCACAATCATACCTTTGAGCAGCTCATCGACTGTCGCTGGCTTACCCGGATCGACAAACATTCTTGAACCGACCGCCTTCCAGGCCTTCTGCGAGACGGGCGGGCGCTGATCGAGCTTTAGTCGGCCTTCCTTAATGGCCGAGAAGCTCAAATATGCCGTCATAAGTTTTGTAAGCGAGGCTGGGTCGAGCGTTTTCTCGGCTTCGTGTGCCGCTAAAACCTGTTGGCTGCTTACGTCGTAAAGCACCCATGCTTTTGCTGCAATCGTTGGACCGATCGCAGCAATTGCAGAGGCAGGTGCGGAAGCCTTTGCCAAGCTCGGTGCATCGAGCCGTTTCGTTGATTCGCTTTCAGACTTGTTTGACGGAGTCGGTTTGTCCGCCTCGGCTTTTGCGGCTTGACCTACTTTGTTGGTCTCAGCCTTGTTCGTCTGGCTTTGCTTTTCAGACTCGGCTTTACTCACCTGTCCTTGCTGATCGGCGTCAGCCTTGCTTGTTTGAGCGGCCAAAGGCAATTGAATCGGCAGCATCGCAAGGGCTAAGGCAGCTAACCAGCGATGCACGCTGTTTGCACCAGGGCCTTGAAGCTTAACCCTTGGCACTGCGGCGGTGTGCCTAATGGTCCGTAGGAAAGACACAGCGACTCCTTAGTTTTGCCTGCCCCTTGCCAAGCATTGAGAGACCCGTTGCTTGAGTAAGGGCAAACGTCCGTGGAAAAAGTGGGATGTTTGTGGAAAGACAAGAACCGGTAGTGCCATGGGACGCGCCCATGCCATGACATCGGCAAGGGCAACCACTTCATCGTCTTCGCCATGGATGACGATGCTGTGTTCGGGGACTGTCGGCATCGGAAATCGCGAAGCAGCAGGTCCGACAAGTACCAGCTTATCTGCACACAGTGCAATCGAATCGAGCTTTTCAAAAGCCATGCTTGCCACAAAGCTTCCGAAGGAAAAACCTGCAAGTGCCAGGCATCTTGTCGTTGTACCCAAGTCTGGATACTGCCTTTTTGCCTCTTGCAAGAGCGATAAAAAATCCTCGGTTTCACCTCGACCTTCGTCGTAGCGACCTTCGCTTTCACCAACACCGCGAAAATTCGGTCGCCAGGTGTCGTAGCCTTGCTCAAGAAATGCTCTCGCAAGGGTTTGCACCACCTTGTTCTGGTTTGTGCCACCAAACAAGGGATGAGGATGCGCAATCAGGGCCAAACCCTGCGAACTCGAGGCTTGATCAATCAGCACCTCAATGCGCCGGGACTGAATCTGAAAGTATCTTGTTTGTGTTTGAGCGTTCACTGCGGTTGACTGGGCAATTGAAGCCTTTGAACAATCTTTCCGCCAATAAGATGGGTTTGGATAATTTCCTCGATGTCTTGTTCGTCGACCGCGGTGTACCAAACACCTTCGGGGTAGACCACGAAAACAGGGCCAAGTTCGCATCGGTCAAGGCATCCCGCCTTGTTGATTCGAATCGCGCCAGCGCCCTGAAGTCCGAGTGCTTTAATCCTCGCCTTGGCAAAGCCTTGCAGTGCCTCTGCACCCTGAGCCGCACAACAAGGCCTGCCGGCATCGCGTTGATTGAGACAAAAAAACACATGATGGCGGTAGAACATAGCAAAAACCTGACGTGGGTTTGAAGGGGAGCGCTACAAAGGCCCCACGATGGCGCGCGCGGCTGCTCGCATTATAGGCGGCGTCGCGGCCGGATCCTGGCCTGTTTTGCTTCAAGCGCCACTACCGCGAACCACAGTAAACACATCCAGCGCCAGAGCCCTTGAACAAGTAAGACCACAGCTTCAAAATGCTGCAAGCTTCGACCCAGAACCGGTGTGCGGCCGAAGATCTCTTTGGTGGTTTGTTGTTGTCCTAACCACAGATCAAGCATCGCCTGCCAGTAAGGATCCAAACTCAATCGCCAGCTGGCAAGTTCAATGCTCCAGGCATCTTGTAGCGACAATAGCCAGGCGCCAAGACCGAGCTCTGCCCTTGGCGAAGGGCCCAGCCCAGGCCCGAGACTCGATCGCTCGGCCTCAGCAACAAGGCTCGCCACCACGACGACGCTGAGCGTTCGCAAGGCCCATAAGCTCGCTATGCCAAGCCCAAGCAAGCCTGCGCCTCTCGGGCTTATGATCCGATGCCAGAATGCCCAACCCGCGAGGATTAGCATCCATATCAGCATCGGCAAAAGCCCCGTGGCACCCATGTGCAATGAGGGCCTATACAATAAATTCAACAACAAACCTCCAAGCAGCAGGCACTGCGTGCTGCCAAGACACAACCAAAAGAGCCAAACGTTGCGACAAAGTTGCGCGAGCAACAGGCTCAGGAGCAGGCTTTCAACCAGGAGCCAGCCTGCGCCAACACCAAGTCCAAAACCCGTAACCATGGATTCGGTACCGGTTGGCCAGTGTGCTGATGTTGCAATACTCGCCTGAATGGCGCTAAAAAGACTCGCAGATCGCGTCGCTAGCCAGAGAATCACAAGGACCGCTGGCCACTGCGCTTGTTCATGCCACCAATGACGGCTTAGCCGGCGGATTTTCTGCCAGGGTCTGCTAAGACCCGCCGCGGCGAATCCGCCAAGCAAAGCGCCAACCGTATTGGCAAGGACGTCGAGCAGGGAGGGTACGCGCTGGGGAAGATAGCTTTGTGCGGTTTCGATGAATAGGGATAAGAGGCCTCCAATCACAAGCGCAAGCCAGAGCCTGGATCTGCTGGGCCAAGGCGCGTTTAATGCGAGCAGCAAGCCAAGCGGTGCGTATAAGGCAACGTTGCTGAAAAGGTCAAACCAGGTCCAATAGCGGGGCAATCGATCACCCAAAAAAGCCCAAGGTGCTGAGCCGATCTCACGCCAGTCCTGCCAGGGCCACAGCGAACCGTAAACGATGGCAAGTGACCAAAGCACAAGCAAGAGCCACAGGACCGGGCTGCTCGAACCCGGGGAAGGTCGTTTTGAATCGCGCGAATACTTGGAAGTGGCCATGGTGGTGATGCGATCGGCTTGCAATCGGCTGCTTGATGCAGGCTATCATCGAATCCATGACCAAGATACAAGCTTATGCTGCCGCGCAGCAAACGAGCGAAGTCGTCGTGCGCTGGGAGCCGGAGGTTGATTCGACCAATGCAAGGCTGCTTCTCGAGCCCTGGCATCGTGCCGGTCCTGAGCGAGCTGATGATCTTTCTGCGATCTGTTTGCTTGCGGACCACCAGAGCGCTGGTCGCGGGCGGCACCGAAAGCGCTGGCATGATGAGCCGGGCGCATGCTTACTGATGAGTCTGTTGATTGACCGAAGTAAAGCAGCTTGGCCCGAAGGACTTGCCGGCTTTTCCTTGGCCTGCGCTGCTACGGTTGCCCAACGACTTGAAATTCAAGCTTGTCTGCTGTCTGCCAAGGCCAACTCAAAACTCTGGCTAAAGTGGCCCAACGATCTGGTGCGGCTCACCCAAGAAAAGGGCTTATCCAAGCTTGCCGGTATCTTGATTGAAACCCGACAGCACGCTGGACAAAGCCGTTTGGTGATTGGTCTTGGTGTCAATCTTTTACTGCCCCAAATGCCAAGTGCTGATCCGCAGGCCCTTCCAGCCGATGCTTTGTTTTCAGTCGGTGATTCGGTCGCACATTTGCTTGATCGGGATTGGCGTATGGCCCTTGCGAAGTACGTCAGCCAGGACTTGCTTCAATGCTGGATTGATTTTGAGCGGCATGGCTTAGCTGCTTTTACAAGTCTTATCGAAACTCGCGATGTTTTGCGGGATCGTCGACTTTTGGTCCAGGACGAGGGGCAAGAAGATTGGTTTGAAGCACTTGGTCAGGGGATTGATGATCGCGGGTATTTGCGTATCCTTAGTCAACGCTCAGGGCGCTTGCCAAGCCTTGAAACTATCCATCAGGGCAGTGTGCGCTTGCTAAGCCGATAGAAACGTACTTTTTCATGGCTACAAAGTGATGTTAGCGATCAAGTAGGCAAACCTTAGGAATCGGGTAACGATAATGACGACGCATTGCTTTAGCTACGGTTCATTGATGTTTACCGAAGTGATGAGCGCTGTTGCTGCCCAGCAGGGCTTGCGGGCGGTCCCCGCCACGCTCAAGGGTTGGCAGCGCTTTGCAATTCGAGATGCCAGCTATCCCGCAGCGCGACCCGGCACCGCGCAGTCAAGCATTCGCGGTGTGCTCTGGCTGGACTTAGCTGAGTCAGCCTGGAAGCGCCTTGACGAATTCGAGGGTCATGCTTATCGGCGTCATGTTGTGGAGGTAGGTAGTGAACTAGGGAAGAAGCAGGCATGGGTTTATGAGTTCCTCAATGCTGATCTGCTTTTGCCGCAGGATTGGGACGAAGCAACATTCCGGCAACATCATCTCGTTGACTTCTTTCGCCAGCATGGGAGTCATCTGCGCTAACGCACTCATCGGTGGACCAGAAACTTTCTGCGAAGACTGCGTGGCATCGGCGACCATAGTCCCGCACGTTAACCTGCTTACCAGCCCTGAGCTGTCATGACGCGCCGCGACTGGTTCTGATCTTAGCCAGCGTCGAGCTGGTCGATCGTTGGTGGATGAAGGGAATGGCAAGCGCCCGTCCCCCCCAAGATTCAACCGCATCAGCGCCGATCATTCTCCCCTGCCAGTCGCCACCCTTAATCAGGACATCTGGCTTTAACCTGAGCAGACATTCAAGCGGACTGTCTTCTTCAAACCAGGTTACATGGTCTACCGAGGCGAGTGCAGCAGCAACCTCCATCCGATCGCCTAGGGTGTTAATTGGCCGATCGGCGCCTTTGCCGAGGCGTCTGACCGAGTCGTCACTGTTAAGTGCGAGGACGAGACAGCGGCCCTGCTGGGCTGCAGCATCGAGCAAACTTACGTGACCTCGATGCAGCAGGTCGTAAACCCCATTGGTAAAAACAAGCGGACGCGGGCAAATCCTTGCAAAGTCCTCGAGCTTAAGCGGATCGAGGATCTTCGATTCAAAGCGCGCTGGCTGCGCCAAAATGCTCACCCCGCCCACGGCTAAGCTCTTTACGGTAGCGGTTCAACTCCTGAACACTGGCAAAGGACTTGCCGAAGAGTAAAGATAAGTTATGCAGAATGCGCCCCACCACTTTGTCTTCCCAATGCGCATCAAAGCTTATCTGCTGATCGAGCCAGCGTTCGAGCCAACTTGGGTCGGGTAGCCGGCTTTGTATGGTGTCCTTGGGAAACAAGTCCCTGTTGACGTGCAAATTAGTCGGATGCAAGGCCTTGCTTTGTCGCTTGGCGCTCGCCATAAGCACGCCAATTTTTGCAAAGGCGCTTCTGGCCTGATCACCAACCTGACCGATCGCACGCCGCATGTACTGCAAATACGCGCCGCCATGCCTGGCTTCGTCCCGAGATATCACCTCATAAATATGCTTAATAACGGGTTCGGTGTGCCATTCGGCAGCGCGTCTGTACCAGTGGTTAAGACGAATTTCGCCGCAGAAATGCAGCATCAAGGTTTCGAGTGGTGGCGCGGGGTCAAACTCAAAACGGACCGCGTGAAGCTCATCTTCGCTGGGCACCAATTCTGGCCTAAAGCGGCGCAAGTACTCCATCAGTACCAAGGCATGCTTTTGCTCTTCAAAAAACCAGACCGACATAAAGGCTGAAAAATCGCTGTCATGCCGGTTATCGCGCAAAAACATTTCGGTCGCCGGTAGGGCAGCCCATTCGGTAATGGCGTTCATTTTGATCGTGCGCGCTTGCTCGTCGGATAAGCGATCGGCATCGAAATGATCCCAGGGAATATCGCTTTCCATCGACCAACGGACCGATTCGAGCGAACGAAACAATTCCGGGTACAGCATATGAAGTCTCCGCGGCTATGTATGGTCTGCAGCCTAGACGCTGCGCCTCGGCACGAGTCTATCAGCCCGGCGCAATTTTGCGTCGTAGCCATTGCATCAGCCACGATAAGACAGGGATTTTTTCGTAAAGTTCTTCAGCAGCATCCCAATAGTCGCGATGGTCAACGATGTAGCCCGCCGCATCAAAACAAAGCCACGAACACCCTTCAATGCTGACTGGCTTGCCCCGTAGTTCAAGCCAGTAAATCCAGCGAAGACAGGCCTGCGCACCGGATATGGACTCTGGCACAAGCACAGTATCGGGGACAGGCACAGTCTCGGGGACAGACTGGGTGATGCCGACAATGATAAAACGAGATGTTGCTTGTAGTTGGAACATATGCTCGAAGACGCCTCTTATCGCGCCCTGACCTTGGACCGACTGAAAGGGATCTTTAAAGCGCGCATTGGGTGCGTAGAGTTCACCGATCTGATCAAGCGAATCGGGACTCAGTGTTTCGTAAAAGGTTTTGATCTTGACAAGCCTTTCGCTCATGTCCGCTGCGCGATCAGTGGAAAGCAAGACTGGCATTGTGATCATTGTTTTCCCTGGCGGGGATCATTGCCACTCAGTGCGCGTCTTAGCAGTGCGAAGTACAGCCTATCCGGTAACCAGCGAAGGCACTTCATCAGCAGGGTGAAACGCCTGGGAAAGTGAATCTCAAAGGCAGATCGCTCAAGACCTCGAACAATCTCGCGCGCGGCCTGTTCAGCGCTGATCAGCGCTGGCATATGAAAGTCGTTGATCGCCGTGGCTGGGGTTTGAACAAAGCCGGGGTGTACAGCCCAAACGCCAATACCTTCGGTGCTAAGTTCGAGGTGAAGCACCTCGGCCAAATGACTGAGCGCGGCCTTACTGGGTCCATAGGCTAAAGCCTTAGGCAGACCGCGATAGCCCGCGACACTCGATACGATCACAAGTCCCGATACCGGTCTGGGCTTTAATTTAGATCGGTTGAGAAAATAGGGCAGTAACTGATCTAATGCATAGAGCAAAGAAAGATAATTGGTTTGGGTCATTGCAAGTACATCGTTTAGCCGATAGTTCGTACTACTCACCGGTCGATAAATGCCAGCCATCCAAATTATCAGGTCGACCTTATCCCCTGCCAGAACTTGCTCAGAGGCCTTTAACCATTGGGCCTGATCACACACATCAAGCGCAACAAGATTTGCCTGTTCAATACCAAGCGCTTGCATGGGAGCAAGCCGCCTGGCACTTAAGATTAACTCAGCCCCCTGTCTTGCAAGTTCTTTCGCTAATGCCGCACCAATGCCCGAGGACGCTCCAACAATCCAGATGCGTAGGCCTAGCCAGGACCGGATTGGAGGATTCACGATCAATCCTTGTGAAACGATAAGGTCACTTCGCCAAGTTCAATACCAAATTTACTCATCGTCGCGCGGTTGATCATGACCTGATCGTTAATCAAAAACATCCAGTCATCAAACTGCACATGCCAGATACGTCCCTCAATGGGAAGGGCGAGGGTATAGCGCCAACGCAAAGCGTTTCCTGAGGCTTCCCCGATCGCTTCACCGATGACATCCTCAGCTTTGCCGCGGTACTGGCCAGGCCCAATTTCCTCAATTTGCCAGACCCGCCGCTGCTTGGTCCCATCGCTATAAATAAAATCCTCTTCTAATAAACCTCTATTACCCTGCCAGCTGCCTTTCATCCTCACCTCAAAGCGCTTGACGACTTCGCCAAATCGGTCAGTGAACATGCCCCACGCACGCAAATCACCGTTCAAGTAGCGCTTGAGCTCTAGCTTGGGTTGTTCTTGCTGATAACGTTGTACATCAACGCTGCTGCATGCACTTAGCATGAGGCTGAGCAATACAAGGATCTTCATAAGAAAAGCATTCATCGGCTAATTCTCCTTCATAGGGCTTCGCGGCCGCGGTTGCGGACAAGCCAAATCATAGATATACATTTAAGAGCACATGGCAGGCCTGCGTAAATCCAGCTCAAGGACGTCACACCCTCTCCGAGCCATTGCCAAAGCGGGAGTGCAATACCAGCGGCAAGCGCCAAATTCAGCTTCCCGACAAGCGTCCAATAACCGATACAGCGTCCCGAAATTGGCATCGCCGTGGGCAGTTTCTTTTGTTGTTGTTCAATTAAGCGTAACAAGATCGCCCAAGGCATAGCCACATCGCCGCCGAGCGCTAAGCCGGTCACGATGCAAACAAGCGCATAGGCCCAAGCATCGCCTGCCTCAAGGCCAAGACAAAAAAGAAAGGCCCCGATTGCAATGAGCATCGCCAGCAACCAGCAGCTGCTGTGACCAAAGCGATCGCTGAGTTTGGACCAAAGCGGTAATCCCAGCGCTGCGCTTAAAAAGTAGAGCAATAAAAACCATGGTGCAGCTTGCGGCATCTCCAAAACCCGCTCTACGAAAAATAAGACCAACGTTGCTGGAATCGCTGCTGCTATCGCACTCAACATGAAGCAAATAAACAAATGACGCATCGGGCGAGCTTCCCAGAGCGAACGGGCATTGAAGACGCGTGCCGGTTCGCGTTGATCGAGTCTATGTGTTGGGTAAGCCAAGCCGCGAAAAAGTGCAAGCGCGAGCAAGGTAAAAACAATTAATAAGCCGCTTATAGCGATCTTCTCAAACGAAGACTGCGCCTGTACAAAAACCGATACAGCCATCACGCCAATTAGGCCTGCCGCTTCCCGACTCAGTGCATAGCGGCTTCGCGCTCGATCACTACGAGCCAGTGCTGCACCCCAACTCTGATAAATAATGCTGCACTGTGAATACGCCAGATAGGTGCCAACCGAGCCAATGGCAAGGACGGTCGCGCTCCAGAGGCTCCCAATCCCATAGGCTTTTGCAAGCGAAGACCACCACAGCAAAAGCATAAAGCCAACTATGAACACAGCACACGCCTTGGCAAGTGCCCACCAGGCTCGCTGACGCAACTGTCTACCTGCAACGCTGCTTTGCAAATCCCATCGCCGACCCAACCAGGGATCGGCTAGCGCATCAAGACCGCGAGCTGCCAGCAGCATCAAACCAACAAGGCTGAGTGGTAGAAGTTCGCTAAAAAGTTTGGGTAGTAAAACATAAAGCGGTAGTTCGAGTATGGCAAGCGGCAAGCGCATGCTCGCATATCTCCAAAGCATGTCTTTCATCAGCGCTCACCAATTAGGCTTCGGCGAAGTGCAGGCTCTGTGGTTCGCGGATCGAGCCAGATGCCGAAAAAGGCCTTGGCAAAGGCTAGATCGTCAATATCGCCTCGATGCTGTAAGTTGTGAATAAAGCGGCAGCCGCCCTGGCTGCCTCGGTAAAGACCAAGCAGGCGATCTTTGGCTTGGATATTGGGAAAGCTTTGCTGCATCCAGGCTAACCACTGGCGATCGCGTTCGGCGAGCTTTCCCTGGAGCGCCTGCATCAGTTCGAGTGAAGCTTGCGCGATTCTTGCCCCTTCAAAGTCGCGCGCGTAAATTAGCTCAAGCGCAAAGCGCTGATCGGCCCAAGTTTTGCTGTCGAAGGTATCAGGCGCCCATAATCGAGCCTCATACAAAAGCAGACCGAACCAACGCATATTCGCCTGGCCTCGCAGCCGATAATTGAGTTGTTGATCCTGAAACCATTTCAGGCTCTGGTTGATTGGCCAGCCTTCTTCCCACGATTCACGACCGCTTGTCTTTAGCCAGCCATCATCTCGTCCGCTCATATGGGCCCAGCTTACTAGGGGCAGCTTGCAAGCAATTAAAGCGAGCGGCAGGCTAAGTTTTAGTGCGTTTCTCCGCTTAACGATACAGTTTGTATTCATCGATTTAGCTTTTGCTGCGATGGGCTAAGATCGGGTATCCGATCGCATGCTTTCGATCCCAATGGCCTTAAAGGCGAACAAAACTGAATTGCACAACATCGGTTGCACCCTCGGCAAAACCAGCTTCGCAGTAGGCAAGGTAAAAGCGCCACATGCGAATAAAGCGCTCATCGTAGCCAAGCTTTCGTACTTGTTCATCGACCGATAAGAATCGTTCATGCCAGCGGGCCAGGGTCCATGCATAGTCCTGCCCGAAACTTAGGGTGTTACAAAGTTGCAAACCATGTGTTTTTGCCAGCGCAGTAAGCCGTTGCGATGAAGGTAGCATGCCGCCAGGGAAAATATACTGCTGAATAAAGTCAGTGCTTGCACGATAACGTTCAAAATATTGCTCATCAATCGTAATGCTTTGAATGACAGCTTTGCCGCCTGGTTTCAGCGCAGCGCGTAATTGTTGAAAATAGCTATCCCAGTAGGCTTCGCCAACGGCTTCAAACATTTCGATCGATACGATGCCGTCGTAGCGACCATGTTCATCCCGGTAGTCTTGCAGGCAAAACTCTACCCTGCCTAAATCGGGACCATGTTGGCTTGATGCGAGCCGGTGCATGTTTTGCGCGTAGCTCAACTGCTCAGCAGAAAGCGTGAGACATTTCAGATGAAGGCCGCGTCGACGAGCATGCAAGGCGAATCCGCCCCAACCACAGCCGATCTCAAGCAGGCTAGCGCCTGGATTAAGTTGGAGTTCGTCAAGAATTCTTTCGTACTTGCGGTGCTGGCCTTGTTCAAGTGGATCTAAGTCTTGCCCAAGGCTATCCTCGGGCATGGTTAATCGACGCTGTATTTGTTCAAAGGGGGCTTGAGCGTGGTTTGGGCCAATGCCTTTTGAAGTAACTGCCATCCCGAGCGAGGCTGTTGAGCATGTGCCTTTGCTTTCTTTCTGATCGCGAAGTGCGCTTGAATAAGTCATGCTCGGGTCGAGCCAGAGTCTGTAAAAATCATTGCCCAGGTCGTAATGAGCCTGGATGTTTCGCCGCGAACCGCTTTTGCTATTGCGTCTGAGGTAATGGCGTAGTCGGTCGAGCCATTGTCCAAACCAGGTGCCATAAATGCCCTGGTCTAAGGATGCCCGGTTTTGCAGCATGAAACGAAGCACCGCAGTCGGATCTGGACTGTCCCACAGGCCTTCCATCCAGCACTCGCCAAATCCCACGTCGCCTCTGCTTAGCGCACGTTCAAAGACAGACCAGTCGTTAAGAATCCAGAGTGCTGGTGTATCGATGCGCTGGCTTGATCCACCCGCGTTGACATCGCCAAAGCGATGCTCATGACCATTGGGGTCAATCAGAATCAGATAGCCGCGTTTTGCTCTTCGCAGCAAGGCAAGGCCGATCACTGCCTTGTAAGGCACTTTGAGGGATTTGCTTTTTGGAGGACTCGCTTGCTTGAGTGGACCGTCGTGGTGTTGCGTTTGAAGGTCTAGCCCAAGCGTCTGGCTTCTTGCAGGCAAAGCAGTTTTGGCGATCGGCCGGGAAGGCTGATGCAATGCCGTCGGCAGTACGGTGTAATGTTGTTCGGTACTCATGTTCCTTGGCTTGGGAGGGATTGAGGCGGAGGCGGTGTTTGTTGGGCACCGTAAAAGGGCACTTTTTTTAGCCAGAGCTTGAGCGCTTGCCAATGGATTCGTAGGACCACCAATAAGCTCTGCCAGGGAATTGCCAGTGTCAGCTTAATGAGCGTTCGGCTCGATAAGCTGATGCGTTCACCCCGAAGCGAGGTTATTAACAATAAGCCCTGATCGTCGACATACTCGATGCGAGACAGGCTATGGATTTCATCGTTAAAGAATCGGAATCGGTATGACCCTGATATCGTGCAAAAGGGTGAAACGACAAAGCGCTTCTCTGTTTGCAGTGTCTGACCATTTTTTAATGTCTTTGCCTCACCTGCGAGCACTGATTTGGGGCTGAGTAGGTAAGCGTGGCGACCTGAAAACGTATTGTGTACTTCGGCAACGATTGCCAGACATTTGCCTTGTTCGTCCTCGCAATGCCAAAAGCTGACCGGCTTGAACTGATAGCCGAAAACACGGGGATAGGCGACTAAGCTAATTTTCGCTGGTCGAGGCAGCTGATGTTCGCTCAATAGGCCCAAAAGCCATGCCGACAACGGCAGCTCCGATGAAGGGCTGCCATGATCTTTGGCATGCATGCTGATAAAGGCTCGACGATTAATGCCAAAAAGCGGAAACAAAGCGCAGCCGAACACAAGCGAGGCCTTCTGACTTGGGCCTTTAGGCGGGGTAGACGACCGATGGCACTCGTTTTGTGTGACGGTTTGGCTCAGGCTTTGCGCTGACCGCAAAGCCTCGCTACTGAGCAAAGGGTCAAGCAAGCCAGCGTTTATTCGAAAGAAAAAACTGCGATAGGTAAACTGATGCTCAACGGGTCTGAGGCGTCGATGCCGTACTTCCCCCAAAAAGCAGCTTAAGTCTTCGCTGGGAGCAGAACTCATCAATCGCTTCTTTCGCCTGACATCGCTTGCGCTAAAGCTTGCTCGGCTAGTTCATGCAGCATTACGCAGCGAGCGCGAGCGCGCCTGGCGTCTGCTCAATCGCACGGGCAACTGCGAGCCCTGACTTGAGGCCGTCCTCATGAAAGCCGTATCCTGTCCAAGCGCCTGCAAGCCAAACACCGTCTGCGCCTTGAATCGCCGGCAATTGACGTTGTGCACGCACCGCGGCCAAGTCAAAAACCGGGTGAGCATAATCAATTACCTGAAAGCAGGTCGAGGGCTTGGGTTCGTCAAGTGGGTTGAGGCTCACGAAGACAGGTGTTTTTATCGCAAGTGGCTGGAGCCGATTAAGCCAGTAGGTGACTGACACGGCAGTTTGATCGAGCGAAGAGGTATCGCTGCGAGTCTGTTTGGATAGGTAGTTCCACGCAGCCCAGGCTTGGCGTGAGCGCGGCATCAAACGACTGTCGCAATGCAACCAGGCACGATTATCCTGGTAACGGACCGAGGCAAGTAGCTGTGCCTGCGCCGGCCGTGGCCGCTGGAGCATGCGTAGGCTCTGGTCGGCGTGGCAAGCAAGCACCACGGCGTCAAACCATTCATCGCCTGCGGAACTTCGAAGACGTAACTGTCCAGCGGCGTTCGCCCTCTGCTCGACAGACCATACAGGGGTATTTAGCCTGACGTCAGGCAGTGTCTTGGCGATTGCCTGTACATACTGCCTTGCGCCGCCGTCGACAGTAAACCAACGGGGCCGATTGCTGACTTGCAACAGGCCGTGGTTGTGAAAAAAACGCACAAAGGTCCCAAGCGGAAACTCGCGCATTTGTTTCATTGGGCAAGACCAAATAGCTGCCGCCATCGGCAGAAGGTAATCGGCTGCGAAAGCCTCCCCATAACCCTCGCGTTCTAAAAATAAATCGAGTGGTTGATCGAGCATGGCATGCCCGAAGGCGAGCGAACTGTTCGAGGTGGCTTGCAGCATGTTTTGCGCAAGTTCGCTTGCCTGCCGATTGAAGCGAAACATGTCATAGAGCATGCCCCAA